>Ga0126342_10015003_pt1 | contig 13618 bp, 12 predicted proteins | sample Cyp1metagenome_FD_92528 | JGI IMG/M metagenome (GOLD analysis project Ga0126342, IMG submission 92528) | Coral microbial communities from Lord Howe Island, Old Settlement Bay, Australia - Cyphastrea 1 metagenome | ecosystem: Host-associated > Invertebrates > Cnidaria > Coral ...
GTTTTCTGGGATACAAAATTATTTTCAGGGCTTCTGACTTTTTCACTTGGCTCTGGCTGTATATCCCGACCCTGCAAAATCATTCCAAAATGCAGCCTCAGCCTGGAGATATGGAACCTATTTTTGGACCACTTTTTAGGACCCATAATCGATAGGCTCCCAAAACTATTATTTTGGGCAATTTATCAGGGCCAGTGACTAGAACATTAAAGATATTTTGCTTAGGGCAGTTTGTACATGTTACCAGCGTACCCGATAGGGGACACAGCTACTTTGATTTTGATATTTTCACGACAAGAAACGATCGCAATTTTTCCACCGAACCAAGCAACCAAGTCTCTGCAATGAGGAAAGCAAAAACTCTGCACGACCCCAGCAGTTTCACGCCACCAGGAGGAAACTCAGATGCGTTCATACAGGTGCCTTCCTTCAAAGGACCAATTGGAAATCCTTACCAAACTTGGTATTCTTTTGATGGAAGGCTGGCCTTGTGTTTGTCATACTGTCAAGGGTTTGTTCAGGTTTTGTTTCTGCGGCAGCAAATGGCGGGCTGTTTGAATTCTCAAAGTTTGCCCAATAGATGATAGAAAACAATGTGTTTGAGGTGCTGCTGGTGTACTGCACTTCAGGTTTCTGAATCGATGCGCATACCCGGTTCTCCCACTGTTATATATAGTCACAGTTTTCCACACCAACACGCTGATTTGGTTATATCTGGTTTTGTTTTTTGCGGTGCGCAGTGTGCTGCCACAGTGTGCTGCCGGATTTGTGGCTGATTTGTTCCATGTCAGATTTGTTCCCAACCACCTTGCAGGCCAGCAACACCTACCATGTGGCCTGTTTGACAACTGAATGCAGCTATGATCCACATCTATTGAATCCTGTTTCACCCACAGCCCAAAGTGCTGCTTGGAAAAACCTCCTTTGTGATAAAAAAGGCCATGTGTTCAACCCGCCTCCCTGTGGATGGACGGCACTTGGAGTCTTTGGCCAATCCCAGCAGTTCCTGACCTTGGAGTTTTTTGTAGCGTTGCGGCCCGGACCCAGAAATCATCCCACTTGCAACGCAGATTGTGAACATCTAGGGAGGCAAAACAACAATTTTTTGGATCCAACAATTCTAAAGATTTCCAAAAATTTCCATCTCCCACAGACTCGAACTTTCTCCAAATTTTCTCCCGTTGAACTTTTTTTTTGTTATCGCTAAGCGAAGGCGGGTAAGCGCCATGAGGTGAATTTAGGCCATTTTCAGCCCTGCAGCACCTCCACCGTAGGGTGAAAAAAGTGAGACAGAAATGTCTGAAGGTGAGACAGATACAGTGATATAGAGTGATACTAGTAGATATAGTGATATTATAAATATATATATACCCTGATCAGTGATATGGACCTCCACTGATCAGACGTCTTCAGACATGTTTGTCCTTCGGAACCTTGACAGGGCCAAATTTTTCATAATTGTTCTGCCCATAGGGCTCTGCTGTGCAGCAATGCCGGAAAATGGCGCAAAAATATGAATCAATATGAACCAATAGTAGACCAAGCAGTCTAGTCTACCGGTGTTGGATCATGATGTGTGTAGAGTTCTTGAAATACTACGACTTGGATCTTGCAAAAGGTGCAGGGTCTGCCGTTGGAGCCATGTCTCTGGGGCATCAATACCGTGAATTCGTTGAGTCGGACTCAAGTGGGGAACCCAAGCCCAAACGACAGGAGACTTAAACTGCCGTGGCCCCTTGCTCCATGCCGATATTGCGTTTCTGTTCGGTCCGTGGCGTTTCTTGCCACGGTTTTCTCTCAAATACTTGACCCGAACAGGATGGCGTTTGCAGAATTTCCGTTCCACCCCATTGGGGATCCATGTGTGTATATATATATATATGGTAAAAAAAATGCTAACAAAATAGGTCTTTTTTCTTGGTGGGATCCATGGCACACCATACATAGCAGCCAGGCTCTGATTCCGACGGCTCGTTGTGTGTCGATGGTGCCAGGATCTCTGTTGAGGAGCCGTGGTGAAGTTCTGGTTAACGTAACCTGTGGGAGTTGGATAGATATGGGACATATCCACTAGAAATGATGGTTTTATATGGTTTTATATGGGAAAATCATGGGAATATTAATGGGATTAGCCTCTGGTTATGACTGTTACATAGCCATGGTTAAGCCATGGCCCTAATCGAAATAGATTGTTTACCGAACTTGAAAATGGTGGATCTTTCCATGGCTGTGTAACAAATAACCAGATGGTATATCGTACATATATAACCTCAAGAGATTAGCAGAACTTTGCATTGGCTTTGTGGAAGCGGTCCGTCTGGACATGTGCAATGGGGATTCCAATTGCGCAGTTGGCTGTCAAACTGCAAGCCACAAGCTGCGACATGTTTCAACCATTTCAACCAGTAGCCTAACTGGTTTGTTTGTGAGCATCGGATACTTTCAAGAGGGAAGAGAAAAATCAAGGACAAATCAGAGGTTTTCTTTTGGTTTTGATACCCTCTGGTAATTTGTTGCGTAGCTATTGAAAATGGCCATAGAATAGTGGATTTACCCATTAATAATGGTGATTTTCTATAGCTATGTTAAATTACCAGAGGGTATCATTTTTTGTTCTGGGGTCATCTTACGCCAGACTTGTGACACGCCTTTGCCCCAGCGAGGAGCAGAGCGGCTCTCGAAGTTGCCGCAGCTTCGCAATGACGAGCTGTGGGTGCCTTAGTGGTTGCCTAGCAACACCTGAGGTGTTGTGGATTGATTCCCAAAGGATCCATGGTGCTGGGAGAAATATGCTAAATTATGCTAACAAAATAGGGATTTTTCTTGATGGGATTCATGGCACACCATACATAGCAGCACCATGGATCCGTCATGGGATTTGGTATGTTTTTATAGGTTTTTGTGTTTGTGGTTCCTGGTCTACTGGCTGCTGTTTGTCTTACATAGATGGTATTCCTTGCCACAGACAAGAAACGAAGCGGCTTTTGCTCTGCCATGAGGTGTGGTTGTGCTTCTGCTGTTCTTTTGCACCCTCCTAGTTTCTACACTGGGATTGAATTTTGACCTGGCAGTATCTGACCTTTCTGAGGGAGATTTCCACCAAAGTATCGTGGATCTCACTTCTGCTCTGCAGAAAGTCTGGGTAGAGTATTTTGTCCGTGCGCTGGAGCAACTCTTTGTACAGTTTCCATTGCTGTGTACATTTGTCTTGGGCCACTGGCCATGGGCACTTCTCGTCCTTTTGGTGTTGCTTGGGCTTATTCTTGTGGGCATGAGGGCGCCCATGAAGACCGAGTGCACCATGATTCAGGCGATGGAAACAAGTTTCACGAAATTGGCCCACATGTTTGTCCATGTTCTTTTACCAGTCGCACTTTTCTACGGCGACCTGGTCAGTGATGCCTTGGTTATGAGCAAATTCTGGCAAAGTCGGCGCTTTCAGTATTTCACGTTGAATGCCCTGGCTATTCTTGCTGGACTGGTGACCACAAGTGTGATAGGATCTGCGGGTATGGGCGGTTCGAGCGACGTGCTTCGACCCATCCGGGGTTACACAGGTGCGCTGACATTTCTGCACCTCCTCCCACTTTACTGCCTAATATGTGCCTTTCAGGAATTTTGGGCCGCAAAATTTGCCACATACAAGTCCGATGCCTTTGACCGCCGGCTGAGAGACAGCGGCCTCACAGCATTGATGGCTTCCTCGACCATTGGTGAGACATTTGGGGAAGCGATGCTCAGTTCGTTTGTGCAGCTGTATGCGGCACTTCGTCAAGGACCAATGCAGTGGCCATCCCTTTTGGCCTGCTCTGCTACTCGGCTAGGATTTTGTGTTGCTTCGCTGCTCCAGTCGGAGCTTTCAGCTTGCAATTTCTGTCTGTTGCGCTCAGGTTTTGCTGAGCCTGATCTCACTTGGTGAGTCCTTCTCCAAGATCGATAAGTGGCCCAGCTGAAGATTGTTGGAGAAGCCTTTTCCAAAACCTTTCAAAGAGTTTGTTTTCTTTTTGTGTTTTGGGACTTTACCTGGCTAAGACATGGAATCATATTATTGATAATATAAGTATATCTGATTGGTGGTTTGGACCATTTTTTTCCATATATTGGGAATAATCATCCCAACTGACGAGCATATTTTTCAGAGGGGTAGGTCAACCACCAACTAGATATGTTTTCGCCACGCTAGCGCGGCAGGTTTGGTCATGTGAGCCGTTATCGACAGGGGCAAGCCGTGGTGGTTGGCGTGGCCAAGCCGCAGTCTGTGGCGTATGCCGCCCTGTTGCTCTACAGGTGGCTGGCTGCCGGAGCCTCAGCTGAGAGGAATGGTTCCAGTGGATCCAGGACAGGCCTGGTGGTTTCAGGATGTCTTGTCGGTGGTAACTTAGTGGAACTTTACAAGACATGTGTAGAGCAATGCTTGCTGCAATGAAACCAAAACCTTAGCAATAGGACAATAGGACCCGAAAGACCTTGTGGATCTGGTTCAAGTGTACCCGGTGTGGTGTTCAGAGCTGCGCTATGCCACGCCTTTGATTTGCAGTTCAGTGCCCCCTAGGTCTGCAGCCGATTGCTGCTTTTCCCGCTGTTTCAGCTGGCATTGCATGAGGACTGGCCATGTCTGCTTCTTGTTTTTGTTGATCAAAGAGTACCCTCTGGTAAACGTTTAATTACATAACTATGGAAAATCTCCATTTTTAATGGGTGAATCCATTATTTCTATGGCCATTTTCAATAGCTTTTTGTATGTTTACCAGAGGGTATGACTTGGAAAGTCTTGTTCCCGACGTTTCTCAACTTCCAGCTTTGAATTGGCGGTGATTTGGCAGGAACTTCAGCTCTGGCATGTGGCATATGGTGGTTCCCTTCTATGGATCGCAGACTGCATTCTCCAAGCAGGCCTGGTGCTCTACTGCACCGAGAATCCGTGGAAACTCTTCTTTGCGATTCCCAACACGCTTAGCTCGTTCGAGCCACTGCTTTTGAGCGGAGAAGGTGCTTTGCTTTCTGCTTCCTGGCCTTGATAATCCTTGATATTTGTTCTTTGCATGTCTTTGCCAATGGTGGAAATCATGCTACGTTTGCATTTTGTGTTGTTTCAAAAACATAAAGGCAATATGCGGGAAGCTGGGGCATATCGTTTTTACATAAGGTAAATACGGCGAAAAAAAAGACGAAAAACATCCGCTATCGACTTCTGTGCATAAACCCAGTTCTGCTCTATGTGGCCTTGGTCTACTGCTATTTACGCGTTGTGCCCTTTCCTGAAGGGATACGTCGGATACGTTAAACTGTGTCAAGCTGAAGCGACATGTCCAGGATTCCAAGTCTCAGTGATCCGAGGTTAATGTGGAGTTGCATGCAGTTCTCCATTGCGCCGAGTCGGTGGCTGCGATCTGGATGGCCAACGCATTTGGGAGTGGAGTCCCGGGATTATGGGAAGAACACGGCTTTGCCCTCCGACTGTTCCTTGCTTCTAGTGTGATTCAATGGCCTTTACTCGTGATTCTGCGCTGCTTCTGTTCCCACCAACTTCCAAGCCATGATTTGGTGGCTGTGACGGATTGCCTTTCTGAAGATGCACAAAACATTTGCGACTCTTGCGACGCAAAGATCCCGTTGTATGTGGCGGCAACTGTTCCCTTCACGATGCACAGCGGCTGTGATGTGAAAAAGCTGATTGATCTCATGATGGAGGGCCAGGAATTTTCACAGGTGGCGGCCCAAACCTGTGACCTCGTGAAGCGTCACGTCCTTCCAGGACAGATCTCCCAACTCCCTGCAGATGTCACGCCTGCCAGGTGTATGGAAGCCATCTTGTGCGTCATGGAAGCGCACTTGTCCAGCCCGGAAGTCCAGGAACAGGCTGTGTGGTGCTTGAAGAACTTGGCGTTGAATCGACCAGAAAACGAAGAGAGACTCATGGAACGGGAGGGCGCTGCTGCGGCCATTTTGAGGGCCATGAGAAAGCACTGCAGCAATGAAGCCGTGCAAAAAGAAGGTTGCGTGGCGCTGACGAAATTGACTACGAAACACCAGAACGTCTTGAGGTTTCTGAGTCTTGAAGCAGATCAGGTCATTTTGGAGTCCATGCAAAACCACACAACCAGCGTCGGTGTGCAAAGGTGGGCCTTTCAGGCCTTGGGAAACTTGGCCGAGAGCCGTGAGGGAAGAGCCAAGTTGCATGAACCCGTGGCAGTTGACATCATGGACGCTGCCATGAGCAGCGGCAACTCGGAGATTCAGAAGAGGGGCCAACTGCTTCGTGAAAAGTTGGCGGAGGGCCACACAGGGCCATGAGACGTTCGCCCTGCTTTTCAGAATCTGCTACGATGTGCCAAGAGAGGCGCGCATTGGGCAGGGGTTGGGTCAGGTGGTTTATTTTCTTTCGATTTTGTGGTTGGCCCAGAAAACCATGTCGGAAAAAATAGTCTTGGATGGAACGAAAGGTCCATGATTTGTAGCAGGTGCAGCATATGCCCAAGTATGGATTGGCAAGTCTCGTGAGGCAGCCAGTGTAAAGCCAATCCAGGGAAATGCGAATTACTGTTTCGCAATCAGTCAACAGAAACCTCGGTCTGGTTCCCCTTTTGTTGGAACCGAATCACCCCATTTCTGCAGTGAGTTCTCAACCCATGGAATGTGCCCGCATGGAATGCACAGGTGATTGTGCTGAGCTTCCATGGTGTGAAAAATCGGTTCTCACCTTTAGTTATCCCCCAGGAGACTAAATAGGGTGGCAATTCAGCTTTGTCCATCTTTGTCCCCATTAAATATCACGTTAAAATAGGTTCGAGGCATCATTTGCCCAGAGTTTTTTTGCAGTTTTTTTAGATTTTCGGATGTTGACTCAACTTTTTAAAGGTTTCAACATACCTTGAATGCATCTGCCTTGACTGCCAACATTTTCTCTCTGGACCAAGAGATAGATCTTGGTGGATCTTGACCCATGACGGATCCATGGTGCTGGGAGAAATATGCTAACATAACTGGTTTTTTCCTTGATGGGATCCATGGAGCACCATATATGGCACCATGGATCCGTCATGGGTGATAGATCAAGATATTTGGGGCCATACCTGGGTTGTCCACACTGCGAAGTCAGTTGTTTGGCACATATCTGGCTGTCACGACCAGGAAAGCGCATGGATTTTTTTGTCACCTCCAGGTCTGCAACAAACCAAGCAGCTCCTGGGTTGCGGGATTCCATGGGACTTGCATAGATACTGTTGATATCTGTTGAGTATCTGTTGATATTTGGTGGTTTCCTAAAATGGCTAGCCCTAAATCATTCATTTTTTTCCATGGGTCCATTATAAACCCCCTAAATCATCCATTTTCATGGGATTTTCCATTATAAACCATCCAGCTATTGGGGTACCCCCATTGGCGGAAACCTTCACGGAGGTCATGGAGATCACGGAGGCTGTGGAGCTTCGAGTCATGGTTGGAGGATACACCTGATTATATAATAGTTACTGACAGTTATATATGTATCCATATATAATCACATATATATATATAATCATGTACATATGTATAATATAGTTACTATATATATATATATATATGTTGAGCACGTGAGTTGTCGGCACTCCGTCCACGGAGCTCTTGGAGGCGGTTGGACGTCCAAAGAAGTAAGGAAGGTTCCAACAAGCGTCACTAGTCATATCCCAATAATATATGCATATTATTGGATATATATATATATATGATAACCGTAGATTACCAATAATATCCAATAATATCCTAATATATTAAAATACTATATATATAGATCGGAAAGGCCTGTTGTGAGCGGTGAATTTCAAGCTTTTGGGGTAGACATTCAATGGAGAAATCCACACCACATAATACACAACCATTCCTTCCATATGTAGGGTCAAACAGTCCGTTCTGACTGTCGGCTACCACACTTCTCTTCGCAAAACCATGTGCTTGGCACTGCAACACTATGTTCTGTCTCACTTCCACTTAAGATTAATCCTGATTAATCATGATTAATCCAAACCAAACAAAAAACAAACAAACAAAAAAAGCAAAAAATTGGCAACTAGTCCAGAGGTCAGAGTAGTTGTGGACACATTTTTCTTTGTTTTCTCGAGATTTTTGTCTGATCCTGATTAATCTGGATTTATCTTGATTAATCCAGATCAGAACCTTCTACTTCATGACTCCGGCACTTAGTTCCGGCCTTCTTTTCCCCAAATTGGGATAAAATCAGATGCTCAGAGAGCAATTTTGTATTTCATCTAGCTTTCTGAAGGGTTTGGCACTTTTCAAAACATGCCGCAACCATTGAAACAAAATAAAGCAAACAAAGTGCGCTTAGGATATGGGTTCAGCATTTTTGTGCATACAATCACCCGACATCCATGAATCCAAGTCCTATTTTTTTTAAGAACGTGATGTTCCATGAAGAGAGCGCCGCCTGACTTTGTTCATTCCCTTTAAAGTACCACCCGTACTATGCGGTGATCTGTTCTAGTGATCATGGCATTCTTTGAAGAGAACTTGTCTTAGCTATCTGAAATATGTCCCTTCAAGAAAATGCACCATCTCTTTGAAAAAGGTGCAATATTCCCCTAATACATTAAACCATCATTTCAAATTTCAAGATGGGGTTCTTTTGTGTATATAGTGGTCCTTTCATCAAGGGTCCCTTTATCAAAAGAGTATGGTATTTCTTGAAGAATGTGTGAAGCATCTTAACGTCCCTGAGTGAGATGCAATATTATCTTAAGACTATGGCATTTTATTCCAAAATGTAATCCTTTTGCATATGCAGCACTCTTTCTGAAATTATATGGATTTCCTGTGGAATTTCAGGTATTATTTTGGGGAGTACCCTCTGCAAAATGATGGACACAATTGATTAATAAGAATGCACAATTCTTTCATATATCAGATAAAAGAAATACTTCCTTTAGAGAAAGAGCTGGTCTTGAGAATACAACGAACAAGGAAGACTGAACCTTTCGAATAGGAATATTACATGCGTCAAGAAAATGATCTTCTATTCTTGCTGGAACATGGCTTCTTTGATCCAAAGAATGCCATATTATAACTGCCATTTGTAAGCAATATAGTCATCCTTACAGGATTTTCAGGAAATACTGTGTTGATGCATTGCACTTTTTGACATAGAGTCTGCATACTAAAACAGTGGCTGCAAGTTGAAAAGCACGCTACATATGGTGCAGGATTATTGCTTATCATTTGGAAGCAAAGCGCACTTTTTTAACAGGAATGCTGCATCTTTTTAAGGATCCCTCCATAATTTGTAGGGGTATTGTGTGTTGAACAAACAGTTAATTTTCTCAAAGGAAAATTGCAAAAGGACACATGCTTCTTTGCAAGCAGGGGAGGCTTCATTGTTGTATTTAATATTACATGTAGAACAGGAATGCAATATGTTAAATTCATGCTACATACTACAGAAACACAAAAAAGGCTGTACTTCTGAGGGAATTCCGGCATTTTTTTGAGAAAAACACCGTGATATGTTGCGGATAGTGGAAAGGTTCATGAAAAAACACCTATATCAATGGTATTAAGGTGCAAGATGGTGCAAGTATATTTCAATATATCTGTTCCTGAATGGTGTGTATGAAACATATTAAAAAATGATCCTTTACCTTCTGACTCTGATGTATCTACTACATTGAATCAATAAGGGCAACACAATTCAAAAGGTGACTCTTGAACAAAAAATATGGCTTTGCATGGGGATTGCATGGAACTAGATTACATCCAAGAGCGTCGTAATAAACACCTGACCTTCTGGTTTGTTGGTAATTTCTGTACATAGTTGGGTGGCAAGTATGTGTTTAAAAGTGCAATCTGTTCATATCTGGATTAATTTTATTTAGGTTTGCAAAAAAATGCAATTTTCTGCCGCTCACACCAGGCCCCTCCCATGTATATATATATACATAATGATACAAATATATATATATATATGTATATTCACATCGAATGTGCATGTTTATAGTCTTGTGTTGGAGAACTTTGCAGTCAGACAGAGTCATGAGTCACGAGGAGTGGCAGCCTCTTCTTTAAGAGCCATGACCATGAGTGACTGGCACCCGGTAGTGCCCCAAGGGTCATAAGGGCGCCCTGCAACCCATAAAGAGATTCTGCTACCGTTGCGTGACTGTGTGTGTGTGAGTCGAAGTTTTTGCCACCTTCTTTATCTCCTGAACAGCAGGATATTGTACGCGATACATTGATACACTTCACACTCACTCGGGTGACGCTCTCCAAATTTCAATGAATTGCGGTCTGCCATAGCAGGGGACCCCCACCCGTTTTGCACAGAATTTCTGTGTCGCAGGTGGACGTCACCGGTGACGCCAGAGTTATCGACAACTCACAGCTCAAGGTGAATGGGCACTCCGTGAGGCCGATGCGACAAGACGTCAAGTGATCGAAAAAGTTACGGTTGGAATTCTGACCGAAGCCACTTGTCATCTCAAAGATTCTCAAAGAGTAGGAAGAGAGCAGCAGCTCAGCAGGTGCAAACTTTGCAGTGCAAACATCGAAAAGTCAGAAATATCCTTCAGTTCACACACCTCACGCCGCAGCTTTTCACCAGACAGAAGCTTGCACCCCACAGTCGCATTGCACATGCTCCAGAGATATTTCCATCTATGCAATCTACTGACGAATTTAGTTGGCATCACATTGATTGATGCACTGAGGAAAACAGTGGCAGTGGCAACCAAGAAGATTTGACTCACATTTTTCAATATATTTGACCATGTTTCACCATTTGACTATGAAATATATGAGTCTCTGCGTCAGCTGCGTGGGTGTTAGATGTCAACGGCTCCAGCTGAAAGTGGAAATTCCCTGAGGCCTGGCTCGTTCGAAACCCGCATTTGCTTGTGGAGGAAGATTCCTAGGTTTGCAAGAGTCCTGATTTTGGACAAACTGTGAGTTGAACTCTAGTTGTTCGTCTGTCAGTGGGCCGATGGGCCTGTGCTTCTGATGCCTGTAATTTTGAGCCCCAGAAAAATCTGGTTCTGAGCCGGTTCATCTCAGAGAAGCCGTTTTCTATGCACCAGACTCACAAGGATTTCTTGCAGACCGTCAGCACCTATCAGCCCGTGACCCTGAGCACAAGATCGATAAGGCAAATGGGATATCAGATGATACAAGTCTTCATGCAGGCGAATTCGTGGCGAATTAAAGAACACCCAGCTGAAAGATGAAAGTTGGAATTGATCACAGGTATGGCATCTATTTTTTCGCACAGATGGGTAGATGCCGAGCTAAGGGGGTTGGGGTCATCCCTTCTGAAATTGCAAAATACATGGCCAATGATGGCCTTCGCAACGATGATGGAAATAGCATCCTTTTTGTAATGACGGCCAATAGAATCTTACCTTTGGGGACACAAGGGCTCCTTGCGCGGGCATGGTACCTGTCCTTGACCAGGAGATACCGTGCGTAGAGTGGCATGGCGTAGCATAGCGTAGCAGGCTGCTTGGGGTGCACTCGACATGTGCCAAATCCGGCAGCAGGCCCATGGCCACTTTGACTGCTCTTTACTTAAATGCCCGAAATCGGCGTCGCGGCATCTGAGGTCGTGCGCCAGAGTCATCAAAAAAGATGCGGTCGGAAATCTTGAGTTGAAAAACTTGCAATTCAAAGAGCCAAAGAAGAACAGCACTTGAGGATGAAGTTGCCAACATTGCACTAGTCACAAGAGTTCTTCACTTCGCAGACGATGCGCCGCAGCATTTTAAGCAGCCTGACAGAAGCTAGCACCGTATACAGTCGCATGCATTGCAAATACGGATAGACAACGATCTACGCAATCTACTAACAAAGCCAGTTGGAATCACATTGATTGATGCACCATCGAGAAAACCAGTCGCAACCACGCAGGCGTGACATTGAACTAGTTGTATCACATGATATCACATGTATTTTTGCAAAGCTGCGTGCTGGGTGCATGTTGGATGTCATACGGGGTTGCGCGCGCGCACACACACATACATGTGCAGACAGTGCAGCACATGAACCCTCGCATAAAACTTTCCAGCGGCTTCATCCATGCACACAACACAACAGAATGAACTGAAGAATCCGTGGTCCTTTGTTTTGTTCAAATATTGCATTGCTGGTTGGCCAGCAGATCTAAGGAACTCAGACAGTTGCGTTGGGTCAGGGTTTCCCCTTCAACGCCCCAAGATTTTCGGATCCAGCGTAAAAAAAACAACGTACAGACTTGCACTGCGAAGCGCCGGTTTTGCCATTGTGACTGTGTCCCGGCGTGAGGCGCCCGTGCCTGGTCTGTCAAGGCGGCTTTGAATGCAGCACGGGTGGTTGTGCGCAGGGATGAATGTTTGAAAGATCAGCTGAAGAGTTCAGGGTGGGAATCATCCCTGCTGTTGCCGTGATCACGTTTCGGTGTTGAAGACCTGCACACTGTAGTACAAGACTGATCATTGATCAACTCCGCGTGTTTGATTGGGAACACACGCGCAGACATCGGATTGAATGTGATTACACAATATTTATATTATACTACATGGATCCTCGTTAAGACATGGAGTATCGGTTGAACCTAAATTAAAGAGCGTACCTGCCAAGCATTTGGTTTTTGCTGCATGACAGAATGCTTGAATCAGAAGCAACGTATCCCCATGTGAAGCGATGAATTTCCACCCATTTCCCTCCTGGACGGCTCCTGACTGCCTCGAGGCCGCTGGTCAGATTTCAAAACACCGGCCCGCAGCGCACATTTTGCCGTTGCGACTGCGCCCCCGGTACCTCGGTATTTGTGTCGGGGATTTCAGACAAGGCGGTCTGGGAGGGGATGGGGATCAGAAAAAATATTATTAGGATCAAACAAATGTTTTTAGGAGCAAACAAATTATTATTGGGATCAAGCAACAATATTCTTTGAACCAAAAGACAGAAAGAAAGAAAGAAAGCAAGAAAGAAAGAAAGCAAGAAAGAAAGAAAAGACAAAGAAAGAAAGAAAGAAAGAAAGAAAAGACAAAGAAACAAAGAAAGAAAGATAGAAGGAGGGAAGGAAACAAAGGAGGGAAAGAAGGAGGGAACAAAAAGGAGAAAACAAAGGCGGGAAAAGAAGGAGGGAAAGAAAGAAGGAAACAAAGGAGGGAAGGAAGGAGGAAAAGGAGGAGGAATGGAAGGAATGAAGGAAGGAGGAAAGTAAGAAGGGACGCAAGGCGGACACGAAGGAGGGAAGGAAGGAGTGAAGGAAGCAGGCAAGGAAGGCTGAAGACAGGAACAGTGCAAGGAAGGAAAGAAAGAGGGCAAGAAGGAGGGAAGGAGAAAAGCAACTGATGTGGAACAAGGGAAAAGAACAAAAGAACAAAGGAAAGAAACGAAAGTATGAAAGAAAGCCAGGAACAAAAACAAACAGGAAAAGGCACAAGGGGAAACGACAGCAGATAGAGAGAGAGAGAGAGAGAGAGCAAGAGAGCCAAAGAGGGGTTCAGAAGGTTACTTGTTCCTGCGCCCTTGTTTTTGTTTCGACCTAATACCTACAGAGGTACATGCATGAGTATTGAGCACATTTATATGCGCCCTTCAAGGCTCAAGAGGTATATAGAGTAACCCTGTAGACAAGCACGGACCGGCAACA
>Ga0126342_10015004_pt1 | contig 13618 bp, 13 predicted proteins | sample Cyp1metagenome_FD_92528 | JGI IMG/M metagenome (GOLD analysis project Ga0126342, IMG submission 92528) | Coral microbial communities from Lord Howe Island, Old Settlement Bay, Australia - Cyphastrea 1 metagenome | ecosystem: Host-associated > Invertebrates > Cnidaria > Coral ...
ACCTTTTCGCGCATCTGCATCTTCTTTCTTCTGATCTTTTCTCTTCTGACTCTTTTCACCTCTGCTTTTCAACTGTCCATATTGTCGGAAGTTTCACTTCTAAACTTCCTTCGATAATTATATATCATGATATTCTCACATCATTATGGATGGTTTTGATGGAGCTTTCTCAAGTAATAAGGGGCTACCCCCCAAATCATCCAAGTCATTCCAAGTCATTAGATTTTTGTTTTTAACCCATAGTACTCATAGTGACTTGGGGATCCCCATAAATTCATATAAATTCAGCAACTCCCTGATATCCCCCATATAGCACCATTGCCGCCCCCATCCCATCGGTCCCCGGCCCTGGTACCTTGCGCGCCACCGCCCGGGCACCCAGCGAAGGTGCATCTCGAATCATGGCCAGGTCGTGAATCACCTGTCGGAAACCAGGTCAGGGCCGGGTTAAGAAACCATATCATGGCTGGGTTAAGACGGAACCATGGCTGGACATGACTTTTTGATGCCGAAAAATCCGAAAACATCAGCTTTTTGATGCGGCCAGTCATTCTCGGGTTTCCCCTGTTGACTTTTGCCCACTTGCTGAGCTTGAATGTCTGAGCAGTCTACGAGGGTGGCCATGAGCTAGACGAAACTAGAAGCCGCTCTCGGCGAAACGAATTGGCGCAAGTTCTTGAGGCTTGCAGGATATGCAAAGCAGGCGTGATCTGAGCACCAATATGGTTCAAAACCAAGTCTGCCTGAAGAAATGTCAACCTCTGATTCTGTACATTGAATAGATTTCACCTCTCTTTATGCCAGCCCTTCAAGGCACGCTGGTGTCACTTCCAGCAGAGTCCGACCAGCCCGATCTCTATCAGCCAACCACGATTGCGGTAAGCTCGCTCTGCTCGCTGAGACCAAGTTCGGACAGAGGAGTTTCGCCGGAAGGCAGCTGTTTGTCTCCATGCAGCAAACATGTCTTGGCAGATGGCAATTCCAAGACTGCTGCCACAGCCTCTATGACATCTTGCATGCTAACATCGAGAGGAGCTTTGATACTGGCGAGCTTATCTTCTGATCTCACTGTGAATGGTAAGAAGCCAGCTGCTTGCTCCTCGATTTTCTGGTGCACCTCGATACTTTCCTTAAGCGCCTCAGCGAACCAGAGTGGGAACTCTCTTGCGTTGAGTTTGTCGCCACCACTGAATCGAAACACTGAGGCCTTGAGGGCCTCTGGGGTGATGCCACTCATGCTCATACCAAGGCCTATGTGCAAATCATCGCAAAGAGTCTGCAGCTCATTGAGCTCCAGGCTATTGTTGCGATTCATGTCATAGCGCCGAAAGTACATCTGGCACAAACCTTTCAGCAGAGCAGGAGAGTTCAACACCGCTTTGCCAAAGGAGCTGGTCATTGTAGGAGGGGACACCGGTAAACCATGGCACTTCGAGCAGTGATGGTCACTTCCAAGACGGGCTTCCTGCTCAGCAGTGTATCCGAAGTGACTGATCTTCCAAGTTCCCATATCTTCCACCGGCTGCGTCACATTCTGAAGCTGCGGTGCCATGGTGACGGTGGAAGGTCTGCCACTTCCTGCAACCAACCGGCCAAATTCTCCCACTCCCAAGCGCTGCTGTGGTGTCCATGGCACAATGTTCTGGCGGAAGCGCTGCTGTGGTGTCCATGGCACAATGTTCTGGCGGAGCATTGTTGCGGCTTGACACGGCTATGCTACATATCAATCATGTCAAACCTGAAGGAAACTGAGCCATGAAACATACCACTATCATCCACTATCCCATGCAACTATGGTTGGTTTAAAGGTATCCCGGTATCCCTATTCTGGGTTATCAAAATCAGTACACCTTGTAGTACCCCTCTGTATGCAACGGGGGTATCAATTCTTCATGGCGGAACCACACCATTGCGACGTGGCCTCCCATCGTTGCTTTGGCAGATCCGGATTCATCTCAATCACCGGCTTTGGAGGGTCCTTGCGGCGCTTGCAACTCCAGTTTCACCGGTGAATTGCGTTGCGGCGAAGCGCCCACTTTTCTCAGTGATCATTGCCACATTTTGCTTGAAGAATCTAATTCTTTGATGGTGAAACCACGAATTTCGTTGAACGCATCCGTGGCTTGCTAGTTTTCCGATATTATCTACACCATCTCCCTTTTGGTCAATCATCCAAGTCTTCTCTTCATCATAGTTCCTTATTAGATTAGAAACCCATCACAGTTTAGTTGTAGGTCAGCCATCTAGCGCTGATATTAGCGCTGATCAATTATACCACACCCTTTCTCATTCGGCTGAAAAACAGCGCGCTTTCGCCATGGTTTCGACCGTCTTTTGGAATCCCATGGGATCCCTGGCTTCCCAAGTTTCGACTCCTCCAAGTCCACCCTGGTCTTCAGTGCTGCCACGGTTTCAGCCGCGAAGACCTTCTGATTTGCAGCACGCAGCCTGCTGATTTGGCAAGGGCTGGTTGGAGTTTCAACCTCAAAAAGATCAGTCAGGATCATCCCAGGAAGATTGAATGTTAAAGAATAAACATATTTGAAACCACCAAATAATGGTTTGTTTCTTGGCTGACGTTTCTTTTCGTAGGTCATGAGTTTGGGATAGTCTGGGTGTGTTTCAAGGTCAGCACTGAATTGGAAACCGGGTGCTGCCCCTGACCCCGCCTTTCGTTCAGAGCTGCTGACCCCTTGGGAAGTCGGCACAAACCCGCCGTCACAATAGGTAGGAATGTTGGCAACAAAAAAAATCACCCAAATGAGCATTTGACATAATATCATAATTATCATTTGGGGTGATGGATGTGGGGATTATCATAGTTATCATAATTATCATAATTATCATAACCGAGTTCCGAGAGTTTTTGAATTTAGGGATGTACCCTCCAGTACACTAACATAGCTATGGAAAATGGATCATTTATATAATATTTATATATAGGTGGTTGATTTACCTATTAAACTAGTGAATTTTGATGATTTGTCCATACCATTTCACCATGAAACTTGCCCCAACAGCCATCAACCTTGGCCACCCCAACCGTGGCCCGCAAGGCGTCGCGCAGTTCAGCAAAGCCTCTGACCTGTCATCATTCTACCGAGCCATCAAAAATCAACGGGGTTATCAAGCTTTATTATGATTTATCATGGTTTATCATGGTTTAATAGGGTTGTGTTATCAAAGTTTGTCAAGGTCTATCATGGTTTATCAAGGTTTGTCATGGTTCATCAGTTTGTGATGACTTTAACGTATCTTTTAAGGGTTCAATCTTGAGGCTATTCCATGGTATTCACCATTAAATCCCATCAAAAACATACAGATCCCGCTGTGTTCCATCCCATCTTCCAATAAAAATAGCGGGTCAGTCCTATATTCCCTGACCCATTAGATCATCCCATTGATCAACTATCCCATTAATCATCCCATAGATCATTCCCATGATATTTTTGCTATATTATCATTAGATCATCCCATATATGCCATATACCCCATACCCTCTACAACAAGCTTATGAAAATCACCATCTTTAAGACCGGTAAATCAACTATTTCTATGTGCCATTTTCTTCTAGCCATTTCTAAACAATAACAATATCATATTATGATGTTATCATGGATAATATATCACCATCTTTAATAGGAATATTAACCATTACCATGATAAATTTAGATGGTGATAAAATATTTAATGATGGTAATGACTAACATTTAAAGATAGTGATAATATTAACCATTACCATTATATTACCCATTTTAAATGTGAGTCATTACCAGTTCGGCTATCCATCCACATCAGATCCATCAGATCCATCCGCTCTTCTGCGCGGCCTGAGCCTTCAGCAGTTTCTCCACCACGTTTGTCAGATCTTTCTCTGTCCAGCTGGGTTTGGCCGCCTCTAATAGGAAAGATTCTGGGTGAATTATAATATGTCACTAACCTGAATTAAGGCCATTTGGGGATGATTTCCCTTGTTAACTATGATTCCAGTGAGGTCGCAGTGAGGTCGTTATAATTTACCCAGAAAGATGCACGGATCTTTGGGGGATAGAAATAGCTGATGATTGGACAATTAAAGGACAATTTTACAGGAGAATTTGATGACAGTTTTATAGTTTTAGGCCAATTAGATGAACATTAGAGGACAATTAGAGGACAAGAATAGGTGATTATGATGATTATGCGCAAGAAAGAATATTGCAGAAAATAGATGGTATGGTATAAGAATATGGGTGTCAATGATATGAGACATGGTTATGTGTACACCACCATCGCCAAAAGGTAGAGAGTGATCATGCAAATGATTGGTGACAATGAATTTTAGCAAATTATTCTGGCATGTCATGAGAAGGTTTCAGCTTTGCAATGCATACTTTTAACTTCTCAGATGTCACTAACAAATAAGTCCTAAGGTGGAAGATCAAACATATATATATATACATTATAATTATGATAATATGTTCGTGTTATTCTACATATTACAATATGATATAGATACATCTTAACACGCAGAAACAGGAGGAAAACAGCACAAATGGACATCTTCGCCTTCAACACATCTCGCAGCTTCGGTGCTGGACGTGCCACACCTTGCCAGCGATAAAAAATCACCGTGGGTTTCAATACTCAAACAGTATGAAATAGTCGGATTTTGGGATGATTTTTGGAAACCCAGATTTGGGAATACACTCTGGAATAGTGTATACAGTAATTCATTTCAATCAAAAAAACTGATTTTGGATGATCTTGAGGTACCCCAATTTTCGATGTCCATCTATTTCCATGTATTTCCATTATTTCCCATACCGTTGTCAGGCAAGACCTTACTCTCCGGGTGTTCACATCTACTTCGAGGGTGCTTGGTGTGAAGCACTGCCATCATTTGCACACAAACACAATACTCTTCTGGATGAGACAGGGCCACGATGATAAGATACCTTACTTTATTCTGATATATTTCAGGGTGTCAATGCGTGAAAAACGATCACTGGGAACAAAAGGGTATGTCAACTTGGTATCTTCAGTTGAGTTTAGTAGAAAATGGGGTAACCCCCATTCCGAATATCATCATATTCTTCATTCAATGGCCATTTGACGATGGTATACCCCAAATTCAGACACAGTCAGGTCACTGGACCCACAGCGCACCAAGTTCCAAACGTTGCACCGCAGCAGGCACCGCAGCTTTTGGCGCCGCCACGGCTTTCGGTGCAGGTGTCACAGCGGCAGGTGTCGAAGCCTCCCAAAAAACACCGACATTCTGTGGGAATCTGGCGATTTCCAAATCGTTTACCTTGAACATGGACGAACAAGGATATTTTTCAGTGTTATCTAGAGATGCCGGAAGGTACCAGCAGGGCTGCAACGAAGTTTGGAACAGCTTTGGGGTTAAATTTAAGGTGTAGAGGCCTTCATATCTGTTACCCGCAATTTTGTATTGTAATTACTCATAATATCTCATAGTTATAATGGTTAATTAAACGTATCAAGCCAGAAACAGCCAGTGTCATTGAGGGCATAACCTCACAAGCCCTTTCCATATCTTCAGCCCGTACCAGTGCAAAGTCCGCCGCCTTTGCCGTTGCCACTGTTGGCACTGTGGGCGCTGTTGGCGCAGGGGCAGCGAAACCTGTGGCGGGTGAGAACTTTTACGGGTTTGGAGGGCTAGATTGAAGGTGATTACACACCAGAAAACCCCACCTGAATTGCCAAATGTGGCAGGAGTGTGGCAGAAAACTGATCTTCCAAGATCTTCCATGGGGTGTCCATGCGAATTTCGAAGGGTGAATTCATCCTGAGGATGGCACTGGCACTGGGCCCATTGGGTTGTGTCACCAGCTCCAAGTTTCTCGCCTGGAAGTTTGGTCCAGAAAGGGGGGAACAGAATAAACGAAGTTTGTTTTTCTCCATGGTTTCCATCTTTGATTGAGAACATACCTGATTTCTCACCTCATTTTTGATGGTGATATATCCAAGTTTGAAGGATAAGACCTTCATTTGTCTTTCACAGCTGGAGGAACATCCTGGCTGATCTGCATGACATCCTACTGGCATCCTGTTGGTGAAACATGTCAGTCTTTGGTGCTGTAAATTTCCAAGATGTCAAAGCAGTCTCTAAGGCAATAATATGGCACCACCTATACAAGTATCAAAACCAGAACATGTATGTATATATATATATTATTATATATTATGTATAAGTATATATACATGTATTTCAATAGAAGATAGATACGACGTACAATATCATTTTCAAAGCCCATCTCTATTTGTTGTGACCCACAGCCCACACCTTCATCAGCTTGTCTTGGTCTCCTTCTTCACCATCCTCCAGGCGGACATGGTACCTCCAAGCAGTGGCCTAAAAGGGAGATAGAATGATAGGAGGATATATTGAAATACACAATACACATGTGTGATGGTATGAATCCAGTCTCTCCTCTATCCAATCTGATCTATGATCTAATCATATCCAATCAATCTTCTAGCTATGGATTTAGAATCACAGCACTCATGCATGGTATATACTTACAATTGCCACCACCCCAAAAAGGAATAAAAAAGGTTGGTATGCAAACTTGGACCTAGCACCGAGCACCCATCTATTTTCAGCTAGACCTGCAGGGCGGCGGAGGACCAACACATGGTCCTCACACCGTGGTCCACCACCACCAATGTTTCCGTTTCAGCCTCCAATCCGACTGCCAACTTTCGCATTTTTCCTCGTCAGAGTCCTTCTCCCACGTGTAATCCTCCTCGTTCCAAGACCAGTTCTGATACCAATTCCACTGAGACCAATTCCACTGCTCTTCCCATGGAAGTTGGGCAGCTTCATCATCTTCATCTTCGCTCTCGAACTCAAGATCTTCCTCAGTATCGTTTCCACGAAATCAACACTGGGTCAGATTCCCAAAGGAATGGTCCCTCTAAAGCCCTGTTCAACAGAGTTATAACAAGTCAACAAGTCTAAGTTTTTGTTAGATCCTAAATTCCATAAATTTCCATAACATGTCAACAAAGTTCAACTTCCATAAGTCAACCAGTTGGAAGTTCCAGTTGCAGTCTTTAAGATCCATCCAGTGCCATTCCCTGAGGTCAACCAACTCACATCAGTCGGGATGCTTCCTCCACTGGCGTCAAGGGGAAGCCAAAGGGCCATGGAGCCTCCGACATCAACCCAGACGTCCTGGACCTTAGCTCCGGCGTCCTGGACCTCCGTGAATGTCAGTTGTTGGAGGTCCAACAAAAACATCAAAAACCCAGGTGATTTATGGTTATTTGATGTTATTTGGGTCATGAAATTCTTTTGGTTTACCAATTAATCACCAAAATTTGAGATCCACTTAATTATCAATTACTCATAATTACTCCAATTAATCACCCAAAATCTTGTTGGTTTACCAAGTAAGTACCTTTTTAACTGGTCATGACATTGATCAACTTATTCAAGGTCAAGGTGTTCAGGGTGGCCTTCCCCAAAATCTACCATCGACATTTTCCGGGTCGAGATAATGGACCCAAGACCAACAGCCCGGCGCTTTGGTATCTGCTTGGTGGTTGACCTACCCCTCTGAAAAATATACCTTCGTCAGTTGGGATGATGACATTCCCAATATATGGAAAAATAATCCAAACCAAACCACCAACCAGGTATGATTTCAACTTCTAGTTTCAGTATCAGTTTTTTTGTTTCATTTAAAAACTTCTGGTTTCATATCATTCATATCACATACCAACACTGCGGCAAGGCGCCCTGGGGGCTGGATCAGCAACACTCCCAGCTCACGATTGCTGCTTGACAGAACTTCCAGAGTATCGTCGGTCTCTGGCCTACTGGCCGTAGGGTAACTCTCAAACGCGGTAATTCCAACATGATTTAACCATGAACGTTGTGAGTTACTGGATTTACCATCCCACCAACTAATATAGACACCGTGCAATAGAGGCTTGGAAGACCGGAAGAAAACGTTTCTCTTGTGATGGGCTATTCTCAGGGTCTATGCTGGTAGTGTGTTGTCCGTCCCAAAACCATAGAGATTGGATGATGTTTTGCGAGTACTCGACCATGGTGTGCAAAAATTCCCCTTTCATAGATGAATTTCCCATTACAGATAGCCATGCTTGATATCTTGATGACACCGGAGGGTACCTTTCATGCCTCGCCTCCAAATCGAGCCCCAAGCAGATTTCGTGAAGTTGTGGGAGCCGACATAGATCCAGCCGCATCTTTGACCCGCTTCATCGCAACACACGCGACAAAGGAGCTTGCCTTAGTTGAGTCGTACCCTGGGATACCCTGGGATACCCTGAAAAACGCTCAACTGGTGGAGATACGGAACAACTTGTCACCGCTTGGGAACATGTCAAGAAATTAAACAGATTCTGCCTTTAATCACATTAAAACTCCGTCAAAAACCTCTCGCCCCGAATACAATCAACAATTATAATCGCTTCTTGCCAACAGTGCAGCTTCGAACACCCCAAATCCATCCCCAGAAATTTACAACCCAACTATCACCAGTTATATATTCCAAATATAAATCACCATTATGGCTGGTTAAATCCCATTAGTATCCCATTAATATCCCACTATAAACCCTTTAATATAGCACTATAAACCCATTAATATCCCATTTTATATCCCAACATTATCCAACTATAAACCCAGCATAACCTATAGTTAAATCCCTTTTAAAATCCCATGAACTCCCAAACCCCGGTTGAGATGCTGAAAAACCCAGCCGCCATGGTTGAGAATCTTCTGCCGTCCCGGCACCTCTTGGGGACTGCGATGCTCCAGCAGTTTCCCCGGCATCGACTGGTGGATCCACCTGTACTCGATGGGAAGCCGCGAACGATGCCGGGGCACCACCAGCTGAGGACCTGCGAAGGCGATCTCTGGGGTCACATCAGGGCATTGTGTATTGTCATCCTAAACATTATACAATAAAAATATATTAAAAACAATAAAACATCGTAAAATATCTTAACATCATTTAACACCATCCATGTTTGGTGGCTTAGTTTTTAAAAATCACATTCAGGACCCATTTTCTCAGGGAAAAAACACAACGAGAACACCGCCTGGATCTTCCGAAACCAGCCGTCCGCAGCAGCGATCCACGTCGCGGAGCCACCACTCTGGCAGCGTGGCGATGGACCCGGAGAGCGTCACAAAGTGCTCCTCCCAGGACCAGATCTCGTGGCTCAGATGATGCCTCCTGAGGTCACCGGAAAGCACCCGGAAGCGGAACGATGGCAATGTGGGACATGACCTATAGAGGTTTCATGGGAAAAAATGGCGATAAATCTATGAATATCTGGAATTTGGGGATTTTCCATGATTTTCCAGCAAGCCATGTGTGATTATTTTATTACAGAAAGGTATGGAGAATGGACAGAAATCCTTGAGAGGAACAACAGGGATCTAAAGAATTCCATGGATAGAGTATGCACAGAACACCCTGGGAGTTTGGAGTTAGCTAAACAACAGTCAAATAAGATCAAATAAGTGTTTAGTAGAGACCCTCACGTCCTTGATTTTGTAGCTGAAATTCGCACAAGGATCCTAAAATCCTGATTCAACTCACAAGAACTGCCTATTGCATCCTATTGTGACAAAAAGAATTAATGGTCTTGCATGAAGCAAGACCAAGATCTGCGGCAGAAGCTTGACCTTTACACCCAAAGTGGTGGGAACGATTCAATAAGTTCCCACTTCGCTGCAGCACGGACAAAAAACGTCTTGGTCTTGAGGCATTGAAAAAGCAACAAGAAACTTGACACATCTTGGCACCAAATTCAACGTGGGTGCCATAAGAAGTTGAAAAGAATGCAATCTCCGCCAGGGTTCAATGCAAATAGGCCATAATCCACTTCCACCAAAGCCAACAAATCGGCCAGCCTCATCCAATCCTCATTGGTCAACTGCAACATATTAAGTTCTGTATCTTCCGCAATTTTTAGAAGCACTCGAAGGCTTGTAATAGGTTTCGATTCTTCATCGTTGACGGAAACCTTTGTTCTTTCGACATCGATCTCAGCGGCTGACAAAGACACCTCCATTTCTCCATGATAAGCCTTGAAATTGAGATCTTCAGCAGCTCTTAGGGCACTGGAAGACATCTCATCCAACTGTCCTAACACCAGTTGCTCCTGGCTTTCAAGAGACCACTTCCATCTTGAGGAATCCTCAGTTGGTCTCCTCTTCAATAGAACCTGCAGATTTTCAGTTTCCAATCCCTCCACTTCCATCTCCAAGGACAGCCTTAGCACCAGCTGGTTCCCTTGCCGGGCCCGGGCTGGGAGATGTTCCCCCGGCAGAGACAATACCAACCTGGCTCCATCGCAGGTCAAATCGAAGCACAGGCTGCGGGAGAGCCAGGCCTCTAAGCGATTCAAGGGGCACTTCTGAAGGATCTGAACCAGGAAATGCGAGAAAACGCTACCTGGGACAACATGGAGCTGAGAGCCAACAAAAAACATCCAAAGGGAATTCAGATTGCAAACAGGTTGATAGAAACGGCCTCGAAATGGCGAAGTAGGATTCTGGGTCGACCAATCTTGGTGTCAAGATCTCCATTTTCCCTCCCAAACCACTATTTCTGATCCATAGACTAAGAACGTTTGCTAAATGCCAAAGCCAGCAACCAAATTCCGATGCCAATACTCGTTGCAGCGGCTTGGCTCCAGTGGCCCTGGGAAAGTCTTTGACCCAAACGACCTCGTTGTTCACCTTGGGGTCAAGTCTTGCAACTTTTATTGTTCATCACTTTAGCAAAGATTAGCATCCTTATTATGGTAGTATACTTATTGTTGCTGCTAAAATCCCAGTTTGTCCGGTGGTAGAATCACGTGCAGTTTCCATTTTTAAGACAAGTTTTTCCTGGTCGAATTCAAACTTTGGTCAGCAAATTCCCCATATGTGTGAGTCAATTTCAAATTTCATAGATATTTTTTTTGTTTTTCTGGGATGATTTTGGGTCCATCCCCACCTCCCAGAAACGTCGTGGCATGTTCGCACTGGTGATCACCATCCGCAGGCGATCTGGGAACTCCAGTAGCATCAGCTTGGCGTGGACACTGGTCACCTGGGTTTCCAGCCAATCTACCAGACGTCTGGTGGGAAAATATGTGACATACCCTCTGGTTATGTCAAAATAGCTATTGAAAATGGTGATTTATAGTGGATTTTCCCATTGAACATGGTGATTTTCCATAGCTAATTATGTTAGTTTACCAGAGGGTATCCGTGGCTTTTTGGATCCCCTTTGCCACCAAAAAATGAATCCATATGGATCCACATGGCTGGTTTGTTACCCATCCCCAAGTGTGAATTGATATGAAGTGACACTCCCAGTGACAGAGACGAAAGATTAAGATAATTGACAATACTCACAAATTATACATATCATGACCATCAACTACAGTATCAAGAAAAAAGTCAGACCAACTATGTAAACAGATAAACAATGATAAACATACTTCAAGCACCAGCCAGTCACCCAGTCATCTTTCGATAGTTCCTCCATTTCCCCCGCCCCCGGCTGCGAAAACTCCGCCATCTCCGTGAAGTGCAACACCGCCGTGTCGAAGCAACTGCTGAGCTCCAGCCACAACTCCCGTCGCGCCTCCGGCCGCGGCCATAGGTGGGCGCAGACCGTGACTTCCACGCTGCGGGGAAGCTGCAACTGGTCCTGGAACCAGTGGAGGTCACCCGGTTCCGGCCAATCAAAGGTGGTCACCAAGATTGCTGTGGCTGTTCCAGAGGCATTCAGATCACCCAACGCGATCGCACCAGAATTGATGCGGCTGTCAACACCGGTGCGAGGATCTAAAATGGGAACTTCGAGAACACCCCACCTGGGCATTGGGACTTTGCCATGCTGAAACAATGTTCTTCCTCTGGAATCAGTTGCTCAATGTTGCTCATAAACCCTTCTCATCCCTTCTCTCTTCTTGTGTTTTTGTATTGCTGTTCCCTTTCCACTGTCATGTACAACCAACAGACAGCCAGCAGTGCTTGAAACCAGGCCTCCCCGGGTCCGACGCGCTATCAACCGCATCCACCTCTGCCTGCTCCTCTGGTGTCAGGAGGTCTTCTGGCAGCTCAACTTTTGACACCTCCATGCGATGGGGACCCTCCTGTACCCTCTGCCTATCTACACTAACGTATAGCAGCTATGGACAAGGAAAGTAGATGAGTGATCAGCTAGACATAATTAAACATTGGAGTTGTATTTTTTCCTATAACCATCTAAAATTACGAGAAGGTAACCTCCGAAAAAATGGGGTCCATAATTAATGGTAAATAGCAAACCAGACTGAAGTCTACTGTCCTCGAGGTTATAAATGAGTTTGCGTGATACCCATCACCCCAAGCGATGGCCATTTCAATTCAATCGGAAAAACGATAGGCCCAACCCCACCTGATTCAACAGGAAGTTCTCACCCTTGAACCAGCCAGAAGCATCCGCTGCACCGCTCATGCGAAAGGCGGCATTGACAGAGCGCAGGGTTTTGTAACTTGTTTGATGCGACTCTCTACATCTGTCAAATTTGAGAATGTTGCATCATGGTGCGTCAAACATCATCAAACCCTGTGCCCATGTCAACTTGATTGGAACACTGTGCTAGTTTTAATGTATCCGATGTATCCAAAAAAAGTGGCGTTCTTGGCACTTGAGCACCCACTTTTGGGTATAATCAAGCCACACACAAAGACACGCAATCTTAGAAACACACGCTGACAAGATGACAAGGTTCATAAAACCGTAAGGCGCATTCTAATTTTCAGATAATTTCAGACCTTGCTACCCGACAGGCAGGTCCTAAGGAGTACAGCACCCCATTTTGGGGTGCCCATCTGTGACCTTTGCATCTCAAAATGAAACGTTGCCTTCCACACCACACCCCCCCAACATCCCTTGTTTGGACGGCCATTTCAACTTCGGGAATATCCGCATAGAATGAGCAATGTATCATCCGAAGCCAGGTTTCAAACATTTTGAAACTGCATAACGAGTTACATCCACCATGTTTTGATTTCTTTTGAGGCATAGGCCAACTATGTAGCTGCGCTTTCCCACATCCAAACACTCAACCCTTTTGGAGCCGTTCACATCCCCAGGGCTCACCTCGATCCTTGCACAGCAACGATGGAGCCGACTCGGTGGTTCATCTCGGGGCGTGTCTCCAGACCCACCAACCTCGAAGCTGCCAATGGTTGGCAGTTTCATACAACAGCTCGGCCGCAAAAAGAGATGCAGCCCACACAAACCCAAATGCAGTCACGTAGAAAACTTTTGTGAAACAATTTATTTGAACAGTCAGTCTTGTACATGTTTTCCCTGTTAGCGTACCAGTGCACTGTAGAATGTGGAATGCCGAAGAGGGTGGATTGCAAAGTGTGGAGTGTAAAAGTGTAGAGTGTGGAGTGTACCTGGACCTTCAAACTCCTGCAAAATACCAGGCGTTTTGCACAATCAGGCGTTTAGCCAAATTAATAGTAATATCAGTCGTTCCCCAGAAAAACTAAGCGCAGTATGTTTTCCCATTCAACTCTCACCCCTCCTGTCCGCAAAGCCTTCCTGGCTCACTTGCCTTTGCCACCTTGAGT
>Ga0126342_10015005_pt1:0-10000 | contig 13617 bp, 13 predicted proteins | sample Cyp1metagenome_FD_92528 | JGI IMG/M metagenome (GOLD analysis project Ga0126342, IMG submission 92528) | Coral microbial communities from Lord Howe Island, Old Settlement Bay, Australia - Cyphastrea 1 metagenome | ecosystem: Host-associated > Invertebrates > Cnidaria > Coral ...
CCATCTATCCATCTATCCATCTATCCATCTATCCATCTATCCATCTATCCATCTATCCATCTATCCATCTATCCATCTATCCATCTATCCATCTATCTATCTATCTATCTATCTATCTATATAGAAGGCGATGGGGAGAGAGAGAGAGAGAGAGAGAGAGAAATATATATATATATATATATTCATAAATGTGTGTGTGTGTTTTTTGGCATTGTGTGACCAATTGGAATCGTTTTTGCATTCATACCATGTGGGCCAGGTGTTATCATTTGGATTGTTTCCCTCGTCATCGTTTGCGGCCAGTGGTCTTTTTGTATTTTCTCCAGATCTAAGATAAGGAAGATTTCCAGTAAAAAGAACATGCACTCAGATTTTTGGTTTCAAATATGAGCATAAAATACCAGAATTGGATGTCTTTAAAACCCCTTAGAACCCTATGGTTTTTGATTTTGATGGTTAAAGCACCCAAAAATTACCCGGTAGGACAATCCCCAAACGCCAGGAAGCACAGCGGCTATCGCCACATTCGCCCAAGGGAAAGAGCCGGGATGCCACCCCAGTGTCCCCCCTGGCTGCTGAGGCAGCTACTCATGGGGATTGGAATCATCCAAAGTGTGATCTAACCATCAAAATATATATGAAAATCACCTGAAGAAGGTGGAGATGTGCTGATTTCCTTCGCAGAAATCCACTACACATATGACTATAGGCATCCAACATTGGGAATAGTGGACTTGTGATAATCAGTCGAAATTGGGATTATATAGTGGGTTCAAACCAAGAAAACAGCTGCAAATGGGTGATTTCACTCGCAACAAATTGCATTTACCATAGTTTACCCTATTTGAGTTGGTTCACAAATTAAACATATGAACCAAATACTAGTAGCAATCACTATTCCTTCAAGATATGGAGTGAGCCCAAATTCATTCAAAGTTGCCATTTTGGGCTGTTGGCCCAGCTAGAAGTGGAGACAGAACCCATCCATAATGATAGTGTATTATTATGTGTATATATATATAAATATATATTTGCATGTGCATGTAGACATGTGCATACACACAAGACATTGGGCTAATATTGTTATTGTACCAGGGATAGGGAGAATGATTAAAAGAAAACAATACAGTTGGGGGGGCTCTACAAGGAGTGAGTTAGTTTAACCAAATCAAAAATTTGGGCATAAAACCAACCAAAAACGAATATAGATGAGGGTGCAACTGCAATGTCCGTAGGTTTGTCCAAAAATTAGCGATGTCAAGCCACAAAAGAGTTGAACATAGAGATTTTGGGGAGGGATCTTTGGAGAGTCAATTGCATCCTCCAAAAAATTATGTGACTGAATGGGTATATATATATATATCCGCCAGGCAATATAGTGTGTTGTCTATATATATATATATTTGTACGCACAGTAGTTCTATATACTTTTGTTTTTTGTCTATATACAACTTTCCATTTCTCTAAGATCATTGGATATACACATATTACTGTAATTTATTTATATTTATTTCGTTTTATATCATGTTATACGTGTTTTCACAATGTACATAACTTCATCATACTATGTCATTTCAAATCACGTTACAGCATTGTATACATATGCAATGTTCATCAATTTTCGACATTTCCTATATGTATGCATTCATCCATGTATGTACATAACTAATATAGTAATATATATATATATACAAACACGTGTATACAGTATTCATTTTATGCCTGATGTAATTGCTTGCATGGATACATTCCAAGGACCCCGAGTCCCATAAATGTCCCATCCCACTCGCAGGTAACGGGATCTATCGCCAGCCGCCATGAGGAGAGAGTTGGGGACCCAGCTTCGGTGCTTTCAGTTTGTTTGTTTCTCAAGCCTACCAAAGGGTATGATCCCATTTGGGGGCTTCCCAAAGTGGTGGATCCCCAAATCCATGGGTTTCAATACTAAAATGGTTTAATTTATTCTGGATGAATTCGGGGTACCCCCATTTTAGGAAACCTCCGTTTGACAAGCGTTTTTGTTCTCTGAGGGGTGGCTCAACCACCAACAAATCGTAGATGTTAGTCTTTGGCTGGCACAGACCAAACCTGCAGAAACAATGCAAACTGCAGAGATGAGGGTACCAACGATGATGAGTTCTGCATCAACGTCCGAGTTATCACTGTCCGACTTGGGTGTGTAGATATGTTTGCTCGTGTTGTTTTTGTTTTCTTATTATTATTGTAGTTTTGTATCGCAAACATGTCAACAAAACATTCACAACTCACAACCTATTCAGCCATCTAGATAACCTATTCAGCCATTTAGATAACCTCAAGTATCAACACGATTGCCGACGCATGAAATACTCATTCATTATTAGCTGTCCTCATCCTAACTTCCTGCTCCTCATCACTCTGCTGCTCCTCCTCCTCATCGTGATAACCCTAATCTATATCATCCTTGAAAATAGTCTTACTTTTGAGAAAGAGACAACATTAATAATTGGTAAGACAAGTGGCTTTATTAGTAGCACATTCGCGAAAGTCCGTCTTTCATCAGTCCACAACGCAAAGCCCACGACAAGTCTTAAAATCTTAAAGTCACACCAAAAGTCCAACGTCCAACGTCCAACGTCCACATCATCATCATCATCATCATCATCATCATCATCATCTGCATATAACAATGATAATAATAATAATCATAATAATCATAATAATCATTATTATCATCATCATTATCATCATCATTGCCATCATCTTCATCATATTCTTCATCATCATCATCATCACCGTCATGATCATCATCATCATCATCATCATCATTTGTTCATGTTAGTGGCGCACCATTTGAAAGTGACAAAACAAAATCCTCACATCAGGCATGTTACACTGATCCACAATCCCTGTTTCAACCGTTGCTGAGGCACTAATTCAGAAGGCTTTCCCGATCTGGTCTTGTCATGGGGGAGTGTCTTAAGACTTGGGGGACCCCAAAATCATCCGAAGAATGAAGACTGTTTGGGTTTCGTTTTGGGAACATACATCCCCGCTTTATCTTGATTTACTTCTACTAGAGCCCAGTCGAAAATTAACATGTGCTGGACCATTCCCGCCAGCACAAGTAATGTCGCATTTTCAAATATCATCACTGTTGGGGGCATTCAGCACATGCAAATCACATGCAATCATCAACCGCCAAAGGATCAAACAGTCTATGGTTGAAAACCCGAAAAACATAAACAACAAAGACGAACCTGAAAGACCCAAGAGACATATGTACTCTACTTCTTGAATCTGATCGCGTCCAACATTGCCAGGCGACGCCAGCTGCGTTCACAAAGGTGAAATTGTGGCAACTGGTTTGCGCCTGAAGTCAAGCTGGGAGTGGCTGGCAATTTGCCACACGGCATGCCCTGGCCAAGACAAGAAGAACCATAAAGACACAATGATTTTTTTTGTTGTGTTAATCCTATAGGGATAATAATTAAAAACAAAACAATCATTTCAAGGGACCCCAAAAGGAGAGAGAGAACACTTAAGTAGTAAGTAGGAGGTTAGTCGATAAGAGGAGGGGATTGGCATGTTCCTTTTGCCGGAGCGAGGATCGCTCAAAGAGGGCCCAAGGTGCTATAGACTCTGCCATTGATATCCAGATTTGACATTTCAAATTTCAGCCATCACCACCAGCCTCAGTTGCCTTGCCAAGGTCCTGTTCGGCACGTTACTGTTTTTGATGTTTGTGTGGCCTCGGCAGCAAAGGGACCTGAAGGGACCTGAAGGGCAAAGATGTCAAACCACTGCAGTTTGCGAATTGGTCAGTTGGAAAAATCCCAAGATATAGATAGGCAACTCATCACTTGTTGATACTTGTTTGGCAGGATTTTACATGTCTGTCTCTTTGGTGATGGCTAATTATAATGATGTTTCATGGGCTAATGCAAGATTGGCAGAAGCTCACAAATTTGAGGAAACATGTGATGGTTGAACCCCCATGGGCGTCCTGGAGATATTCCCTTGACTCAGCTCAGTGATGCAGGTATATGCAGGCCACCTTTGAATTTTGGCACTCCCTGGGTTCAAAGGAAAGGTTTCAATGGGGGACGAGTGCTGTTGAGGTCAGACTCGCCACTTGAAAATCCCGGAGAGGTCTGTGTTAAATGTGGTATTACAACCTCCAAATGGCCACCCAAATAGGAAAAACGATGACCGGGACCCTATGAACGGAATGTATGGAGCCTTCCTCCTGCATTCAACCTTTTTTGATCTCAAGCGTTCCCATTTCAGTTGGTACATGTCTAAGTCTAAGTCATAGAGAGATCAAATGTGACATATTATATGTCTTATATATAGATTTAAGATTCCAACTATGAACTACATTGTAGCCATTTTAGGTTCTTTTCTTGTCTGCTAAGAAAACCACAAAAATTCGATCTTTCCGCGTGTTTTTGCGTACGAAATGATCCCCATTGTTTCTGGCGCCAAAAGGTGTACCATAATGGTCCTCATCTCCTACTGCGGTGGCTACCTGGGCTATGCGCCCCTGACAGCAAGGAGGGCCTGTTCCGACGCCGTTGGCTGAAGGGCTGATCTATGGAACTGATCTATGAAAAGTGGGCCTGGAAATATGAAGTGACTGATCTAGTCAGATGTAGCTTATCAGTAGTAGATGCAAATTATTCATATCTAACAGAATCATCTATCTTAAGCTGAGACAATATTGATCAGCTATTTTATTTATCTCAATCAAAACTAGTCCAATCTAAGCTGATTAATCTCATATGATCCCATCATATCTCATCTCATCTAACCTATGCCTATACTGTAGTCTATTCTATATGATGTAACCTACTAGTTAAAATCTACTCTAAACCTAAATTCAACTCTAAATCTGATCCACTCCAATCTATATATTCTATGCTGGGCTGTGCTTAGCAAATTTGAGTACCTCTTATTTTTACTTGTCATGTACATGTTTACATTGTTGTCCTAACAATATGTTTTTTTCTTTGTATCTTCATTTTGCTCCATTTTCATCCATACATCCATCAATTGACCCGGTTGTATTTATTGATGTCCATGTCTCCGTTGAAATCGTTTCATATCAAACTGTATCAGTTGTTTTTTGTGCCTTGTTCCCAGGTATATCCATGGGATTCCATGGGTATATCCGCCTGGATCGGACCCATTTTCTCTGGATCCAATGATTCCAGGAGCCCGGAAAGCCCAAAAGTGCGGCACCCATGGAAGATGGAGAATGTGGCCTTGGACTGCTCTACAGACAGGTTGGAGTCTAGCAGCCCGAGGATATCTGAGGATGCCCCAAGTTTTGTTTGGAAAGAAGTTATCTTATGTTTTGCTCAGCAACAACTCAAGCAAAGAGCACATTATATTGTAATATATTGTATTTATCTTGAAATCACTGGAAGTTTTGGAGATTTCAACCCCGAGACTTCGGTTTGTTTTCAGACTTGCAGAGGGTGAACGGGACCAACGCTCGTTACCTTCACATATTCTGATTCTTGCCTGTGCCCCTAGATGTCTACAAACATCTCCTCAACCTTGCTCTTGTATTTGTTCTCTTCAACCAAGTTGTAAGCTTCACTCGAAGCACCAGATACGTTGCTGAAGCGTGCATTAAATGTTCAATTGACCTTGAACGAAGCCAGTGATTTGGTGATCAAACCCTCCAGTGGCCATGTTTGAAGGCTTACCCGTAGTATCACCAGCACGACAGCCTCACATTTGTAGACTTAAAGTTGTAAAGATCACAAGACAACAATGTTCAAAAACATGAACACGATCGTCACGAATAACCAATTGAACATGTACAATCGCTGTTTTTTTAACAAATATACTAGTGTAATATATATATATATATATAGCATAATCATCCATAATCATCCATGTATATGGTCATAACATGTCATAACCAGAATCATCCCATAGTTTTGTGTAACCTGACCCTGCCACGATTTCGGCAGGTGGCGAGACACCGAGGAGTGGAGTCACTGTGCTAAACATATGGTAAAAACATAGAAAAAGCTATTGAAAATGGCCATGGAAATAGTGGATTTACTGATTTACCCAGCTAGAAAATGGTGATTTTCCATAGCTATATTAGTGTACCAGAGGGTAAACATGTGGGACATATGGGGAAAAAAAAAAATATATATATATATTATATATATATAGATATGGTAAATGTCTACGCGCCCTAAAGTCGAGCAAAGGAGCTAAACGAAATCAGGAATATGTCAAAATATGTCAAAATTAAGAGCGCGGCAAAAAATCGTTTGCACCTTTAAATCATCCAAATTTGGAGGGTGACCAATTTAGACCCCTAATTGGAATGATGACTCCAGTTGACTTTCGCATCATTCCAGGGAGTTCATAAACCACCAACCAACCACTGTACTAGCTGCTTTTGGTATCGTTATTTCAATATATTTCAATATTCCCCACATGGTTCTGGTTTAAAACAAGCTGGCAGTGGTTCCAAAATGAAAGTAGCCCAGGCTGTGAGCCACCTGTAGCATCGAGCAGCCTCTCTCTCTCTATCTCTATGTATACAGAACCATATGCATATACAATGTAACACTATATTTTGTTTTGATACATGCATATTATTATGCTGCAATTCGTGTGCATTCTACATTCTCTATTCTCCACTCTGTTTTGTATAATTACTAAGTTACTATATATCTTAGAACAAGACCTGTTGACCTACCATAATTTGAGACTTGTTGGTCATGTAGTATGGTCCAGCATGAAACCTTACCCTACGGGAGGCCGGTGTGCAACCCAAAATGTGTTTCGGAAGGGCATTTGACTATAGGACATTGATGTTTTTGGAATCTTAGCTCAATCAACTATTGGAGGACAATTCAATTCAGATGATTCAACTGATCCAGCCGGTTCTATGTTAGATTTCCGGGTTACATGCTTACTTTCTTGGATGGTCTTCCATACCCCTCAAGCTTTGGCGACTCAAATCGTTGAGGTGACATCAAGCTGGACTATTGTTGCGAGAACACGGGTGTCGGCTGTGAACGTGTCCCGCTTGGGGCCTCAAGAGTTATTTGTGGCGACCTTCAGGAGTGACCTTCAGGAGTGACCTTCAGGAATCTACAATGTGACAGCGTCATGGATTATCTTCCGGACAATATACATATGTGTACACATACATGTATATTCATCTTTATATATGTGTGATACATGCAACAAATACAGATGTTTTTCCGGTTCGGAGCGGAGATATCCCGGATTTTCCATCTTTGAACTGCCAGGCTGTACAACCTCAATGTGACAGTTTTCTGATACGTGCTTTGTTCTACCCACGACTACGACACTTATTTGTTTGTGTTGGCGCGCTGTGAGTCCCAATCATCATGGACTGTCGGAATGGTTGGTTTACTAGGCTGCTCCCTGGAAATGGAATTGTCCCAAAGTGGGTGATTGGTCCCATTTTAACTCTCTATTGTAACTTGAATATTTCTATTGGGTTGGAGCAGTTAGATAATAATCGTATATATATATTATATTATATATATATATGTGTGTGTGTGTGTGAATTTTGTATCTTATATACTTCCACTTACGAATCACACACTAATTACACGTATATTTTATACACGTCCCCTGGCCAATCAATAATGTAAGTAAGTGTATCTCTTTGTATACATGTATGTATGCATTTAACATGTTATTTGCATGTGATGTAATGCATATAATAAACATATATAATATAAACATATATACGTAAACTCCTTTAGTTACATTTAGTTACATCATCAAGTCGGCCCAGAAAGGATCATCCGGATCACTGGCGACCCCCCAAGGGGCTACTCTTGCGACGCCTTGAATGAAGCGCAAATTTTCATTGAGAAGCGATGGCCGGGCACCAAGAGTAACGGTGGAGATATGAGCAGTGTATAATGGAATGACAGAGTGGTTTTTAACACTGCTCATATGGGAACCAAGTCTCCTTAATGGAAGTTATTTTTACGTGTGATTAATTTTCGGTATGGTTAATATGCATCAAACATATGGGAACTGGGAACCAGTAGTATCTATATAATATATATATATATATACAATTCCAGAACATGTGCCTTCCTTTCCTTGAATGATTTGGGGTGTGGTTTGTGGCTTTGGGTTGGACATTCTTGCAGCTGGATCATGTTCATAATGCTTTGAGACATTGCAGGGAAAAACAGACCCCCAAAACCAAAGCTCTGAATTCGTCGTGGAGTACCAGCACCCAGACAATCATCATTTCATGTCCATCATCAGTGGCCAGAACTTCCCAAGCTCAGACATCGCCATTTGCCCAAACGGAGCGGCATGCGTCATCGAGGTGCTGCACTCAAGAGTCTATGTTCTGCGAGCAGTTGGATCATGACTTGCAGGTCCTGTGTCCCGACGGATCCAAAGGTTGAACGGGGGGAGCAGCGTTTTGTTCCCTTTGGATTCTAAAGTTAATGGAATGTTCAAGCCCATACATTGAAACATGAAGGGGTGAATCTCCTAGTTTCCCTCCAAGTCGATGGATGTGTTTGTTCTCTCAATGATGCCAGGGAAAGAATTATTTGAAGTGATGCCCTTTAGTTTAGGGGATCTAAATTCAAACAGGGCAAAACCGTAATTTGTGTTCTTAAGTCTGGAGACGCTAGCTCTCAGTACAGTGAGCAGAACATGATCTGATGTTTGATGATGTTTGTAATGTGGCTCTGTCCTTAAAAGCACGGACTTAACCTAGAACACCATAGGTGATTTAACCTATAGAAATTGAGGATTTGACAAACAAACATGCAGATTCCAAACAACGAGGCTGTGCCCCACTTGTTAGATCTTTTTTTGGAACTTATGGCCACTTTCAACAGAACAATTATGGTCAGCCATGAGGTGCCATGGTGTGCCCAGCAAACCCAACAGTAAACCTCCAATTGGGGATGGTACAGTAGCACCCATTTCTTGGCAATCCTAGTTTGGTTTGCCACATTAAATATATTAAATGTATTTAAATGTCATGGAGAACCTTAGCAACATGTGCCAACCATACGTTGTCTTCGGATTTAGCCCTTGGATTAGGCTTTGCACTGAAGTTTGCTGCAAGTGTGAGACATACTGAGATACACACAGCTACTACAGTATATGCTACTATATTATATGATAATTATATGTTTGTTGCTGCCTTACGCGGCTGTGTTTGTTTATGACAACTGTTTTGTTTTTGTGTATGGTTTACTCACTTTTGGGCTCCCCACCCACATGTTCTGGCATCCTTTAATATACAGCATCTTGTAGGCATTTGGTAGTTGCCTGCAACAGCCAGTACAGGTTGCGAGCAAGCAAGGACTTCCGGAGTGTATGGGCCCCAAGCAGATCTGAATGTACCATCAGCGGGTACATTGGTACATTTATCTACTCAAAATTGTAACATATTGCAGCCATACATTTGTCTCTTCAACTACCGTGCGTTGTTGTCATCCTTGTCTCAGTCGCACACTAGCAGCTCTGCAAAGCATTGCCCACTGGTTATAAAGGGGCCTTGAAGCTAGCAGGGATCGCATCCACCAGATGAGTTGGGGGTGCCCTGGGTATCATAGTAATTTTCGAGGCTCGAAGCCAGGGCCCGGAAGCTGCAGGTTCGCCTGGGAAAACCTCTGAGACTGATAACCTGTTTGTTTTTGATGCATTGGCAATGAACAAAAGACGTGATTTTTGATGAAACGGTTTGATATATTATGTTAATACAGTTGTTCATATATACGTGCGTGTGAGTGTGATTTGTATATAATATACATATATTAATGTACATAAACATACACACCATATCGTATATATATATATATATATATATATGTATAATTAAATTTATACATACATACATACATACATACATACATACATACATACATACATGTTTGTGTGTGTTGTTTGTTTGTGCAACTAAGTCGTCCTTGGCACCATCTATCACAATCTATTATAATTTAATGGTTGTGTTAAAAGTTAT
>Ga0126342_10015006_pt1:0-12500 | contig 13615 bp, 11 predicted proteins | sample Cyp1metagenome_FD_92528 | JGI IMG/M metagenome (GOLD analysis project Ga0126342, IMG submission 92528) | Coral microbial communities from Lord Howe Island, Old Settlement Bay, Australia - Cyphastrea 1 metagenome | ecosystem: Host-associated > Invertebrates > Cnidaria > Coral ...
TGGATCTTCTTTCTTCTGACTCTTTCTCTTCTCTGATCTTCTCTCTTCTACTCTTCTCTTCTCTCTGACTCTTCCCGTCTCTGCTTTTCATCTGTCCATATTGTCGGAAGTTTGACTTCTAAAACTTCCTTCGATAATATTATATATTTATTTCGATTGATCTCATTCAAAGGTTGATGTGGCATTGCATATCCAATCTGTGTAGAAGCTGCCAATGGAGCAAATTTTTTGGGATCAAAAAGAATTATCATGCAAGCCACAAATCAAAAAGCTCTGCAACTTGATATGCTTTGATAAGGGTTGGGCTGTGTTATTTCACGCCCATATGAACTGGAGTTGGCTGTGGCCGTGCTTCCCGCCAAGAATCTTGACATTTCGTTTTTGAGTATGATTGTGTTTGTGAGGGGGCTTTGTTTTTTTTGTGGAGCCCCAAATGTTCGGAAACTGGTGCCACAGAGCCAACGGTTGGACTATGCAAGTATCCAATGAAGCTCGCTTTCTTCATTCGAAAGCGTAATTCGTCTCATGCTTCTGACTTCTGCCCCTCAGTGGGGAGCACCCCAGGGAGTTGGGGTGTGGATTCGACTGCCCTGGCAACCCAATCCATGAAAATCGGGATGCCACTGGCCAGTGTGCGGTCACTCACACACGCAGAGCCTTCACTGGCCCAGTGTGCGTCATGCGTCACTCACACGCACACACACACACATGGACGCTTTTGTGACTCATTGTGTGACAAGGACAGTGCTAAATTAACCAAATCATTTGGCACTAGTGTAATTTCAGTGATGCAGCATCAGTTGTGTTTCCGGGAAAAGAGTAAGCCCAGGCAAAGCATGTTATAGGCTTGCAAACCTCTGCAACTCTTGTTCATATCCATACCTGTTCTATTATTCAGCAAAAATGGATAGAAATAGCTCTTAGCAGTTTTTTTTAATTTGCAAGGAATGCTGGCAGTGCCTCCACAGCAAGTTTGTCAGAGGAGCATCAGGGTGGCTCGAGTGAAAGCCGGCCTGCCGGGAAGACTTGATGTGTGAAGTGTGCGCGGCGCATTTTTCATTTTTTGAATGTCTGCCTTCTTGGAGCGAAGCTGTGTAGATACCAACTTTATTGCACATGAGACGATGTCATGACTTGAAATGCGGACCACTGGATTGACACGCTTCCATACAAAAAACTCTTTTGGGGTGAGCATTTCAAGAATTCCGAATCAGAGCGTTGGCTAAAAACATGTGTCAAACATATGTCACACTTGTGCTTGGTGGATGTGAGAATTTCGTCACGTTAACCTCCCCCAGGACGCACATCTTTTGACTTCCATTCTCAGAGCCGATACGGTTCTCCAACAGTGGAGTATGAGATAGTAGCAGTATATATACATGTTTTAAAAGTTTTAAATTTTAATGTTGAGAATTTTCGAGATATTTCGCCACCTATGCCTTCCCCACAGACTCTTTCAATTGTTACAGGACAGTGTGCAACTCAGCTCATGGATACTGTTTGAGGCTCATATCGGAGATTCTGAAAGCCCATGCGTGCCACTGCGACAATATAGACCAAACAGCCAGACCTTCCAACACATTCGAAACAACGGTAAAAACACCTAATTTTGAGGTCAGGTCGAACTTCCACAAGGGCCGCAATAATCATAGGTCGAGCCGACGATGTTACCAGTACACAGCTTGAGAGGCCACTGAGATTTTCCAGCCACATAAAGTCTTTATCTCAAGGACAGGCTGCACACAGGCATTTCCCCCCACCGACGACATGTTGACCCGACGTCTGTTCCACCATATCGCTATGTTTTAAGCACGCAGATCCGAATCCTTGGCCCTTCAAAAGATTGTCCGAATCTGCAAAACACCAGGAAGGCCATGTGTTGCATATTTTGTACTTGGAAGGACCTGAGCTGATTCCAAAGCACGAGAAAAAACAGCAGGATTTGAAGCAAACTCACACGACCTCTAGCCTAAAGCAATACGCGTTTGCAAATTCCGAACGCTATCGGCCAATCTTCTGGACCCAGAATCCAGAAACATATGTCATTGAGATATACTGAACTGAGATGTCATTGAGTGCCATGCAGGTTCTGCCTTACTGTGGCACGCAGCTGAAATCTGCAGCATGTTGACTTGACATGCTTTGACGGTTTCAGTGATACTAACATTGTTTTTCAAGAGTTGCTTGAGCTTCTTTGAGACCCAAGTTGCTTCGCCAAGATTGTGCAGATGAAGGAAGCGCAGCATCGTTGCGTTTTTTTTTGGGTTGGAAGCAGATGCCGCCCATCTGTTCGCGCGACTCTGACTTCCAGCTCCGCTAGGTCTGTTGGATGTGGTGCTGTCCTGGTTGAACAAGGTCTAAACAGAAAACAACTGGAACCAATCCATTTTGTTTCAAGATCAAGGTGTGTAATTGTTGCTTCGCTTGCACCTCCCAACCATTTATTTGGGCAAAGATCCGAAGCACAAGCATGAAGCTCATGACACTTGCCAGCCGGCTATAGAGTTGAGATGAATAAAGCTGCAAGTGTGACTTCTGCTTCACCGCTGCGCTCAGCAGAGCTGCTTTGACTAGTCAAGTTTTGTCTCCTTCGTCTCTTGTGCGTGTGATGGTGGAGCACTGTGCAAGATCTGTAGAGATTAGCAGCTTGGCATCAGCAGTTTCCATGGTCGCTCCTTCTGTGCTTTCAACCTGTTTGCAAAACAGGGTATTCACGACCGCGAAGGCCCCTCGGCAAGACTTGAACTGCTTTTCAGCTTTTGACTCAAGGAAGGGTTTCGCATGCAGAAGAGAATTGTAGGGCTTCGCACACCGCCGATGCCCCAAGGGTTGTTGGTGTTGCCTAGAATGTCGCCCGCTTGCTCTGTTGTTGTTGTTGTTGTTGTTGTTGTTGCTGTTGCTGTTGCTGTTGCTGTTGCTGCTGCTGTTGCTGCTGCTGCTGTTGTTGTTGTTGTTGTTGTTGGTGGTGGTGGTGGTGGGTGGTGGGTGGTTGTTGTTTGTTGTTTGTTGTTTGTTGTTTGTTGTTGTTGGTTGTTGCTGTTGTTGCTGTTGTTGCTGTTGTTGCTGCTCTTGTTGTTCTTATGGTGATAATGTGATTGGTGGTGCTGCTTCTGTGCATCTTGCAACCATCTGACTACACATTTTTTTGCTCATGAGTTTAGAGGACAAACATCGTCAAATAGGTGGTGTATTCACGTTTTTCCAGATGTTCGGAGTAAAAAAACACCGTGCATACCGATATTTTTGGCGCCCAAAACGCAGTATTTATGATGTGTTTTGACGGTGGGAGCAAAAACCATATTATTTACAGTGTTTGGTGGGGAGTACCTAGCAAAAACGCTGGTATTTACACAGTTTTCAACATGTTGCAATAAGTCGTTTTTGCACGCAAAAGGCTTCAAACAACGCCGTAAATGACAGTGTTTTGGCCTTTAGAGTGCGCCCAAAAAACATCAAAAATCCACCAAAAAGTGTCCCAAATGGGCCTTCGAGCCGCACGCCCTGTTTTTACCCATCTTGTGCAGACTTTTGACCCCAAAAATGCGGAAACACCACCAGAGTGAAGGATTTTGGGGGGAGATCGGTGGCAAGATCGGCTGCAGCGGCTTGCAGACAGCGAGGCATCGCCGGATTTTAGGGCTTATGCCAACAGGGCCCATCTTGCGGGCATTTTGGGGCGGGCTATCGTAGAGCTTCTTGCACCCACGATGGGTTCCATGTTGGGCCATCTTGGGCTGAAGATGCGCTATGATACGGCATCTTATGGCCACCATGGGCCATGTTACGGCTTCTTACGCCCACGATGAGGCCATGTTGTCCGCACGCCGAGGCCTAAAACGGCAACAAAACATGGTAAAACACAGTATTTTCTGCCGCTTTCCGCTTCCATGCCAAGGTTGCCGATGTTGAGGCTTGTTGAGGCCATCTTGGGCGCTCTTGAGGCCCTGTTGGCCAAGCTGGGCCAGCTTACATGTTTGGTAATTTTGGATAGAATTGGGGGTCCCCCAATAGACTTAACGGCAGCTTCCAGGCTTCGGCCTGCAGCACATAATAATGCTTAATGTCGCTTTCTGAAACAAGAAGAAACTAGCCCAGCTCCAAACTGCAGCCTCCAGGCCTGAAGAACATTCCGAAACAGCGTGGCGGTGAAGGCTATAATGCCTAACGTCGCTTTCTGACAGGACAAGAAACTATAGCTCCTCCAGGCCCGAAGATGCTGCCTTCGCCAGTCCGAAACAGCATGCCGGTGAAGGGCGGAGCAGGTTCACGGCCTGCAGCCTATAATGCCGAACGTCGCTTTCTGAACGGGCAAGCAGCTAGCTCCAAACAGCAGCTTCCAGGCCTCGGCCTGCTGGCTATAGTGCTTAACGTCGCCTTCTGAAATAAGAAGAAGCTAGCTCCAAACTGCAGCCCTCAGCCCTGAAAAAGCAATGCCCTCGCCACTCCGACGATGAAGGATGGGGCGGAGTCTATAATGCCCAACGTCGCTTTATGACAGGACAAGAAACTAGCTCCAAACTGCAGCTTCAGGCATGAAAAACACAGCCTTCGCCACTCCGAAACAGCATGCCAGTGAAGGACGGAGCGGGCCCGCGGCCTGCAGCCTACAATGCTTAACTTCGCTCTCTGAACGGGCAAGAGGCTAGCTGAAAACGGCAGCCGCCAGGTCTGACAGATGCTGCTCTCCCCATTCCCGACAGCATCCCAGTGAAGGACGGAGCCCGTGGCCTACAGCCCGTCACGGGCGAGAAACTGCTCCAAACTGCAGCGTCCAGGCTTCAAAACCGTCGCCAATTCTGAAACAGAGTGCCAGTGAAGGAGGGAGCGGGTCCACGGCCTGAAGCCTATAATACGTAGCGTCGCTTTCTGAATGGACAAGAGATTAGTTCCAAACCGCAGCTGAAATACCCAAATGCCCTGGCACTGGCTTCCTCGCCACTCCAAAACAGCATACCAGTGAAGGACGGAGAAGGCCCGCGGCCTGCAGCCTATAATGCCTTTATACTATGTCACTCCTGTCCGGACAAGAATGGAGCTCCAAAGTGCACCTTCCAGGCCTGAAAAACGCTCCCCTTGCCATCCGAAACAAAGCGCCAGTGAAGGACGGAGAAGGCCCGCGGCCTGCGGCCTATAGTGCCTAACGTCGTTTTCTGACAGGACCAGAAACTATATCTCCAAATGGCAGCTTCCAGGCCTGCAAAACGCTGCCCTCACCATTCCGGAACAGGAGGGGGTCCACGGCCTGCAGCTTACAATGCCTAACATCGCTGTCTGAACGAACATCAAGCTAGCTCCAAACGGCAGCTTTCAGTGCAAGCTTGTGCCCTGCAGTCTATAATGCCAAACGTCGCTGCTGACAAGACAAGAAGCTAGCTCCAAACTGAAGCTTCCAGGGGTGAAGAATGTTGCCCAGGCCATTCCAAAACAGCATGCCAGTGAGGGACGGAGCGGGCTGCGCCTTGGAGGGGCAAGGAACTAAGCTCCAACCAGCAGGTTGCAGGGTGAAAAACGCTGCCTTCGCCACTCGGAAACAGCATGCAGCATGCCAGTGAAGGACCTGAACGGACAAGAAATTAGCTCCAAATAGCAGCCTCCAAGCCTGAAAAGCGCTGCCCTCGCTACTCCGAAACTGCATGCCAGCGCAGGACGGCACTTGCTTGCTTGTAATCTCTTCTCTGACGCGCTCCCCCTTGCTGTCGGCAGGGGTCGGCGGATATTAGGGTTCACCAACAAAGTCTTGAGACGTCTGCAGTCATCATATCACAGCCGACAATTCCCAACCCAGCAGGTTCGCAGAGCTCCCCAAGGCCAAGGCAGGCGTTGGATGGACCCGGGCGGAGATTGGATTTATTCGCTCAAACTTTGGTGCGGGTAAGCTGCCGCTTGAAGGTCCTGGCCCCCGTTGCAGGCGTGAAGAAGAAAGGGCTCGGATGCCTTGTGACAAAGAGCACAAATGGCTTGAATCCTGGAAAATTTGGACAGCTGTTTTAGTTGGAACTGGTGTAAATTGCAACAGTAGCCAGTGTATTTCCAGACAGTCGTACCTGAACGGTGTTTTTTTGGGCAATGCCGGTGTTTTTTAGCAACAGTTCCCTTGTTTTTTTTACGACGGTTGGCCGGTGTTTTTTGTGACGGTTGGTTGGTACTGTATTGGAGGTGGAAGTGGAACTGGAAGTGGTAGTGGTAGTTTGTATGCTTCGAGGAGGAGCAAGGTGCACCCCAAGCTCCTTATTGCAAGCTCTGGCATAAACATTTTCACGTCTGACTGAAGCTTCAGGCGTAAGCATTTCCTATGCGTTTCCGTTTCTGATCAAACTTGGAAGCGCAAGGCTTGCGTTAAGTCATTTTATATTCTTGTCCACCACGTAAGTCAAAAGTGTTGTTGCGTAAACATGGCGTAAATTTTGGCATGAACAATGCTATGCGACGTAGGTTTGTAAAAAACACTTTTTTGGCGAAACTCATTGCGTCTTGGCGTGGGGCAATCTTTCTTGATAGTGGTATTGCTGCATGACGAGGGGTTTGAACATTTTCGAGCGTCCAAGTAAGATCAGGTATTGCAACGATTAACGCTTGTAGACTGAAGATGTTGGAGCCCTGAGCAGTGTTTTAAATGGGCCAAAAACAGGTCATTCACCATCCATTTTCAAGATGCCCTGCTGTATTTAACCTCGTTTTTCTTATATTGGAATTCTGTTCGGCTGCGGGGGGAGGAGGAAACAGGGTCCGGTACGTTGGAATCCCGTTTTTCCGTGTTCTGTGTTTGGCTCTCTATTTTTGGGATTTGTCTCTCTGGAACTGAGCACCACACCAAGTTTCTATCAACCCACCGCCAACTTGCAAGCGCTTCATTTTCCCAAGGCAAGAGCCAGAACGACAGACGCCCAGCGCTGTTGATGTTTATGGCAGCAGTCCTTCGCCATCTGCATCTCAAGCTTGCGCCTTGCAACAAGTGACTGCGCAGGTTTGCACAGTATATAAGGGTTCCATATTGATGCCATAGTGTTTTTTAGATCGAGTGTGCTTGTGTACTTCACCTGTTGAGGCTTTGAGTCCAACTCAGATCGAACCATATTATTCAGCTATCAGACGTGATCCTGAGTCGAGTCCTCACGTTCGGATCCTTCAAGTTGGTTCAAGTTTTAAAAAATCCCAAGTTGATTTGGCATCTTTTGGCATCTTTTGGTGGTTTGATGTGGTGTGTTGATTCTGTTTGCATTTTTTTGTGAGGCCAGATGCTCGAGGCCATCTTGAGAAGTGGTAGAAGCGGGTTGTTTAAAGGTTGTCAAGAGAGGTCAAGAAAGCATGGAAATGGGTCTTTTTCGAACTTGGCATTTGTCGGAAGAACAGCTGTGCATTGAGAGCTGTGTATCCTTGCAAGGCCCACAAAGCACTGGAAGGCAGTCCCAGGTGGGACTTTTCTACGGTGTTCGTCTTGATAAGGATTACTCCCCGACTGGTGTTTCGGAAAGCAAGTGGTGTTTCTAAGCCAAGAAAACAGCTGTGGCCAGGTAGTGTTTCCAGGTTATAACTCTGTGTCGTCAAGACTTCGGATTGTTTGCGAGCTCAAAGTGCTATTCTTCTGGACAATTTTAAATGACGTCACCGATGTCACCCCGAAATAACGACCTAGCTTCAGAAATAGCGAAACAAGTTTACGACCAATATAATGCATTAATGCCTTCACGCAGTCGACCTAAAGTTTAAAGGGGCTCGCGTCAGCTACGGCTGGAAAACTACCGTTCAGCACCAGTTCTATATATTTGAATCTTTCACTTCAGCTCTTGCGTTCTAACAACGGCGGAAACAGAAAAAAAGAGACATCACAAGGCCAACAATCTCTTGACCAATGATGAGGTTTTGCGGTGCAAGGATGTGCAAGGGCCACACTTGGCTTACGTTCTGTTGTTGTATACCAAGCAATCTGAACTCAGGCAGAAGATCCGCCAACATGAAGAACAGACACACACACAAACATAAACCACACAAATACCCCATAGATATTTTATTTAACTTAGTATATGTGTTTCACACATAGCCGTTGTGTCCGTGTTGAGCCTATATCAGTGCGCCTTTGTGCAATCGCCAAAAGCAAATTCAATATGTATCACGAATTATCAAAACATATCAAAATATGATGCGCCCCTGGTCAATGGCTGTTGCTAGGTGTACTTGTAGGTGAAGGCACTTGACGCTTTCCATGCTGGCAGGTTCTTGGAGGGATATGAAGGTTCAATGTTTTCTTGAAATAAACACGACAAAGATGGCCAGGAAAGGCTGTAGACTTCTCCTTGCAAAAATGGGTTGACTGTTAGGAATTGCTGCGGGAGATGAAAAGACTCAGGCACGGCACCTTCAGTTCACAAATGCCTTCTGATTTGATGATTTAATATGGTTTAATATGATTTAATGTCACTAGCCGTTGAGGGGTTTGGCCCAGTTTAGCCATGAACCTGAGGCAACAAATGAATGAGCTGGAACAACTGGCAGCCGGTCGACACAACCCCTCAGGCCTGGTTGGGGTCGGAAGGGCAAAGCCAGTCTGGACTCATGGCTGAACAGAACTGAAGACAGACACAGAGGTCAGGCCAGACCATACAGACAGCCAGCTAGGCAACCAGGCATTTAAGCAGACAGGCACGGAGACGTATATATGATGACGGACAGGTGTGAAAGCAAACAGAGCAAATCAAATCACAGAAATACATGACTAGATAGCAACACAGGCAAAACATTCACAGATGATAGACATGGACACGGTGGCATGAGTCGTTGTTGAAGCGAGGCGACTCTCTCAGACAGAGGCCTGATGAATTGTTTGTTTCCATGCTGCGCATTTTTCCCCTTTCTTTTGTTTGCATGCCGTAAATACCGCAGCTTCACAGGCTTGTTTCTGATTATGCAACATTATGCATTGTTTATCTTGTCGTGGTGCCCTCCCAGTTCAAACTTTGGTGGTGAAGAAGCTGCTAAGCAGGAGGCCTGAAGAGCAATGTTTGTGGGGCTGCCGCTGTGTTGAGAATCAATTTGAGAAGCTGTTACCATCGAATGAACATTGACCTGTTTACCAGAGTAAGGCTGAGTAAGGGAGTCTGGGTTGTGTTTGTGAGATGGCCCCCTAAATGTTGATCAACGCGTTGATGAAAATCATGGAGCTCTTGAAAATGTGGTGCTCCCACAGTGCAGCATGAAGTAATCTTCTCGCAAAGTTGAGCCAGAAGGCTAGCTTTGGCGACATATTCTGAATAATTCTTGGATTTTCCCTGATAACTACCGACTTGCATATATGGCTGTGATTCCGAAAACAAATGTGGGTTGTTGCAAAATATGATGCAACAGAACCATGATATGAAAGCGGCCCTCTGGGGAGGATGTCGCCCAAAACAATCATTGAGGGTTCAAGCGCTTTAAGGTTAATTTGGGGTTTATTGAGTTTTTCTTGTATTTTGTTCTTCAGGGTTGGTTTAGGGCTTGCTTAGGGTTGGTTTAGGAACGGTGTAGGGTTTGTTTGGTGATGCCGGGCTTATCTACGATTTTGAGGTCTATGTTGGTTCAGTCAGGATGGATTTTAGTTTCTTTACGTGCAGGTTTTCATGGTTTGTCCAGGGTTTTGAGTTTAAGGTCGAGACTCTACACAGTGCAATTACGGGGAATATGTTCAGGACATGGTCCAAAAGGTACTTTTGGCATCAGCGAGACGCAAGCAATATCAATACTTCGAATGTTCCCAGTTTGAGAAAAACACGCGCGAAACCAACACAGCGAATTGTAGCCCTGGATAGAATTTCGTTTGGCGAAAAGCGAAACAGGAAAGGTGGCTTTCATCGCAACATTTTGGTTGCTGCTTGAGATGAGACCTACTTTGTTTGTTTGTTTGTTTGTTTGCTTGCTTGCTTGCTTGCTTGCTTGTGTGCTTGTTGAGTTTTCAAGAAAAAGGAACACTACATTCGCACCTGCCTGGAGGCTGTTCTCAGCAACGAAGCCAACCAAGGCTGGGCCGCGGGTGGTTCAATGCGCCTGCTTGGATCGGAGAAATCTGGAGGCTCTCTCAGTGCCTCCCTGCCAGCCGCCCAGAACACTCAGATTGCTCTGATATAAAATCTTGCTCCTGGCCAGTGCACATCTAGAACAGAATTAACCGAGTGCATGCGTGTTCCAAAAAGGCAAGAAAGCAGACCTTTGACGTCGATGCGGTTGGAGGTGTGGACCGTTACAAGATGTTATTTCACGTATTTTCAAATGGTTGCAATCGTCAATCGTGCTTCTCGATGTTCTTGCAACTCGCTCACATTTCATCACCCTCACAAATTTTCTGCGCTGATGACTTGATTGTTTGGAGGACTCTTTGTCCGGGCTTGGATCTTTGTTGCTGGATTGACAGAGACAAGTGCAACCATAACTATGGCTTGGCAAGCACTGTCAGGACGGTCTCCAATGCCACTGAACGAGAATATCTGTAACTGTTGTAGTCTTTCCTGTGCATGAAAACTTTACTTTGCCATCTCTTTGCACGGCTTGCTCTGATGTCCATTGATGCGTCTCCTCGATTGTTGCTGTATATGTTTATTGCCAATATTGCTGTTCCTATTGCATCTTGGATGTGGGACTTCTATAGACTATAGTGCCGCTTGTCTCTCTGAACGAAGACCACTCTGTATCCTACTCTTGAAATAGTGGTTCCAGTATATACTCGTAGCTTGGATAAGTATCCCAGTCTTCGCATAAGCAAGCACTTTTTCGGGTGATGCTGCTGCAGCTGCTGCCTTTACTGCTGCAGACATGTGTAGCATGTGCTTCCTAATCACGAAAGCTAGCTTCTGCTAGCTGAAGTCCCTCTTGCTATAGCAAGGTATTGGGGGGGCTGGAATCTCCAATCGCGAGAAACTTCTCAATTAACTACCCCCCTTGTTTTTGCTTTGGACTTCACCCTACCAGGGCATAGCATGAGTACTGAGCACAGTTTGTATACGCTATCAAGGCTCAAGAGAGAGATATAGAGGCATAGCTTGTAGTCTAGGCGCTGCACTGACTGGCTACGGGCCGAAAGAGGAAAACTAGTGCTGGCAGCTGGGAAGAGGCTTTAGCTGATCCTAAGTGGACGCTATCGCCCCTCTTCAAGTGGTAGCGGAGCTGTGATCCTTCATTGAAGGTGAGCTCCAGGTAGAGTCCAATATGGCAAGCCATGGCTATGATGATGGCTTCCACATTATCGATGCAGATGGATAGAAACAATATGACTCTTACGCAATGAGAAGAGCATCCCAACAACCAGCAATACACATGATTCAGCAGATGACCACGAAGGTAGCCCCTGCTTACGATGGAAGGGCCAGTTTCTTTGCTTTCGAAGATGCAATTGATGATTGGTGTGACATTACGGAGTTGTAACCGGAAAAACGTGGACCTGCATTGAGGAACAGAGTAGAAGGTGGAGCATCTCAGTACAAAAGACTACTGAACAGAGAGTTTTTGAGAGTTGAGAGACCCAAATGACGGTGTACTATTTCAAAAGAGTTTTGCGACCACATTTCATCAACGGAGCCCAAGCAGTGTTCTTGTATCGATCCATGCAGTTCAGGAAACGCAACAGAGGTAAAATGGACTTGCAAAAGTGGATGACTAGGTTTCAACTTACTGGAAATAGACTTGCTGAGTCTTGGATGGATCTCTTACCAGATTTGGAGACCACCAGTCCAGAAGCAATTGCATATGTTGCACGACGCCGTCAAGAACATGAAGCTCGACAAGCTGATCTTGCAGTCATTGCAGCAGCTACTCCAGGAGAAGAACCACATGTCAATGTACCTTGGACAGATGAACTGGCATTGGCAGCATTCATGCAACTCAACGCAGACAAGAACACAACAGAGATTGGCATTCCCCTTGGGTGACAACTTGTCAGCATTGATTTTTGTAAGCCTGGCGGATTTGACGCAAGATCAGAGAAACACACTCACAAGTATCATGACACATCATGGAAGAACATTAGATCAGTACAATGTGCAAGAACTCAGAGATTTATTCCTGGAAATGTTTTGCGCTAAGCAGTTGACAATCCTATGATGCAACCCTCTGGCATTGGACAGAGAAGATCTTCCCTTGTTCTGGAAGAAGGTGAATTCGAAGGAACCGACGGCGATTGGGCCGAGGATGATGAAGATGGCGCAGAAGGATTCCTGGATGCTTTAGAAGATGTCTTCTGGTTTTTTGATGACGCTGAATTCACGTGGTATCAGAGAAGGTTCCAAGGCAGACAGACCAGACGAGGCAAAGGTAAAGGCAGAAGAAAAGGAAAAGGAAAAGGCAGAGGAGGAAGAAGATTCTTCAGATCAAGGAAAGGAAAAGGCCGCTCTCACATGGTGAGAGAAGAAGGATATGAAGAAGAATGGAATGAAGGAGATGAATGGAATGATTCCTCTGACGGCTTTTGGGCCGACGATCAGAACTGGAATGAAGGCTTTTGGGCCTATGAAGATCTGTGCTTCTTAGAAAAGGGAACG
>Ga0126342_10015007_pt1 | contig 13614 bp, 12 predicted proteins | sample Cyp1metagenome_FD_92528 | JGI IMG/M metagenome (GOLD analysis project Ga0126342, IMG submission 92528) | Coral microbial communities from Lord Howe Island, Old Settlement Bay, Australia - Cyphastrea 1 metagenome | ecosystem: Host-associated > Invertebrates > Cnidaria > Coral ...
AGTGAGGTGGTATTCTTTTTTTTTCCAGCTGTGTTTTTCTAGGGTCCAAGTATCTGTTTTCACCTATGTTTTCCCTAGAAAATCAGGTGAGCCAACCTGACCCGGTAAACTCGTAGAAGGATTGTTTACGGCTCCTTAAGAAAATCCAATTTGGCTGGCAATGGCTGGGTATGGGTTGTGGATGAGCTGGGGAAATGTCCAAACCTTGGGGCATTTGTCCCCAAGTTCTGTGCATGTTTATAAGAAACATGATTGAACATGATTTTTTTCACCATGGGATGGAACGGCATTCCGTAAGCCACATGGGATGACACGGGCATAGATGAGGACTCTGGGACTTGGGGACAAGTCTAGGCCAGGGGAGGCATCAGGGAACAGGCTAACAGGGCTGCGCTGGCAGAACGGCTCAGAACGGCTAAACTCGGCCCAACCATTTTAGGGTCACATGTGCTCATCTCAATTTCTGTTTTCGAGCCAAAACTGGTTTGTGGTTTCAGCCAGATGGCCAGTGTTTTCTGGGATGATGATCCTCAATGACCGTCTCCAAAAAGAGTGCGGAAAACCGCCACTGACCTTGGTGGTTTTCCATTTGGTATAGATAACCCCACCATTGGCCAATGTTCTTGTAGTAAATCTTGTTAAGGGGTTTTAAAACAGTGTTTAAAATGAACATGCCGGGAATTCGTTTGTTCATCATTGTTCATCCATATTTGCCGACAGTGGTGATGATTGGCCGTGATTGTTTCCCACGATGCGTCAACGGATCCTTGCCAGGTCCCTTCTTTGAGACCTCGTTTGCGATTCTCATCATGATCAATACAATTTTCATGGCCCTAGCCCCTTGGCATTCCATAGCAGTCGACTAGGTCCGGTGTCGAACCTGGAACAATATGAAATAGTATGAATATGTAATAAATGTAGTGATATTGTTGAGAACATCCAGGCTAGATTGTGTTCCTTTTCATCATGGCAATTTTGTGATCCATGTCAGGTTTTTGTGTGGATAGATGTACCCAGTGTTATAAGTAATCAGTAATCATTATTACTCATCGTTTTCGAATATTTACGGTTATGAACGGTTTCTTATTACAGAGAACAACTATTGAATTTATGTTGGGGATCTGGTCTGTATGCGTGTCAAAGTGTTTCGAAACCATGGCTGTTTGACTTGTGGCTGTTTGACCTCAGCCATTATCTTTCGTATGAGCTGTTGACATTCAATACATGGCTCATCCACCACGGTTCCACATGCCGACGTGTGGCTAAGGAATATCAGTTCAATGGCCTTTTGGTGGGGCTCGACTCTTGGGCATGCGGCCTTGCGGGTTAGATGCATCGTTCGGGTCATTACAATTCGACCCCAACATGTCTGACAAAAGGCCATTGTTAGGATCCCAGATCCCTTCCTTATCACCAGCAGTCACGTTGGTACCCAGGTATAGCTAAGTTTCATCCAGGCCCACACGAAGCAACCAACCAGTTGCTGTCATGGTTTGTCCCCACAAAAGTGAGCTCTTCAGCAAAAACACATTCGCCCTCCCAAGAACAACTTGGTTTCTTTGAAACTTGGATAGACCAAACTATCCAAAATTCCAGCAAGTTTTATCATCATTGTTCAGTATCCATAAACTGGGGGCTCATCATCCCTTCACACCCATGTCTCATATTGTTGGATGCATGCTATATATATATATATATATATATCACACAATTTCACCCCCCTTGCACGGGGTTGGTTTTATGCACCTCATTTTGCTGGCTCATTTGTCCATCATGTTTTAAACACACTGACGTTGTTGGTTATAGTTCCCTGCAATATCCACTTGTTACCTTCCACTTCAATCTATCATATACACATCTTAAATATATTTAAATATTATGCCTTGGTTATGCCTTGTTTTTGCCATTGGTGATATCCCATGGCTGTATATTTCAATTGTTGTTGGTTGAACTCCTCCTTTTGGACCAGCCCATATACTGTTCGAAATTGTTAAATACTCTCGATAAAGCTAACATAGATGTGGAACCCCCGCCATTGGCAAATCTTTCTTCTGGGGAAAGCATATGGCATATGTGTTCCACAGATTCCACAGTTTACAAGGGTATATCCCAAGAATATCCAGAAAAATGCAGCGCGTTATATCCATTATCTCCCGAGAACATAGTTGGTTTTCTACCACCCTGTTTGTGGCTTGAAATATCCCCTTCATATATAGTTTTAACAATCCGTGCGTTCCATCATCAAATATCACCCTGGAACCACTGCTTTAGTACCGAATCAAATCATTTTATATGGCGCATATGGGAGTGTTACTGTATATAGTGTGTACTGTATTGTATATTATATATAATATAGGCCATATATCCCCCATCTTTTGAGGATTAAACAATAAGAAACCACCATTTTGAGGGTAACACCATTATTTTTGAAGATAAAACCACATAAAACCACCATTTTAATCTGATTAACCCATGTTAAACCCCTATTTTTAATGGTTCAATGGGTTCCTTAACGTGGCCAAGGAAATTGAGTATCCCAATCTCAGCACTGTGACCTCGAAGCATTGGCCCTGGGCAAAGGACACCTTCGAGGCTGCAGATTTCTTGGGTGGTCATGGCATTTGCTGTAGTTTACCCTCTGGTACTCTTATATAGTAAACCAATCCTATTTGGGGATTGTTTTCTTTTTAATCTACGTTTATACCAACAATTACAGTATGCCAACCATTCATGGTACAGTGTACCCTCTGGTAATTTAACATAGCTATTGAAAATTGCCGTTTATAGTGGGTTTACCCATTAGAAAATGGTGTTTTTCCATAGCTATGTTAGTTTACCAGAGGGTAATTGTTTAATAGGGATGAGAATGGGGATGATAATGGCTTTATAGGGATGATGACCGGGATGATACTGGGACATCATAACTCGCAAGTCTAATTGGTGATGCATTGTCATTTTGGACCCAACATCAAAAGGACAAGTTTATATATGTGTGGTTCATTAATGCTACAGTAATTTTATTTTGAATGATCTACAACTAACACAAGAATTACACAGAGTATATGTACAAGAACTTATGTGTGCAAATTTTAGTGCACATGTTAATTTAATTTAATATACACATATCATTTTTCATCCAAGCAACAGTTCGACGGAATGTAAACATGACCAGCCTCCTAGTCAGAAACCAACGGTTGCGTTACCCTCTGGCAATCTGACATAGCTATGGAAAACCATCATTTTCAATAGGTAGTCATCAATGTAAATCATCTAGAAACTACAACTACTCTTCATATTTTCCATAGCTATGTTGGACCAGATGTTGGGTCCATTTCAAAGTTGGGTCCATGGCTCCTGAGCCGCCCGTGAGCCAATGCCGCCAGGGAGCTGAATGGTTTTTCGGCCTTGCATTCTCAGGTGCGGCGCTGCGGAGTTCCCGCGGCGCAGCTGTCGAAACCCGTTCGTTGTGAACTGTTCGAATGCTACGGACCAATTGGCCCGCTATATTTAAGTTGTGCCAAGTAGATACTGTAACCATGTTTTCTGTTGATGGATGCAGAATTTTGGTGCATGCAGATCTGATTGGTAGCAGTGTGACTCTTTTTGGTACACTAGTGGTTTGGATTGACAGGAATGGGGCTGGAACTATCCAGGGCTTGGTCTACCCTCCACACAAAACTGTTCATGGATCCAAAGAATGACCACGTACAGCAGAAAGATTACTTTTTAGGGTTTTTCCTTGATGAATTGTGGAACTCCACGTTTCACTCCATCAGATCGGAACATCGCCACATGTCGTAGATTACTTTTTTTTCTTATTTGACCGACTTTGACCTGGGAATTCACATGTGTGCTGACTAAACCCTTATTGTTCGTCAATCACTTCAAATCCATCCCTGAAACCCTAGGGCAAGGTGCGTTCTTCATTCACTTTCCATCACATAATCCGATGGGTCATCATCTAATTAACTCGTTGCAATGTACGTCAAGCCAATCGTAAACTTATATAGTAAACCAATCCTATTTGGGGATTGTTTTGTTTTTTAATCTACGTTTATACCAACCATTACAGTATGCCAACCATTCATGGCACAGTGTACCCTCTGGTAATTTAACATATAGCTATTGAACATGACCATTTATAGTGAGTTTTCCGATTAAACATTGTGATTTTCCATAGTTATGTTAGTTTACCAGAGGGGAATATTGAAGATGACACATTTGTTGGGCTTCCTCCTGATCAAGTCCAGGTGAACTGCTCTTGAAACTCGGAGGCTTGCGCTGCGGCTTCTTCAAGGACCATGACTTGCGGACAGATGTTTAAGTTAAATGATGGACCAAATGCTTGTTGCAGGCCCTTAAACTGCCATTTAAACATGGGCATGTTCTGATTCATGATGTGTTATGTTATTGCTTCATTTTTGTTTGCATAGTTCTACCAGGGTTTACCCAAAAAACTTCGTTCGGGATCTGCGCAATTTTCGTTTGTGAACTTGGTGTCGAAGTTTCAACCCGGTCATTGCGAGTCGAGCAAAGGATCCCTGGAACTACTTGGATGTGCTGATTGTGGCCCGGATTTGATGATTTGTTGGGTCACAGATGGTCACAGAGTTTTTGTTTGCCACCGAAAACGTCAGCATGCTTTCATTGTCACGACCAGATGTGCGTTTTTTTCCCCCCGAGGCTGGGTCATAGGTTAGGGCCTAGCAACAGCAAGCCAAATCATGAAAGAAGAACCTTGCGTTAGGTTTGTGGGGGTAGCTCAGTTTTGCCCTTCTCGATTCGAGGTAGCTCAGTTGCCATGAGACAGAGTTCAAAAGCAATGACCAATAATATTATATAATAAGTATCAACCTCCTCCTCCTCCTCCTCCTCCTCCTCCTCATGATCATAACTATGATCATCCTCATCAAAAGAATGATATGAACAATACGATTCACACTAATAATAACAATAATTATTAACAATAATTATAGGGATAATAGTAATAAGGATAATTTAATCACTACCACCACCACCACCACCACCACCATCATCATCATCATCATCATCATCATGATGACCATGATCCTAATCATCACAGCACCGAACATGGCTGTCCTGGCTGTTCAGTTGACCACCACGCCTTCCGCTGGACAGCCCCAGGTCATGTTTTGGATCATCGATGTGCTCCCATTGGATCCCATGCTCATTCGCCTCTCGACCAAATCTTCCAACTCATCCCCCGGGTTCCAGTGGGAAATCGTAGGAAAGCGTTGGGGAAAATCATAGGAAAATATATGAAAATATGATATGGGAAAACACATCTGGTTGGTGGTTTCGAACATGAATTTGATTTTCCATTTCATATATGGGATGTCATCATTCCCATTGACTTTCATATTTTTCAAGATGGTTAAAACCACCAACCAGTTATGTGGTCTATTATGTGTTATTATGTTTTATTATAATCAATTGTATTTTTTAATATGTTATTATAGTTTATTTTAATTTAGTAATATTGGTATATTAAACAATATTTTGTCATGTTACCTTATATTATTTTCTACTATGATTTATTATATTATATTATGTTATATTATGTTTTATTATGGTTTATTATTTTATTTTATGCTGTACTATGTTATATTATATTATGTTATATTATATTATAGTGTGTTCTATTTTGTTTTAATATATAAGACTATCGTATATTATGTTATTATACGGTTATGGATTATGTTATATTGTCATTGTATTACATTATATCATCTTATTTCATATGATATTATAGATATATGCCCGGTACAGGCTCCTGATAATTAACAACCATTTGGATGGTGTGGTTAAAACTGTCCAACCTCAGGACGTGTCGTACGTTCAACCCCCAACCTGCTTCACGGCATGTCACGGCAGGTATTTTACGCCTGGCCAAGTTGCTGCGACTAGTGACACTGGGAAAAACTGGTGCAGATGCCAGTTGGTGCAGGGGACTTTCCCACTGGAAATTGTGGCAATATCATGCCATACTGTTGATGGAAGAAATCCTGCACCACCTTGGATGGTTGAAACCCTATAAATAATGGGATAAACCACCTATCAACTGGTGCAGGATTTCTTCCATCCACAGTATCATGATATGATTGATATGATCCTCCCTGCATAAGACCCATAGTGATCATAGTGAGCCTAGACAGTCAGCCACGAATCTAGTTTAAAGCGGGTAGGCGTTTTTTGGGGGCAGAGACATACCATCCCCATTTAGTTCCTATCAATCTACCCTACGTTCTACGTTCACTTCTGGATTGGTTGGGTGACATATGACATAAATTGACATACGATGTTTGTGTAAATACATGGTCCAGGCATCAGTGAGGTCAACAAAGACATGGCAATCAAACATGGCAATCCAAATGTTCCCTACTATAAACCCTGGATTAATAAACCCCAAACGGCTGTTTAATTGGGTGGGTACCATTTAAGTATTGGATGAAATGACTATTGGAAGAGTACCCCCCTAATTAAACCATGGTTTATTAATCCCGGGTTGACATTACTATAACTGATGTTCTCATTGGAAGCTCCAGTTTCGATGGGGATGTTCCTGCCAGGCACGTTTGATTACCAGACGGTATATCCCGTTTATATATACCCCTTGGTTTATCCATATTATCATTTTATTCTCATACATTCCCCATGATAAACCCATATATTCCCCATAAATGGAGATGTTTTAGCATGCATTACCGTATATTTACCCACTATCTACCCATTATTTCGCACATTATATAGCATATCAGTATGAAGACATCATCCACATTTTCCATAGATTGTAGAGGGTTTTAATTGATAATTGCCCGCTATTTCATCTATTTCCATAGGTTTTTCCATAGATTTTCCATATATAGGTTCACATAGATCAATGGAGAATTTCCCATAGATTTCGCATAGGTTTTCCATATAATTCCCCATAGATTTTCCATAGATTCTCCCATAGATTTTCCCAAATTTATGAATAAATCATGATAAATCATGATACAAACCCATATAAATCCCATATAAATCCATTATATCCCAGTAAATCCTTAACGCGGGCCAAGTTTCCCAGCAGCTCCCAGGAAATTGGCCAAGTCCATCAAGTCCTTCGACTCGCTGTGGCTCAGCACTGGGAAAGCTGGGGTTGGCCATGAAAAATGGCGCTTTAATGGGATTTATATGGGGTTTATAATGTGATTTAATGGGATTTAATGAGATTCAATGGGATTTAATGGGATTTAAGTGGGTTTAAGTGGATTTAATGGGATTTAACCGGGTTTAAGTTGATTTAACGGGATTTAATGGGATTTAATGGGATTTAATAGATTTATATGGGATTTATATGGGTTTGTATCATGATTTATCATGATTTATTCATTTGTAAATGAAATGCTCATGGTATTTACCAAGAAACAACATGGTATCTAAGGGGAGTTGGATCTGTGGGTGTGATTGAAAATTGGGTATAGCCCCAAAAGTTGCATGTCGATAGAGAACATGATGATCAACTATCAAATTTTGGGGTATCGTGTATATTTTCGGACAGACCGACAGACCCAAATAATCCGATTTTTCCTGCAAGAAAATGATGCTGATTTGGATTCGGTTTGTAATGAACAAATTCATGTGTATATATATATACATGAGTCTCGGATGGTAGTGAGCCAAAGTTGCGGACCAAGGGGTCAAAAGGCATCAACATTATCTCACGCAAGTATCAAAACATGGATTTTACCAACACGAATTTGGGAGTTCAGACAACTTCGGATCCAACTTCGACAGTTTTTGGTTGATTTGAGAAACAACCATGCGAATTTGTCCAATCAAAATGGCCTGAGTGGTGTCAAAGAGGTTTCGTTGACAACAAGCAGATTTTGACCAATTTTGCCCAAGTCGACACCCAAAATCCACATCACACTTTGCCAGCACCCGTTGCTATTCCTTGCGATTCCTGATTTGCACTTGAGCCGGTATAATTATCCCAGTGACATTTGCTTGCACAACCTCTTCTTAATTTCTAAATTCTAAATAATTATGGAATGCAACAATGCACAGCTCACATCCCGCCGGCAGAGGTATTTGCTCACGGCATCCATTGCGAGTAGCTCCCTGGTTTTTTTCGGCGGTGGTCTGGATGGCCAACGGGTTGACATCCTGGAAACCCAACATGGTAATCCAACATGGCAATGCAACAAATCTTGTATAAATGGAGGTTTCAATATGGGAACATCAAGTGTAAACTGTAAATGGTGGGTTACCAGAGGGTATCCTGCTAGAATTCTGTGCCATAAATAGCTTAGTCCTATTGATGCAATCCAAAATTGTCCCCATGGTCCGCTCGGTATAGAAAAGGGGAAACACTCATTGTCTCTGCTGTTGCTATATGCCCCCAAGTTCGTGCTCCAACCTCAATGTTGGTCGATAAACTAGCAGCCCAAATTCCATGTTCAGTGGTTCTACAACGGGGGGTCCCTCAATTCTCCTTTGATTAATGTATCCGTGACGTTACGCAGTTCCATACTCAATCCACTTTTCTCATCTTTTCTCATAGTGCTCGCACATGCTCGCACAATGTCCCACATGGAAGGTGATTCTACACAAAAGCGCAGTACAGTTATGTGTTGGACAGAACTCCCTTACGTTGTGGATGTAACGTGGTGTAACTTCATCTTTCACTGGGCTGATCTAAGGAATATGTTACAGGAAAACCCTGGCAGCCCTGGTAGCTTCATGGGCAAATAAACTGAGCCATGAAAATATCCCCATGTTCGATGCCTTCAAGGCCAAGCTGATGTGGATTGTGTATGTATATATATATAATTATATATAATATGTTTATATACCTGACTTCATCCGCAGGTTACATCATGTTACATCATTTCATCATATTTACTAAGAGAATAGGATGTTTCATTCTGTTTTTCTTTGAAGAATTAAAGGATGTCAAATGTTTCCCACGAACAGCCAGGGCCAAAAAAAACAGGGCAGATCATACGCCGAGGTGCCTCGGCCCTGGTTTGGTCGGGCGTTTTGATTTGCATCGTGCAGCTCTCGGTGGCTCTGGTGCTCAGCACCTTCTTGCGACTCGGATGGCCATGAGTCGCCACAGATTTTTTAATGCAAGACCGAGATCTAGATGAACAATCTAATGTGTTTACATATATGTGTTGTTTCTTTCAATGATGGAACAGCTGTGGACATTCTGCATTTTCAAAAAATAAGTCTACAATCTAGAAAATGTTGATGATGGAACAGCTGCGGAAAGTATGTATTCTTGTCATGTAAAAAAAAACTACATCCTGAATTTCGTGAACCAACAAGTTGTGTGCAATCTTATGAGCAATATCCAAAACCAAACGGGCATTCAGTCTTTATTGTTAAGTTATTGTATTCCTTGAACAACAGCATTCCTAAATGATAAGAGGCAGTATAATGAATTCTGGTTAATTCTGGTTCGAATGCTGTCTTACAAATCGAGGCTTGTATTTTAGAAACTAAAACTGATAATTTATATATATATAATTATACATTATCAAATTAGTTTATTACCCAGTTTATCATTACAATTAGAATAGAAGTATGTCAACATGATAATTATATGATATTAAAGTATGGTTCCTTGATAACTTAGGTTCCTTGATAAGTGATCATTATTCAACTATTATAAGGGTTCCTTAGATCATTGTTATAAATGAATATCGCAATATAAGCAATAAATACATCACAATTATGATATATAATAATTATATTATAACATTATATCAACTTAGTACATCTATTCAACTTTCATATGCTCATGTTATCAACTATCACAATTTCATACAGTTTATAGCTGGTTGATGGTTTGGAACATTTGGATTATTTTCCATAATATATGGGATGTCATCCTTCCCATTGACTTTCATATTTTTCAAGATGCTTAAAACCACCAACTAGATGTTTCTTTGTTGAAAGTGGGATGTTTGTTGGGTTGATCCACTTACATTGTCATACATTTATGGCAACTTGAGTCAACTTACCCTCTGGTAATTTAACATAGCTATGGAAAATCACAATTTTTAATGGGAAAATCCACTATAAATGGTCATTTTCAATAGCTACGTTAAATTACCAGAGGGTAGGGTTCCTTAAAAAAAAAAAACACATCGTGCTGTCGCGCAGGTTGCCGTACTGTACCGACTTGTCCATCCCCGAAGGTGATCGCAGCTGGGCAGATGGTTTTTCCAGTGACCAGATGGTGACATGGTAATGGCAAGAAAATATGGAAACCTATGGAACGAATATAGAAATGTCATGGTATGCAAACAGTACCTATATATGGTGTGTATATAATATATATATATATATATATGGAAATTAAATGTATATGTTATGTATGATATTATGTATAATATGATGCATGGAAACAGTGCAAATTTGAAATGATGGATGGACAGAATATTGAACATATATGATATGGGAACAAGTACCTTTTGAACAGGATTTCTATGAAGAGAAAAAAACACACTTGAAATAGTGGAGATGTATCATTCCCAGGTTGAATTACCAGATGGGATGCAACATACCAAGAGTGCGAAATGAGCCCCAAAGCAAAGGCAAAGTGAAGTGGTGGTAATGTCCAAGAACTGGGTTATTCACGACTACCACAATTCCTAGCTATGAAGCGGCAACAAATAGTGCAAATCAAAACTGGTACTATTTTTTGGGCATATAAACAGCAAATCGATGATGATGATGGTCACCAGTAAGAGTGGTGGATATCATGTGACTAACGCCTCGTGGGCAGCTGATGGACTTGCCGTGTTTACCGGTGGTTCACATTTGTTGAAATTCTGCCCGCTACAACTTTTCTACACATGTAAATGTGGTGATGAAATCACCAGCCACTATGGAAATCACATTTTGTTGTAGGTCCAGCATGTAATATTTATGGCTCTTTTAACATATGTGAACCATAGCTATGTTAGACCACTCCGGTGTCACGGCTGAGGATTTGAGGTCTACCGCTACTTCGGGACCTTCTCCAGATCGATGCTTTCCATGTTTGCACCTGGGCCAACTCCTGAATCGGTCCCCTCCCTTTGCAGCGCCAAATCCATCAAAGAATCACAGTCTCAAGATGTTTCATCAGCCCTCATCATGTTTTTCTTACCTCTGTCTCTCTCTCTCTCTCTATCTCTCTCTCTATGAAATTTATATATATATATATGTGTGTGTGTGTCTATGACTATCTATATGTTTATATAAATATATGTTTGATTATATATATATATATATTATTACATTATTGTATATTATCATATGTTATTGTGTTTATATCTTTTTATATATATATATATAAATATGTATCGATATAAAAGCGTTCAAACCAGCCTAACCCACTCATTTTCTGCTCCAAGGAACTGACCCTGGGAAACTGGGTGCCCATCTCGCGGATCCTCTCGGCGCCTCGGCACTTGTGACTCATCCCGCGGGTTCCAATGGGAAATCTTAGGAAAAACCATGGGAAAATCATGGGAAAATATAGCAAAACACATCTGGCTGGTGGTTTCGCACCTTGGTTTAGTGTAGGTTAGTGATGGTTAATGATGGTTAAGAAATGTTAATAAATGTTAATAATGGTTAACAATCAACTGTTTGGTGGTTTCAAACATTTGGATTATTGTCCATAATATATATATATATATATATATGGGATAATCCTTCCCATTGACGAACTCAATAAAACCACCAACCAGTTTAGTTCATATCAACATATTGTTTGATATTGTTTGATATATCATGATGAATGTATGTGTGAATAACCATGAAAATCTGAGTTTTATATAGTTTTGGCCTGTTTCTATATATGTGTGAATTACATTGAATTACTACATGAACTGTTGTGTTTAATTACTATATTCATTTTTTGCACATGGATATGTTTTTAGCAGAAATGTTAGTAGATATTTGTGTGTACAAGTAACAACTTGCAATTGCAACATTTTATATACTGTAATGTTGCTAATGTTGGCTAGAACAATCAACACAAGATGTTTTAAACAACTAGTATACATATTTATGTATATGCATATACATGGTTACATATGCCGGCTGACTTCGAATTGGTCATGGTGAATCTTGTGGGATCATATCATATATTATATATCATATATCATATATCTTATATCATATATCATATATCATATATCATATATCATATATCATACATCATACATCATATATCATATATCATATATCATATAATGTATCATATCATATCATATCATATCATATCATATCATATCATATATATATATATATGTGTACATATGACTGGGATATACAACCAATACTGCGCTGTTTGAAACCGATAGTTTCTTGGATAAATTCTAACTATTTCTGCCGGAATTTTGGAAACAAAGAAAGCACATAAGAAAGAAAGAAAGGAAGGAAGGAAGGAAGGAAGGAAGAAATAAAGAAAGAAAGAACGAAAAAAGGAAAGAAAGAAAGACAGAGAGAGAGAAAGAGAGAGAGAGAGAGAGAGAGCGCACGTTGGAATACAGTAAGGGTCGAAGAACCAAATATCTTTACTCACGACAATTGGGGCTCCAGACAACTTATGGAGATATGTCGATCTGGCCTGCGCAAGGGAATCCTAATCTTTGGGATTGCAGATTGGTTGGCCTGATCAAGCCGATTAGCCATACTGGGGTGTATATAAACCATGAAGCACGGGATAGTAGTCAACAACAAGTGTTTATTTCATGCTAAAGCCATTTGGTGAATGGCTGTTTGGCCATTCAGGGCATATCAAGCAAAACAAATCCTAGTAGCAAATGTGCGCCCTTTTTTGGCCCACATGTTGAGCCTGGCTGAGGAAAAGGTAAGCGAGTGGTATACCATTTTCACCTTGGCATTTCAAGTCATCCTGGGCTTTGCTGTGCCTTGACGACAGCCAGAGCTGCATGCCATGGCAGAAGCAACTTGCACTGTATGCATATTACGCAACGCGTTGTGTGAGCACATAATTTATCCTTGTCTAGACACGGTATTCCATACTTTACTACACTTTGCACCTTTGTTTTTTGTGTTTTCCACTGGACTTTTGTTTGGAATTGAGTCAATGGGTTACTACGGGTAAGAAATGGATGGTCAGCGTCCCACTGGGGAAGTTTTTTTCGCGCGCCGAGATATTTGAATGAGTGAACATATAAAAAATGAGGACTGAACAAACCACGGATCAAATGGATCAATTGATCAATAAATGAAGAAGTATCTCATAACCCTCATACGTAGAGAAGACAGCAACATATCTTCGGCATATGTCATGCTTTTTGTGCACCTTTCCTCCTGGCTCCCAACTCGGCGGCAAATCCCATCTGAGGTCATCAAGGTGATTACAGGCGTGTTCTTGACGGAGCCTTCGCCACAAGTTGGGTCAAGACTGGTCAGTTATGGCAGCTATGGGGCACTCTGGGACCATTTTTTTGGGAATACCATCGTTGGGGGAATATGTATCTACAATTAAAATTAATTATAATTATTCATATATATATAATTTAATATATAAGATGGTGGTGGAGAGAGAGACAGAGAGAGAGAGAGAGAGAGAGAGAG
>Ga0126342_10015008_pt1 | contig 13614 bp, 12 predicted proteins | sample Cyp1metagenome_FD_92528 | JGI IMG/M metagenome (GOLD analysis project Ga0126342, IMG submission 92528) | Coral microbial communities from Lord Howe Island, Old Settlement Bay, Australia - Cyphastrea 1 metagenome | ecosystem: Host-associated > Invertebrates > Cnidaria > Coral ...
ATATAATATATTATAATATAATATAATATAATATAATATATTATATTATATTATATATTATATTATATATTATATTATATTATATTAAATATCATTTTATATATCATATTATATATCATATTATATATTATATTATATATTAAAGTATATATTATATTATATATTAATTTATTTTATTTGTAGAATATATATATATATATATTTATATTTATTTAATCATTTATCATAATATTATATTATTTATATATTATAATATTATATTATATATATATATATTATAATATCATATTATATATAATTTGTATATTATTTATTCATTGTATATATATATATATTTATTTTCCAATCGGTGGCTCTGCGGTCCAACCACCGCTCCCATTCATGGGAGGATGGAATGAAAATCTGCGAGCCATTTGTGCATTGCTCAACTAGACACGGGAAATTTGTAAAAGGAGCTTAGTAAGCTTCTTGAAGGCTCTTGTCATGATGTATATCAACTCTTGTGATGTTCCCTTGGCGTTGCTGACCAAGTTCGCTCACTATTGGAAGCCATGTTGAATAACAGGCAGTGGGTCAGCCCCATTTCAGCCAGGTTTCAGGAAACTCATATGCAGGTTCAATCCAATGAGGGACTACTCAAGTTGATACCTGATACCATCTGATACCTGTCTTGTCCTATCTTACTCTCTATTTTACGTTTCACATGCTCTCCAAGAGAGGTGGTTTCAGCATGTGGATGCCACGTTGGCCCTGGTCCACACCGTCTTGTGCAGGTCACCACGCCATCATGACAAAGGTGGCCTTGGAAGCAAGGCCCCCGTGGCCCCATGGGCACAGCTTTACAGATCACCTTCAAACACCATGAGATCAGCCAATTGTTCAATTCCAAAGAATGGTCTTGCCGCAGCCTCTCCACCACAGTGGTCTTGTATTCAAACTGTTGAGTTGACAATGACATGAACCGAAACAAACTGCATCAAACTGGACCCACTCACAAACCAAACCGCCTCTCTGTGAATTGTGGAAACGAAGTGAAACTAACCGAACTCGAACTGGGTGTGTTTTCTTTTGTGTCCTTCCATGTTCGTTGCTTCGAGCGTTGCAAATAAAAATAAGTTGGCAAGGCCCAACGGAAACCGTCCACCTTTGCCAATGCCTAGACCTGGCCTGCCCGGGACAGTTTGTGTTGGGAAGGGTGCCTTCCCATGCACGTTTTTGTCTGTCAAAATCTTAAGTGCCTTCGCATTTGCCTGCGCGAACATCACTAAAGTGTAATGTCGCCTACGTGAAGAACCTTTGCAATAATTTGTTTATCTAGTGTAGGACGGTCTACGCATCGGGCTTCAGAAGGCTTCGCGTGGCTGCAGACCAGTGTGGAAACGCTTTCGCGACATAAGTTGGATTTCCACTTTTGTCTCAATCTCTCCATCCCAATAACAAACAGTACCCAATTTTGCGAAGTCTTATTTGACAAAGTTGTCTCAATCTTTCCATCCCAATAACAAGCAGTTTGACAAAATGGTTTGCACCCGAAGTAATCATGTAATCTGCGCAGATGTCTCAATCTCTCCATCCCAATAACAAACCGCACTCAATTTTGCGAAGTCTTATTTGACAAAGTGGTTTGCACAAGTAGTAATCATGTAATCTGCCCAGTGCATTTCCAATGTATAGATCCTTTATCTGAGTAAGCCGATCCATGTGGAAGTTCCCTGTCCTTGACAGAAGCTTTTTTCAACCCATCCCCTCCCAATGCACATCGCATGGGACTCCCGGCGAAGGTGAGTTTGACGAATGGCTTCCCCGCTCCAATGCAGCGCGAGCTTGACGCGCGGCTTCCGTGGACAGGAGAGCTGCCTCGTGCCATGGTCGACAGAGGGCTGGGATGGTTTGCCAACCTGCCACAGCTTAAAAGCTGACAGCAGCACACTGGTCGTTGCAAGACAATCCGCACGTGGCAGTTGTTTCACTCCCGCTTGCAGAGCTACACAATTGTTTTCAGTGAATTGTGCCAGGAAAGCTTGTACATGCTTGTACCACTGCTGAAGTCACAGAAAAGTAGAGATCCTTCGTCCAATTGTTTGTACCCCATCTCCAACAGAACAGAAATAGCCGCTTGGTTTAGCAGTCAGATTGCAAGCATATCTTGTTCAGGAACACGATGCCAAAAAAAATACGAAACGTGTGCAGAAACTGCAGCTTTAATCATGAAAGTGCTTTCAAAACCAAACTGCTATCAACTTCCAACCACTGCCATGTCGTACAACCAGTCCCTTTCAAGTCTCCCACCATCTGCGTCACTTGCCGATCTGAATCTCTTTGGTGCCTTGGTGTCTCACCAAACTTCATCCATTTGTCCCATCTTCACTCAATGACCCCGGGAGACTACCCTTCTTCCCTGCATTCCACAGAGGAAGTCTCAAGAGATGGGAAAAAATGCTGTCCGAAGATCTACATAACTTTGATAAGTATTTGAACCTCCTGCCAGGAGGCTACGAATCTGGAGACCAAACAAGATTTCACAGCATCTTCTTCCTGTCCGTCTGCGCAAGCAGCACCTTTCTTTTCTGGTTCGCGGGCGCCGGGGGTCTTGGCTAAGCAAAGATGTGGAAGGCAAAACTCTGAGATGCAGAGATCGACTCTTAAAGCACAAATCATGACGGACCAAAAAAGGAAGTTTGAATGTGTTTCCCAGCTCATTCCGAAAAGAAAAGAACTTTCTGTGCTTCTTTGGTCTTTGCACTGACAAGATTGCTTCTCCTCTTGAAAAGCATAATGCAGTCATGAACAGAAATAAGCTAATCTGGCTTCACTATTGCAAGAACTGAACACATGTCTGCTTGCATTCCACACAATATGCCACATAGCTGGGCCACTCAGAGTAGTGGCTAAAATTGCAACCTAACCGTGACGGGCAAGTTGCTGCTTGTCACAGCGTCTTCCCAGTTCCTCTCTCTTTGCAAATACCCTTTGTATTTTTTAACAAATTTGACTGTGGGGGACTCACAAGTCTGTTTCAAACAGAATTGATTGCGACAACTTGAACTTGAAGATCCATATGAACAACAACTCGAAGCACTCCTTTATCCCACACACATACCCGCTACCTTTATCCACAACGCAAACCACAGAGGCACAGCGTTGCCAGAATGCAATTCTTTATTTTTGACCATGCCTTTTCCCTAGACCCGTGCTCACCTTGATCCTGACTATACCCCCTTCCTTGCCAACCATCCAAAGCTGCCTTGCAGTGTCACAGGCTGGAGTATCAAGTGCTCTATTCTTTCAACATGAAGAGACAAATGCGACAAACACACGGCCAAAGTGGGCCAAATACGATTTATTTTTCCTGCGTGTACTTTGTCTTCATCCTCCTTTCAAAAGCTCAATCGTGCTGCCCCAACTTAGTAGACAGCAATCAACTATATACCAGTAGCCCTAGTTTGTTTCAGACTTTTGCAGTGAAAATATGTCCTTCAAGGCCCACGTTTCCACCCTTCCCATTAAGTCAAGGAGCTCACCCCGTCCACTTCAGTGAAGAAGATAGACGACACTATCCCGATCCCAAGGTTTGAAACTCTGAGTGGCAAAAAAAATGTTGGAATAAAATTGCACTCATTGAATACACCTTGCTCTTCTTAGTAGAAACATCGCTTCAGGGATCTGCAGGGTAGATCTAGAAATGTGTGTCGATGCTTGCAAACAATTTTCCATCAGCTTTGAACTTTGAATGGAAACCGTGGCAATCTGCTCAGCAGCTCATGGCTTGTATCTGCCGTTGTCTTCAAAGGGCTTGATGCAATCAGCGAGTTGTGCAGGACCAGACCACACCATGTCAATCTCATAGTAGAGCCTCGGATGAGCAAACCCTTCGAGATTTCAACGCTTTTCCTTGGGACAATTCTGCACATGGAGTCAGAAAGACAGGAGATGTCCCGTCTAGCTCCACGTCTTTTTTGCTTGGTATCCAATCCACCCTGTTGAAACGTCACGTGCAAACTTCAGAGATCTTTGACTGTGACCTCCCTGAATTCTTAAACGCGAACGGCATGCCAACCACAACAAATCCAAAGGCTTCGAACTGCTAAAACAAGCATGGAACCAGAACCGGAGAACCGGATTTCAAAAGCCGCCGACTCTTTACATGCGCTACTTCACCGCCAAGCATCGTTGAGTTCCCAGGAATATCCTTAGCTGTCCCATCCCAGCCCTGGTGACCCAGTCTCTGAGATGTATTGCAATCAGAATCTTTTCAGGCTTTCAGAAGGTGCCTCTACTTCTACCTGCTCATATAATTTTCAATGCCACGATGGTCGCTGACGCTCTCAGACTCTCTCATGGATTCTTAAATCTCATCCTTCTGGTGCAAGCACCAACCCCTTGTTCAATTTCTGAGTCATCGAATTCTGAGGAACGCACTTGGTCCTCTTGTTTACCTGCGATGCTCCTGCTTGCTGCAAAGGCATGGTCATGCATGTATGAGTCTTTGAAGAACACATTGCACCACTCGATTCAGAGGAATGTCATCAAGAGACAAAACAAGTGCATGTGTGAGATGCCATAACATGCAATGGTTGAATACGTCAATAATATTTCACTATGTTTGAGGGGAGATTTTGAGCCGAGCCCTGCCATTCTCGGTCTAGTCCTGCCCTTTGAACCAAAGCCAAACCTCGTGAAGCTTGCTGGAAAATGACCGTCAACCGCAGCTGATCCCACGCAGCTGAGATCTTGTGTGAAAGACTCGTGATGATTGGGACCCGGTCATTTATGAATTCTCAAGCAGGCGTTCAGCATGAATGCTGCAGGTCCAACACAAACAAGGCTGTCCAAAATGAACAGCAAGTGACAAAGAAATCTTTGTGTTTCATAGAAGTTTCATCGAAAGGTTCATCTAGAAATCCAACCCGCCACCCATGGCACCCATATGACACCCATGGCACACATGGCACCGCAGCCAAGGAACTCAGGTGGCACTTTCACACGACGCAGCTCCCCAGGGCGCATGCCCAGCAGCGCATCAGTGAGGGCGGGAGGATCGTAGGGCGTCAAGGGTGTCTGGCAACTGACTGACCCAGCTCGGCGGTTAAGCAGCTCCAATAAGAAATGACTTTAAAATGTCCAGCCAGTTGATTTTAACTGATGGACGTGATCATAGTTTATCCAACTGTCGTTTCTCTTCATTGATAATTATACAACTATTTGTAGCAAAGGACCAGTTTTCATCCATTAAAGTCGATAAACTCCAGCACTTCTGTGTCTGACTTGAAACGGTCACCTCACTCGCCCTGCCGCAAAGCAGCCTTGTCTGACTTCAATTCATTTCCGAATCTCCTTTTTGACACTTCATCTTCTCAATCTTGGAGGTGCTATTGTGTCCAGTACAGAGCTACCTTTCAACCAAACTCTCTATCCCTTGAGATTGCTGGGTGAAGCCATCAACCCTTCCCGGATTCCCAGGGCACAGGATTCATCCAGCCTTGCCGATCTTTAGCCTCTTCGGAGTCTGGTAAGGTCCAACTTCCTGGGACAGGCTGTGAAAAGGAGTGGCTGAGATCAGCAGGTCAGAACTGGACTTGCTGATGGCAACTGAACACAGAGCAACTGCGGAATTGAAAAATAACGTGAAGATCGGCGGATCCGTCTGCTCTGTCATGTGGCAGGGCTGCTTCCCGTTTGCAAAGTGTTTCGATAGATCCCTAGCAGACCTACCATTCCCGGGTTCCCAACCACGCCTGTCTACCTACCATGGTCAACTCCCAGGGCATGCCCTCCTCAAAGTCGTCAAACCACGCTCTATGCCGTACCCTGCGGCGTGGTTCGGCTCCAAAACTGCATCTGTCTACTACAACCACCTAAGGGATTTCGGTTGAGGGCAAAAATGTCACATTGATGACATACGTTTTAAAATTTTGTTTCCGTGAATTGTGCCCTCACCATCAGTAACCTACAGCTGCACCTCACCAAGTCTCCCATCTGTGCTTCCTGGCACTTGCCTTCTCGGAGCACCTTGTTCTTGGCTGAGGATATCTGAATAAATCATAATCTATCTGAAATTTTGCAATGTCAAAAACATGCAAAATGTCGAAGCACAACCAATACAAAGGACTATTGTGACACATTTTGGTTTCAAAAGCTGAGGACACTGGCAATCCCCGCTAAGCGGGTCAAGATTCTTACCATTGGAATTTCATAAAAAATTATGCCAATCCAGAGAAAAATTCCCTTCAGTGGTTTGAACCACCACACTTACAGACTATGCTCTGGGTGGGTACCCAGCCACCACGGGTGACCACGACCCAGACCTGGTACTCCATCTGAGCATACTGAGTTTTCCCAGTTCGCAACACTTTCAACTCCGTAGTGTCCTCTTCGGCTTCAGCTGCCTTTGTGGCTGCAAACCAACTAAGCCCCATAGTGCCGAACCTGGGCGAGGAAATCGAGATCAGTGGCCGCTGGAGTGGCCCATCCCACTCGCAGCAAAACCGCAAAACGTGGATTTTGTTTCAAATGAGAGTGGCAAGCACCACCAAGTCCCCAAAAAAACAATTGCGCCGGCAAGAGACCCCAAACAATTTGGGGGTATATAGGAAGGCAATGTACCAGATACAAACAACAGTAGCTATGGAACAGAAACAGATCAGGTTAGACACTATAATATATCGTAACTGCAGCAGCAGGAACTTGTTTTGGCACAAGAAGCAACGCCATGTCTACTCATCAGGACCTCATACCAGAACCTCATACCAGGACATCCAAGAGAATTTCAAAAAAATCGTCAAAGAAGGACTTTCTACACAGGATCTTAGACAATCATTATACAAGAACTTGCTATGAACATCCCAGAAGAACTTGCATGCAAGCACCGACGTAGAGCAGCTTGAAGATCTTAATGCAAGGAACTGCTGAGGAGGATTTAACAGGATCTCCACAAGATCTTCTCCCAAGGACCTGTATGAGATCATGCAAGAACCTCCTGGAGGATTCCACCATGACCTCTTAAAGATCTTCTCACAAGCAAGTGTAAAAAAGACCTTGGCCAAGACCAAGATCTTCATAAAAGGAACTGCTGCTGCTGGGGAGGATCTTACAAGATCTTGATACAAGAACGCCTCAAGAGCATACCAGAAGAGCTTTCATAGAAGCACCTCTAATACATGGCATCTGAAAGATCTTCATGCAAGGACCTCTTAGAGGATCTTACCAGGATCTCCACAAGATCTTCTGACAAGGACCTGCACACTGCACAAGATCATGCAAGAACCTCTTGGAGGGGACTTCACCAAGATCTCCACAAGATCTTCTTATAAGGACCTGTGCAAGATCATGCAAGGACCTCAGGATGTGAGCAGGATCTTCGCAAGATCTTCTCATAACGACCTGTACAAAATCACGCAAGGACCTCCGACAGGATCTCATCAGCGTCCTCACCGCATCTTCTCGCAAGGACGTCTACAAGACCTTGGTCAAGATAATCACATATCACGGACCCCCAAGACTAAACCATGAAACTCTTGCAAGATTGTCAGAGAAAGACGTTGCCCGAACTCAAAGGATCTCTTTGCGAGGATCTCAAACAAGCAGCTAAAATGAGCACTGCGCCACAACGAGAGCGATCCGACACGCACAAAGTGCCGAGAAGGTTGCACGAGCCATGTGAAAATAGCGATCCGACACGCACAAAGTCACGAGGTTGCGCGAGCACATGTTAATTTTCACAAAACATTGCGCGACAAGAAATGAACATTGAAAAAGTCAAAAACGACGTTTTACTTTGGTCTCAGCCACTTTTTGTCGAGGTCTGCAAAGTAGTGCACCCGAAGCATCCAAAGTGCTGCACCTATGGATTCATCATCATGTCCAAAATCAAAAATGACGACCGCTTCACAAACGAGACTTTTGACCCTATCAAAACGCCGTCCAAGTTCACCACATGATGCGCTTGCCACGCAAAATGACCTCCAAAACCACCTCTCATTTTGACCCACACCTGCCAACGTTTTGGCAACGTCGAGCAAATCCCGCGCCTGCAAACGCGGATGAAAAAGTGTCCGATGTCATGCGCCCGTCACGCAAAACGATGTTCCAGACCTCAAAATGTCCGGAAAGTTCCACGCCTGCCCCCTGCCACACGACATGGACATAGCTCAAAAAACGAGGCAGTACAAGAAGACCTTCGAAAGAGAGAAAACTTAGCCACACACTTTGTGCGAGCCCGCACAGTCGAAATGCACATGGACATCTCACAAGGGAACTTTTGTGCGAGAATTTACGGTGAAAAAGCCGGGGGCCAGATGGAGCACCCTGATCTAACCTCGGCCTTTAACACTTACCGTAATAACCCTCAGTGTGGATACACTGTTTGGGGAATTAAAAAAAAACAGAAACAAAAGAAACAAGAGGGTCTCTGAAGCTGCTGAGGGACATAGCTCTCCTACCACTCGGCTGGCCTAGGAGTTCTAAGCAGTTCGACGTTTTCAATGCATTGCGCAATGTACTAGTCAGCTAGTCAGCTAGTCAGCTAGTCAAACTTTGACTTCAAATTACACTTCGCTGGACCCCAAAGAGTTGATTTGTTTCCATGTGTCATTGGTTCAGAACACGACGCAAGTTCAATTATAACAAACAAAAGAATCGCAGTAGAAAGGCATTGGGGCTCGAAACATATAGATGGAGATAATTTCAATAATTAATTTGGGGAGCGATAATACTAGGCGATAAGCATGAAGTTAAACAAGAAACTCGAGACAGGTTGGCGTCCCAGAAACCCAGAGACCTTAAAGCCTTAGAGACACATGATGGAACACAAGTACTGGGAGACAAACCAGACTCAAACACCACCTCCTTGAACGACAGGCAAGGCAAACAAGCTGGAGACCGGGACACCACCAATGATATGGACAACTGATGGCAAACAAATGGTTACAATATGTTGAAATGGAATACCACCATCCACCCACAAGGCGGACGTATCTTAAGAACGAATCAAAATCCCAAAAGCGAACCATTTGCGAATGAAGGGAAATGGAGACAAATGATGGGACACGATTGAATCGACTGGGCAAACAAATGAGGGGATACGAAACAAATGATAGGAAACAATGACGAACTGTAAACACATGATGAGAGACAAACAATGGGAAGCAACGCAACTAAGATTTGTGGAGAGCCGGACACCATCACCGAAGCTGAGTGAGACATGATGGGAGCGAGAGACAAAGGAAGGGAGACTTCCCGAGAGCCAGATACCGCAACCGACAAGAGGGCAGACAAAGAATTGAAGACGACAAACTGTTTAGGGAAAAAGTTAGGGGAAAGAGCGCATGTTCGATTGAAAGGGTTGCTCCGCTGCTCATGTTTTCGTGACATCATCTGCGCTGTTTCAAAACCCACAAAGCGGGCATAAGAATGTGTGAAACACCGAACAAGTTGCACCTAATTGGACGACTCCAACCACACTGATCCCAACAGCAAAGAATGACCAGCGCCAGGTATCCGTCAGCCAAATATCACTGGTGGATTTCTGAAAGATCATTAAAAGTACCTTATACTAAATTAGATTTACTTTATTCACGAAAGAAGCTGAGGTGGACTCATGCAGTGTCCTATGGATTGCAAGTCTCGACCCTGGGCCTGTCCTGGTACCAAAAAGGTCAATTGCATCCATCGCAGTGCTAAAAGACCCAAGAAGAGCCACCTGCCACAGCCAAGGCTGATGTTGTTTCTTCCAAGAAAAGTGGCTACTGATGCTTCACAGGAAAAAACAAAGAAATGTTTGGCAGAGTCTTCGCATGAAATACACCTTCAAAATGGGCCACATTTGGGCTCCTGCCTCCAAATATTCTCTTAAACAGTGAAAAAGGGATGACACTGTTTGCTCAGGACAAAGAAAAGTAAAAACTACAGCAAAGAGCAATCATGAGGGGCAAAATTGAAACATTGCCAATATTTGAAAATAATCTCAGTCGTCAGCAAGACTGGATTCCCGCTGGTGCCTCACGGCTTTGAGCTGCCGTTTCACGGCCACCATAGCTCAAAACGGGCAAACAGCCACAGCGGCCAGAGCCACAAGCTCGAGGATGCGGATGAAAGAGAGCATAAACCCTGATATTTCCATGCATATAAAATACATACATGATATAGATGTGATATAGAGACAATATAGATCTAATCTAGATCTATTACATATTGATAATATAGTATATAGTATAGACCATGTAGTCTAGAGTCTAGATTAAGTGATGTAGATGTAACGGACGTAAAACAGATACAACGATACAAAATACAAGTACATACATCGGATGTGATGCAGACGTGAATCACATGATGTAAAGCAATATCAAAATCTGGACATAATGTAGTGACGTGTATACATATATATATATATATAATCATATAAAGTCCAATATACTTATATAACTATATAGATCTATTCAATGTCATGTATCTATATATATACATGTATAATGTCATATATAATTTTACAATATTCTGTATAATATTATAATATATATATATATATACATTGTAAAATTGTCATTTGGGACCTCGCAAGAATTGCGCGCTCTGAATGTGTACCTGTCAATTCTCTGCTGTTCATTGGGACCCCCAACGTGTTCGGCGCACCGACCTGAGGCACGATTGACTAGGGTTCGGAAATGTTTGGAAGATTCACAAAAACACTCAAGTAACTAAGTATGTTATCCACAAATGTCCACAGAGTAATCCCTTCCGATTTTGAAATACTACCGTTACTAGCGTTACTACCTGGTAGTTACCTCCCATAGAAGGGCTGGTTTTTCGTGGCGGATCACCTCTGGAGTGGCAATGACCTCACCGATGATGGGCACAGACCTTAGCCACTCAAAAACTATTGATCCATGGGAGATCATAGTTCAGAAAACTATTGATCCATGTGAAACAATATGTGAAGCAATATGTTAAACAATATGTGAAACAATATGTGAAATAATATGTGAAACAATATGTGAAACAATATGTGAAATAATATGTGAAACAATATGTGAAACCAAGGATGACAAACAGTGTCAAACGCCTCTGGCAAAGCAGCTGTGGTGTCAGGTTTTTACCAGGTCTCAAGCGAGTAGGGGTGCGTTTCGCCGGGCGCCAAGCCCTGCCACATGCATCTTCGAAAAAAACAAAAAAAAAAACGACAAGGCATTCAAAAAAGTAAAAACATTCTCAGAAAGGAAAGAAACAAGAGTGTCAGCTTTCAAGATTCAATGATTCCGAATTTAAACTTCTGACTTCTGCAATCCTTTGATGCGTGTGAAGACTTTGACTTGACTAAGTTTTTGAAATGAAGCGCAAGCCAATGAATGCGTGTGCGTGTGTGCAACAAAGAATCTGAGGCACTATCAGATGGCGACCGTTGCCAGCCATACACTTTCATGCAAGCAGTCGAACGCAAAACTCACCTGAGGATCCTGTGGGTTTGTATGTGGTGTTTTTGAAAAGACAAGCTGGAGAAACCCATCTACAAAAAATATCAGAGTTCGATTCCTGAGTCCACCGCTGTGACGTTTGGTAGCAGTACAAGCTACCTACCAATCCACAAGCACCGGCCTGGTAAAGGCCCTTGCCAGCACCAAACGAGAGGCAGCTAAACCATGTGAGTGCCTCAATTCGAACTAGGCAAGTAATTGTTCAAAAGAAAACTACTTCCAAACCATGGGCATGGCAGTCTTGCAGTGCTTTTGATTACAGCTGAAAGGCGCCAAAAAGCGTCAAGACGCTGCAAACGGTCTTCCCCACTCGTCATCCCTCAAAACTTCAACTGCCGAGCAAAAGACCAGCAGGCTGCTGAGGAACAGGAACCGCAACGGGCCGTTGCCTTGCACCAAGTATGGCAACATCTGGCCAGTTCCAAAAGGAAGTCCGACTGACACAGCCTTCGGCATTCTTGCTGAGACTATCGGTCTGGACGGTCCCAAACACTGGCCGCTTGACCACTCCAGAAATGAGATGCTTGCTGTGGAGCATTTCGCAGTCCCGCTGCTGAGCAGTGTAGGCTTCCAACTCACACCTGAAAAGCTTCAGGTGTCACAGTGATGCCGATCACAACATGTTGGATGAACTCAACAAAAACAAAATGTGCCATCTTGTCTGGAACAATACCAGCTAGTCCAATGCATCGGTCCCAAGCATAAGGATCCCAATGTCATCCTATCATTTCCCGAACAATCGATCTGTTGCTTCCGTGAAGCATCGCTGAGGCAGAAACGCCTCAGCACCTCCACCCATGCGAATCACAAAGCGAAGGAAGTTGATCCCGGAGGCCACCTTGAGACAGAACCAAGGACTGCCACAGCAAAGGACGAAGACGAGGAGTTACGACTGGGCTCACGGCCACAAAGATCAGGTTAGCCCCGCAAAAAAAGAAGAGCAACGTCCTGCACAAAGTCAATGAGAATGAGCCACCATGCGATGCCAAACATGGTCGTGGTTGAGTCACCGCATCAATCCACTCATTGCAGTACTTGTTGCACTTTGGGGGACTTGGTGTTGTTGAGTCCGAGATCAATGATTAGGAAGAACGCAGGAAGAACATGGCAAAACACAATCTTCTGATATCTTCTCAAAGACACTGCTCAAACAGGGAAACCATAAAAGCGAAGCGAACCGCATGTGAATTTGACACCCAACCTTGACCCAATTTGACCAGCCCTTCCACAAGATCCGATGCTACGAAGACCATTCTACAACAGCAAGACTCGCCAGGACATTGAGGTGCCCCCAAGGCAGGAAGTGCCAAGGAGAGCACTAATCTGCAAATGCAAAACCATGCAAAACCATGCAAAACCATGCAAAACCATGCAAAACCATTCAACACTTCTGAGTTTGCAAATATTTATAAATGGCCAAAACTCGGTCAACTGGCCCTACTGCCACTTGAGTCTTCCCTTTCCACTGTGATCAACTTCGAACACACTTGCAGCTTGCAGCAGGATCCACCAGGACCAATCAGGCCTATGTGTGTACAACGCTCCATAGTAGCCACAGGCAGGGATGCTAAGCTCAATGATGAGCCTGTCAAGGCGCCGCGAGTGACCAGTTATCTCTTTCGCTTGTGGACGAACAAATGTTGTGCCTGAAACTTGGGATGTCTTTGAAGTATTTGAAGTGTGGACACAAAGACGTCTCTGGTAAAAGTGTTAGGGGCTTTGAAGGCACAGTTGTCCCCCTTTCCAGGCATAGACTCAGTCTTACCATTGAAAATGCACCTATGATAACTTTCGAGGGGCTCTATGAAATCGTTGCGAAACCATGCTGACGTCATTACAATGTCTGGCGTGCAGAGGTAAGTCTCTTCATGTTGATTCATTTTGCATGTACAAAATGCGTTTCATGTTATACATGTATGTATGTATGTATGTATGTATGTATGTATGTATGTATGTATGTATGTGTAGATATATATATATGTATGTGTATATATATACATATGTATGTATGTAAATATATATATGTGTGTAAATATATATGTATATATGTATATATGTATATATGTATATATGTATATATGTATATATGTATATATGTATATATGTATATATGTATATATGTATATATGTATATATGTATATATGTATA
>Ga0126342_10015009_pt1 | contig 13613 bp, 9 predicted proteins | sample Cyp1metagenome_FD_92528 | JGI IMG/M metagenome (GOLD analysis project Ga0126342, IMG submission 92528) | Coral microbial communities from Lord Howe Island, Old Settlement Bay, Australia - Cyphastrea 1 metagenome | ecosystem: Host-associated > Invertebrates > Cnidaria > Coral ...
AACATAATATACTATAATATACTATAATATAATATAATATAATTTGATATAACATTTAATTATATAATATATAATATATAATATTTAATATGTAATATATAATGTACAATATATAATATATATTATATGATATATAATATATAAAAAAATATAAAATATAGTATATAATATAAAATATAATATATAATATAAAATATAAAATATAATATATAATATATAATATATAATATAAAATATATAATATATAATATATAATATATAATATAAAATATATAATATATAATATATAATATGTATAGAATATTTATATACGGGCTATAAATGGATTATAAAATATAAGCCATTTACTAAGTGGCATGCACATCCAAGTGGGGATATTTATCAGCAACCATGATGTCTACATTTCATGGCAACAGAATGGGAACATGTTTTTTTAAACAAGGCTACTACAAGCAACAAACTTTGGGTAACCCTCCAACCTCTTGTAGCAACCCTGGGCTTGTCTCGGAGACTCAGAGACCAGGCAGATCTTTGCGAAGGTCATGCGGCCTCCTCAGATTTACCATGGTGGAATCGGGTGTTACCATGGGCCATGGTGGCCATGGTGGCCATGGGTTAGATTTCCATCGATCATCGTAAACTGAGAGCAGTATTTTGTGATTTTAATTGCGCATTTGTCAAGCTATGAAGACATATGATATATATGGTCCTTAATGATATATTTTCAATATTTAAACGAAAACCAAACATTGAGTTTCCAGAAGGCAAGACATGGCCTTAAGCATCCCAGAAATTTTCGTCACGGATGGCTTTGTCGCAGATGCCATGGATACTATGTATGGTAGAAGACACTTCAAAAATCAAAACTCCTACTAATATATTTAGTACGCTTGGATATAATTGGGATTTTTGATCATAGAACTAAGCAAAGATAGAATAACATAGCAAGAAGGGCATCAGAAAACAGACTGAAAGTCTCATTGGTCTCAGCCTGAGGATATACTGTATTCCGTGGAAACATGACTTGTCGACCAAAGCCACCGTCCCAACATGTTCCAACCGCAGCCTTTGACGAATCTCTTGGGAATTGTGGAGCATATTCCTCGAGAGAATACAGCACCTTGGACAGTTGGATATATGCGAGGGCGCGGGTTGTAGAAGTTGTTCACAAACCCACAAGGCACTACTCACTCGATTTGGAATAATCTTGTGATGTCTTGTGAACGAAGATAGACAGTTGGTTTACCACTCATTTTGGAAGGATTTTACATTTCTACGTGTTCGTTTCGTTTTTGGTTGCTTTGTCTCAGCCTCCCAGCCTCCCAGCCTCGCCAGAAACGAGGCTGAGATGACATCTCTGAGCCCTCAGATGGCAATGACCATTGATTGCGACAAGCTCCTATCTGTTCCATCTGGGTGGGGACCCTGGGACCCTGGGAATGGACCTGGAAACACAAGCACCGTTTTTTCGCGGAAACACAAGCCGTCACAAGCCTCAAGCTTGAAAGTTTGGAGGCCAAAGGTTTGTAAAACCAGCAACTGATACATAGATACATACATACATGCATGCATACATACATATATATATATATATATATATATGAAATTCCAAAATGTGGGGGTTGTGAAGTTTGCGTGGCTTTCCCACACCAGATTTGCTTGGATTTTGGCCCTTTTTCAAAGTGGTTCAGATTTGAGAGAACGCCTCAGAGCGATAGGTGTTTGACTCCATTGCCTCCTACAGTCAACTTCCAGTATGCGGCAAAGGCAGACTACCAGGAGGCGCATTTTCTGGTGCCCGGCGAGATGTGCGTATTGGCGGAACCATTTCTTAGGGGAGCCTTCAGTGACTTATGACTTCGCAGGTGGAATCCCTTATGACTTCAAAATGTGGGAGGGATACCCTCCAGTAATCAGCTCCATGGCTAATCTCCCATTTCTGATTGATGTTCCCAGACACCTCCATGGTGAGTTCCGGGATTTTTCAGCCACGTTTGATTAGTTTGGAAAGTCTTGCTACCTGAAAGAACCAATAGTAAAAGTTTTCGCACATTGAACAGCCCATAGGTGGAGGACTTTCCTCCTGAACATCGTGAATCTCGTAACCCAGCCATGTTTGTTTAGTTTAGATTCAGACTCACCATGAAAAGTTAGTCAAGGCAAAGAAGGCTAGCCTCTGATGGGCCCCTATATGGCACTTCAAGAATTGTTATTGATGCAAAATTACTGATATTTTTTTGTGGGGTTGAAACCACCAACCAGTTTTATTGATATATTGGTTCTACACGAAAATCTATCCTATTTTTTGTTGGGTAACCCTAGTAACCTTCCCTCTTTTTGATGGTTATCCAGCCAGAAAAATAGCGATCTTCCTGCCATAGCGCACAGGACGACAGTCAAGAAACTCCCAAGCAAGATCCTGGTACCTGGGCAGCGGTACTGTGATTGCACAGCCTGAAGTTGACTGAATACATGATGTAATATACGTAACACATGAATGTGTGCTGTATAATTTTTAATGTTATATAAATATATATATATATATGTATAATGTATAATATATAATATATATATATAATTTAATATGACATATATAATATATATTTTTGATATGCAATATATAATGACATAGTATATCCTATATAAAATATAGTATATGATATATAATATATAGAATATGATATTTAAATGTACTATAAAATATATAATATATACTATTTGAAATGATATGTACATGCATATACATATATACATTACATATATACATTACATATTTTTGTATATATAATATATAATATAATATAATGTAATATGATATGATATAATATAAAATAATATAAGATATTTATATTTGATACACAATATATCATATAATATATAATATTTAATATATAATATTTACTATATATTATAGTATATATAATATTTGATAAATGACAAATAATATTTAATGTACGATATATGATATACACGATTTAATATAAAATATAAAATATATGCAATATAGAACATTTAATATCATAATATATATATGTATAACACATCTAATATAATACAATACAATTTAAAATATACTAAACTATTAATATTAATATAATATAATATAATATAATATAATAAAACATATAATATACTACAATATAATATACTATAATATAATATACTATAATCTAATATAATATAATATAATATGATATAAAATGTATATATATGACTATATACATATGTATATATATATATATATATCTGAGTATATACATATGTATATGTATATATATATATGGATAGATGTGTATATATGTGTATATGTATGTATACATATGCATAGAGACACTGGATCCCAGGACAACTTGCCCATCTGGTTACAGCCACGGAGCCTTGATTTGTTGATGTGGCTGGGGGAGGAACGTCACCATTGGGGCAGTTGAGGGATGTTACCATGGGAATCTTAAACCGGGACTCTTCTGGAATGGGGATGAACCATTGTTGGAATTATTCTATGGCAACCACGGGATTTTACCAGAAGTTGGGATACTGGTTTATGGGTATGGGGAAGTATATTCAGTTGCGCTTCACTGGAACTGCACCCCCAAGAAGTTGGAAGCATTTTGTGGCATTTTCGCGGTTTTCATGCTTCGGTGGGGTGGCGTGGGGTGCCCTGGGAGAGGGGTCAATAACGTTCAAGTACCGGTTGCACATCCAGTCAATGCGTTCAGCAGGCACGCGCACAGGCGATATTCGATAGATCATGTAAGCTTACAGGGATCACGGTACGTCAGTAGAATAGTTGTGAAGTTCATGCGCACGGATCAGGTTACATCATCAGAAGGATTGTTATTTTGTGTGCAACCCACTCTTGATGCTACACTCTCAACCTTCTGAAGCAACTTTCAACATGCTCTTGATGCTACGCTCTCAACCTGCTTAAGGCATTTGCAACACGCTCTTGATGCTACGACCTGAACCTTCTTCAGCATACATTTATGCCCAACAGTTTTCCACGATGCTTGTATCATGTAATCAAAACACAAGAGCATCCAGAACTTCAGAAGCTCCTTTACTGCTACTGTTGGCGACAATCCTTAGGTCCACTGACGCCTGAGGAACTATTTGAATGAAATCTGCAAAGCAGTGAAGGCATGCAAATGCTTCTGAAACAAAGGGAAAAAGTGCTTCAGCAACCCCAAGTTGAAGAAATTAAATGCAAAAACAAGCAGTTTTCCAATTTTACAAAAGGCTGCTTTTTTCAGACAACACGTTGCAAAGAGACGTTTCGGTGTGGCGAAAATGCCATTTATGTTGTCCTGATGCTCACGAAACCACACGGCTAATTATGGGTCGGGAGCCAAGTGGTTAATATAGGGGTCCCCCAAGAGATGTAAAGTTTTTTCAAGACTGGAATAAATAATAAATGTTTTTTGCCCCACAATTGCCAGGGTTCCAACTGTTTTGTTCTAGGGAATCTGGGGCTGCTATATGTGATTATATGTATACTGATGCTGAGATGGAGACAAACATGTAATAAGTATCCAAGATTGATACTGTAAAAGATCGGCTCAAAGGTGGATGGATCTCAACAGAAGTCTATCTAAGGTTGACCAAATCTGTGCCCGATTGATCCCCAGATGTCCCTTTCTCACTGCTTCTGTGAATAGACGGGCTGGAGAAGTCCTCCTTCTTTCGCAACCAATCCCAGACTTGGTTCGAGGGAACAAATTTGGATGCAGACACCCACTTCCCTGTAGCTTTTCTGAACGAAATCAATCTTTTGAAGCAACGGATCAAATCGGTTTGTCTGAAGACCCTCCAAAGCCATATATCTATAACATCATTTTCCGTGTAAATATAGATACAACCCATTTTCCCCAAACCCACAATGTATATATGTACATACACATACACATAGCTATATATACACATAATGGACACATATGTACATACATATACATGGAGATATATTATGTCTTGAAATTCAGATCTCCTACTTTTTGAGGGTTCCTCTCTGGTAATTTGACATAGCCATGGAACAATTCGCCATTTGGTGACCGGGTGACCCCTTCAGATATCCCCCACTTGGAGGATCAGGGCTTAGCAACTAGTTAGGATTTAGGAACCTTAGTTATAGCATGTTATAGCTATGACCCATTTATATATATATAGGAGAACCCACTTCGGGGACTTACTCCAAGTATAAATTGATGGATGACTACAAGAAACATCGGATTGACCGCCTCTTACGCGTCTTCGGATCTCAAGGACCTTCATGAGAAGTTGACGCACCTGGCAGAGAAGCAGAATATCTTTGAGGAACTGGGGCATGTTTTTTCTTTTTTTCTTCAAATTGTTATTTTTTATTTTACCTCACTTCAAAGACTTAGCCCCGTCAAAATCGTGATTTTCAGATATTAATCATTTCGTAAATAAAACATTAGTGAGCTCCTACAAACATAGTGATGGAACTTGCGCTCCTGTCTTTCGTTGGGGTCTAGTTACAGCGGGATTGTGAAAAAACCCTTTTTACAAGCCCTATAAACCAGCTAGTCGAATGGGATTTTACCAATGAAAAGGACATTGGTCAAGTGAGATAATGAACAGTAGTCAAAATTTAAGGCCCAGCAGATGTTGATCATTTCAATAGTTAGCATCCAGTTTTCGAGGTAATCCATAGCCATAAGATGTGACTGACCCAGTGTACAATGGCTATTGGGCTACCACCAACAAGACCAAACAGCGAAACGTGTCATCCATTGCTGGTTGAGAACGAGGTCCCATCAGGGGCCATGACAACCACCAATAACCATCAATAAACAACCGACCACAGTAAAGGGTAATTAATAAACCATTAATGATATCAATGGTTATTGATAATCCCACAAGGGTGTATTGACCATAAATGATACCTTATATTAATAGAAGCCATTCACAGCAACAATTGGCAACGCGTTTTTTTTGGTCACTGCTCAAGTGGGTCTCCAGGAAAGTGATGGCTTTCCCCCAGCCTAATGGATTTGGTGATATCTTCAGGGTTGATGTTTTATGGGTTTCTCTTAAAATAGTGTACATCCGACAAATGACAATTTTGATGGGGAAGGTTCACATTAATCATCAAATCTGGGTATCCTATTTTAAGACCAACTCATATACATCTTCACGACAATGCGTTGTTGTCATATCACACTACGATACTACGCTTCAGACTCTGGTTTAGTATTTCTGGTTAGTTTAAGAAAGATCCATGTGTTCTATATACATATATGGTCGAAAGTTGGATAGCCTCAAGGCTCAAGCTGCCACGTAGCGAGGTAGGAGGGTGGCGCCCTACCGATTGAGCCATGGAGTTCTCACATGGACCTGTGACCCTGGTCGTGAAGTACATCTGTCCATCTCCGACCGTGTGCCCTTGCCACTACCGGGTTTCTTCTATCTTGACGGATTTGACTGTGGTCTCGATGAGTGTCTTACTTGTTGTCTTGGCTTGCCGTGTTGACTCTGGCCATTCCCTGGTGAGAGATGGAGTTCGGTCGCTTAGCTTGACGCATGGAAATTGCCCACATGATATCGTCGAGAGATACTTGTTGAAGATCTCCCTTGGTCAGTGGACTCGTGCAGTTGATCTGACTGGCGTTCAGGTGGTTGCTTTGGGATCTTTAGAGGTTCTGTTGTCTGACCCTGTGGATGCTTCCCATCTCTTGGTGAGATCTCAGTTCCGTAGCTTGGGACTGACGTCAGGTCGCTGTCCACATTGACATGACCTCGCAGATAGTTACCTCTTGAAGATGTCACCTGAACTATGGAGTGGATTGACACCCGTTGTTTGCTTGCAGACATTTGTCCTTGACAAGTGTTTTGATGTTTCGACATATGGTGGAGGTGTTTTACCAACACCTGAATGCTGGAACCCAAACCCCTATGGCATGGTGTGTGTCGTTGAATTGCTTTGCGGCGGATGCCCTGGATGGGCTCATGTCACTCGCTTTCTGCAATGCCCTGAATTGCCAGTGACTTCAGCTTTTGCCTTGGGCTTGAGTCATGAGTGTGTTCTTGCCTACTAGCGCACTGAGTGCGTCACTTGTAGGTTCTGGCTTGTCAGTTTGACTTGAATGATGATGATTGCTTGCCACCCGAGCTTGTCATTGAGTCAGAAGTCGTGACCGCAGTGTGCATAAGTTAGGTGCCTGCACTTTGTTCTTGTTTTTCCTTGTCTTGATTTGCTTGCAGTTGTTGCTTGCTTGGTATTAGTTATCCAGTTGACAGTAGTTCTCGTTATGCGGTCTTCCAAGATATGTAGTTTTCGAAGCAGCTCTGACGACATGGCTGTTTCTGTATGCTATTGTCTTTTCGCTCCGCAAGGGGCAACTGCGCGATGTGGTTTGTCCACTGCTATCCTTAGTGTGACATTTTCCTGGCATACGGCCAGTACATTGTACTTAGCTGAGTGCTTGCCATTTTCGGTTCACCCCCATCCTTGCACCTCGTACCCCCCTTAACCGGGAAGGGGCGTTGGTGCTGCGACTTCGCTCCCTCAGGATTCAGGATTCTGTAAAAAGTTGGATTGTACATCCATATTGGGGGATGGCAATTCATCCGTCAATAGGATCTTGCATATTCATATTATTAGTGGATTACCCATATGGGGTGGATGACTGTAAACCATATACCATGTTTGGACCCTAGCATATATGATTGGATATTGAAAATTGGATGATGATGGGCCAGGGTTTCCTGTAAATCCATTGAGTATATATATATACCCTCTGGTAATCAGACATAGCAATAGAAAATCAACTTAGTACGATGAATTTCCCAGCCAGAAACATCGGTTTCGTTCGGTGATTTTCCAGCTAGCCATGTTTGATGACACCAATGGATATTCTATAAACAATACCATTCAGTATCCTAACATTAAAAATCTAATCCATTATTATCGATGATTCAGATTAAGCAGTAATCAATATATTAACCATTGATTACTATCCGTTATGGGTGAGTGATTATTAGCCCCTTGAATAAGCCATCATTAACCATAAGTGACCCAGAATATTTCCCCATTCATAGATGTTTTCATTTTTCCTATAAAAGTAACCATGTTTGATGACACGAGGGTATCCCAATATTATCCCATATAATTTCAATCATTCGGTTAAATTTGTCATATTATGTGCCCTTTGGATCCATGGCATAACCCATTCACAACCCATTATTAACCATAATTTACCAAGTATTAATCATTATCCGAAAACCGCTTATTGAGTATTATTATCATGGTTCACATGTATATTATTAACTCATTTTTACCAGTACCCTCTGGTATTCCAACGTTGGAATGGAAAATCTTCCATTTATGGATCATTTTCCCAATAAAACTTCCGTTTAAAGGGGATTTTCCAGCTAGCCATGTTCGATTGCCGGAGGGTATGATGAAATTCAGCCAGACCTAATTTGGTTAATATAGGCAGGATAACCATACGGAATCCATGGTGCTGTTTGATACTTGCCGACACCAATGCTGGTTACCATGGCCTTACTAGTTGCCTGTCCTTTCCAAAGAGTCATGTGCGGTGATTTGGAGGTTTCCTGGGGGTACATCCAAATCATCCAAATCCATTTATGGTACATCCAAACCATCCAAACAATCAATTTATAATGGATTTTCCATTGCAAACTGTAAACCATCCAACTATTTTTGGTACCTCCATTTGCTCGGCAGGCGGGTCACGTCGACCTGGGAACATGGACCGAGGACTTTGTCAAGGCAGATCGGGGATATTCGCCGCCCAAAAAAAGGGATGGAACAATGTAACAAACCAAAAACTGAGTTTTAATCACCCAACAAAAATGTGATTTAACCACCAAAACTTGGCATTTCATGAAACATGTTTTGATCACATATCATGGGTTTTAATTACAATATATCACCACTTATGTGGTTGGAACTCACAAAAGATCCTGGGAGATCCAGTCTTGGGTTTTCTTGCAGTTTTTTTTGGTGCAATTTGGGTTGATTCTGTTTGGTGGTCAAATCTAAAATTGGTGGTTTAAATCCTGTTTTTGGCGGTTAAATCACAATTTTTTGGATCACGTCTGAAGATTCTAAAAAAATCAATCGCAATCTGTCATAGATCTCTGTAAGGCGGACAAATCTCGAAACCTTCAGCATACTATAGCAGTATTTAACAATATGGGGATTTCCATAAATGGGGGTACCCCAAAATGGATGGTTTGGAAGCGAACATCCTATCAAAATGGATGATTTAGGGGTACCCCTAATTTCGGAAACCTCCATATCATGAGCACGGAAAAGTGTCTTCGCTACTATTTTCACACAAAATACAATACTGTAGAATTACATGTATAATTTGTGCGCATTTGCAAAGTTCTAGGAAATTGTTCGACATCAGTCTGTAGACAATCTGGTAATTTCCACAGTAGATCCGCCAGTTCTATCCTCTCTCAACGCATTGATGGTCTGTCACTAAAAAAATCACGAAACTTATCACCTTTTAGATGTGGCTTGCAGTTTTGATAGGGAAAACATCAACCTGCCAAACCTGGCTGGATTGCAATATGTCATTGTTACTTATTATCATTGCTATGTCTATGTTACTATTGATATTGATGTTGATAGTCATGGTAGTAATGTTGATATTGATATGGCATATAATAGATACATATCATATATACGTATACATACACACATATATATATATATATATTTGAATGCTACTGTGGATGAAAGACATCCTGAACCAGTTTTGGAAACTATTAACTATGAAAGACTGTAACTAATGGGATTATACAACTACAGTGTTTCATCCATGTTGGAATGGTAATCATAATGATAAATTGTACAAATCATACATCCATAATCACTATGTAACTAATTAGCTATAATTGATTACCAACTATTGGGATAAATCATCTACCAACTATTGGGATAAATCATCTACCAACTATTGTTGGACCTTCGCCCAAATGGCCACAGAACGAGCTCAACCTTCGCTCGTGCGAAAGGTACCTCTCCCTCAAGCGACTTCGGATGTGCTGACGATTCTGCCGCAGGGCTCAACGGTGGTCTTGCTCACAATGGCCATCAAAAATAGGTTATGAATATATACTACACATTATTTAAGTACAGATGTAACACATCATATGTAATATACGATATGTGTGCAATATGATTTCTAGTGGATAATATGTAATATATTGATGTAGGATGCATGATATACATGGTAGATGATATATAGTATACATTATATATGATAGACTTTATTCGATACAAATATATATATATATATATGTGTACATATTTTGCTTTAGTATTTCATACATAGCACAATATGTAACCTATAATAAATTATAAAACATATAATGCATACCACATAATGTACAATATTTTAGATATACTGTATTGTATATTGCCTGTACTATTTAATGTGTATATAAAAGATATAATATTGATTATTCATGGTATCTGTTTAAATACACAATATTCGTTCCGTATGTATATATAATGTGCAATATATTCTATTCATTATATATATATAGATATACACACATACATAGCCCGAAAAAAAGGGGTTACAACCCACAACTCTAGCCACCAACGTTTCGCTGGTTAAGTCCGAATCCTTGTTTGTCATGTCCCGATATTCATGGTTACACCTCGTTTATGATGTTAACTTATTATTGATGGTTCCCCATGTTGGAACCCATGTTTGCACCATTTCTGATGGTTCAAATCATCATTTTCGGTTGGTTGGTTGGTTGGTTGGTTGGGTGGTTGGTTGGTTGGTTGGTTTGTTGGTTGGTTGGTTGGTGGGTTGGTTGGTTGGTGGGTGGGTTGGTTGGTTGGTTGGTTGGTTGGTTAAAGGACTCACAGCAGTAGCCGTGGTCCACAGGCACAACCAATTATACCAGCAGATCTCAGAAATTACGCTTTTCGATGTTTAAACTTCATTTTCGATTGTTAATTGTTAAAAATTGTTAGGTTGGCAAGATATGGTGATTTGCTTAGCTCAACATCACCATTTTGGATGGTTAAACCACCATTTTCGATGGTTAAACTACAAATTGTTGAGACCCCTGCTGTTTTTTTTCCGAACCTTATCAGGCCTCCTCCACCGGCACCACATGCTGTGCCGAGGGGAGTTGGGGTCGCCCAGGGGATACTCATGGTGCTTTGACCAAGCTGGTGATTTTTGACCAAAATTGAGGTTTATTGATCACCAGTATTAACCGTATATTAACCATATGTTAACCATATGTTAACCAGTATTGCCCAGTATTAAGTTTATTGTGTAGTAAACTAATGCAGACATGGAACACGAAGACACACAAAAACACAACATGGCTTTCCGAGGATTCCTGACTCGAAATGTTGGGTTTTCGATATGTCAATTCACTGGAGGGCAATTTTTCAGGGTAAATGAAGGGTAAATGAAGGAACGCAGTATCCAGTCATATCAAAAATGCGAATTCTTTGTGTTCCACGGTAGTTCCACGGTAGTTCCACGGCAGTTCCCTGGGATGGAACTCTTTTCTTCTCGAACGATGACTGCTCCGGTTCTCGTGGCCACTTCGGTTGTGGTCGTGGCCCTAGGAGTATCGCAAGCATCGAACCGCGATCATCTCCAAAGGCGAAGCGATCTGGGATGATGGGAAGCCATGTTGGATGATTCTATGTCTTTGATGTCTACATGTCTACTATAATGGGAATCTTTGTTTTCCGAATATTTTGATGTCTAAGATTTTTTTGGGGTTCTAGACAACGAAGTTTATCATTCAATGATGGGGAAAATGATGATAAACCATGGAATCTAGGCTACTCTTCCATGAAGGGTATGTCATTGGGGTACCTTGAAGGACCCACACCCTTGCGTAGTCCTTTCATTTGAACCATCTCTTTTGAAAAAACGCTGCTTCCCAATGGGTGATTCACAATCCCAAAACATACCAAAACAATCGCCGCTTGACATTGGAGTCTTGGGCTGATTTGGTCAGTGCATCTTTGGGTCTTACAGGTGCTGAGTACTCTGCAGCATCCCTCTAGCGAAGCAACACAAAGCATCCCTCATTTCTACCGACTCCTAGCTAATTAGTTTTCTTCTTCAAACATTTCAAACGACAGAGAGGACTGGGTCTCGGGTAAACTATTGCTATCTACTGCGGCTGACGAAAAAGCCACAATCCAAGCAGGTTCTGTGGGGCATCCTTTGAATTGTGCCGCTGCCTGCAAGTATGTGAAGCGCAAGGTGCGCAAGGTACAAGGTGTGTCAACCAAAATGGGTACCATTTAATTTAAGGTGCATGATCAAGACTAAGAAACAACCAGAAATGACGTGATTCTGCGGTTCTGTGGCCTAAATACTAGCTCACCCACTCTCCAAATCTACATTTGACACATTCATTGATGCATGGTATATTTCCTGCAAAACATTGCAACACATTATTTTTTGAGTCAATGTGGGTAACTTTAGGCTCAGGCACTGCCGTTCGCCCAAACTCTAAACTGTCCCAACTTACCCCTGGTCCCAACCTAAACCACATGTTCAATGATTTCACTGATTGAAGATCTTCAATGAGGGATCAAATCCCCCAGCCGGGCCCAGCCCCCGTTAAACCATTACACTGGTTGAAGATCTTCAATAAGAGATCCTAAATTCTTCTATGTGGATGAAAGCACGATTGCATGAAGAGGGCGAAAAAAGGCTTTGGGAAAACAAATTTTCGAAGACCTTTACAGCACTTTCAAATCGCAAAGCCTTCTTCAACCACGCGCAATAACATGTCAAAACATGTTGAGACAGAATGTACGGGAAATACCACGATTTTGGCCCTGTGTCAAGACGTGAGACATTGCATGCTGGGCAAACGGGCACTCCTGGCCGTAACTTTACCTTTGCCATATCCATATATATATATAAATAATATATATATATATATTTATTATACATATGTTTCTATGAACTATTTGCCATCCATGTCTGCATTACTATCATTATCAGTAGCATTATGATTGGGTTTGCTATGATGTGTTATGATTAATATTTTTTACCAGTAGTACCGCGCAAGGCGGTGGCGGAAGTTTCAAAAATAGGATACCTGTAGGAGAGGTTGGTTGTTGTGAATCATGGATGGCAGAGCGAAGTGTCAGGCTATCTATCTGTCTACCGGTTTATCTGCCTATCTGCCTATCTGTCTATCTATCTATCTATCTGTCTATCTATCTATCTATCTATCTATGTATGTATCTATGTATCTATGTATCTATCTATCTATCTATCTACCTATCTGTCTTTCTAGCTATCTGTCTTTCTATTTACCTGTCTATCTATCTATCTGTCTGTCTGTCTGTCTGCCTGTCTGCCTGTCTGCCTGTCTGCCTGTCTGCCTGTCTGCCTGTCTGCCTGTCTGCCTGTCTGTCTGGCTGTCTGGCTGTCTGTCTGGCTGTCTGTCTGGCTGTCTGTCTGGCTGTCTGTCTGGCTGTCTGGCTGTGTGTCTGTCTGTGTGTCTGTCTGTGTGTCTGTCTGTGTGTCTGTCTGTGTGTCTGTCTGTGTGTCTGTCTGTGTGTCTGTCTGTGTGTCTGTCTGTGTGTCTGTCTGTGTGTCTGTCTG
>Ga0126342_10015010_pt1 | contig 13612 bp, 9 predicted proteins | sample Cyp1metagenome_FD_92528 | JGI IMG/M metagenome (GOLD analysis project Ga0126342, IMG submission 92528) | Coral microbial communities from Lord Howe Island, Old Settlement Bay, Australia - Cyphastrea 1 metagenome | ecosystem: Host-associated > Invertebrates > Cnidaria > Coral ...
AGTGTGACGTGGGGCTTCAAGTGTGACATGTGAAGCAGGACACAACTTTCGCAGTGTGCACGCACGCACGGGCTTGGCTGGCGCACGGCGCATGCAAGTTCTATAGATGAGAAAGGTCTCATACATATATATGTATATATATCTTTAAGGCAACTTCCGCCCCGCCTCGTGCGGGTACTACTGGTATATATTTATATAGAAAGAGATAAAGTACATATGCATATATATATATATATTATATACAGATAATGATTAATGGGTGCATAAATACCTCTGTATTTTTGTGGGGATGACTACTGGTGATCAAACATGGCTGGAAACTCCACCTTTTCTAGATGCTTTTCCCATTTTGAATATCCGTTTATAGTAGGGGATGTCCAATTGCTATGTTTGATTATCAGGGGATATCCATGGGGCAATTTCCTGGGGGATCCCCAAAATTTAAAACCATGGGTTCAATACTAAATGATGATCAGGATTTGGGGGTACCCCCCCAGAACGGAAAGCTTCGCATAAATGGTAGTATAACCCATTGATCAAACCAGTAGATTAGGTAGTATAAGTCCCTATCTGGTTGGTGGTTTTAACCATCTTGAAAAATATTAGTCAATGGGAAGGATTATCCCATATATTATGGAAAAAATGTTTCAAACCACCAACTAGCTATAGTATCTATAGTAACCAGTCAACCTCAGGGTATTTTTTATGGCTCATGTGACTTGACCATCATGCAGCAAGCTGCCACCAAGGCCATGAAGGAGTTCCCCCACCAATGAGACCTGGCACGGCCGGGGGAACCTAAGGGTGAAGCGGTGCTGTCGGTGCCGTTGTTTGGAACCCGGTGCATTTGGAATGTTATCCTCTGGGGGTTGCAATTCTTGGGTCCAAGTGAGATGTTGAACATGTTTGATTTAGTGGGATTTAATGACATTCAATGAGATTTAACGGGATTTTGTGGTGATTCATAAGGAACTAACCACCAAAAATGAGGATATGAATGGGATCTACCCTCCGGTACTAACAGTTTGCGAACTGCAACCCATTTTTCCCATTGAGTGAAATGATTTGCCGTTTGCAAGATGATGATTCTCCAGTTGGCAGATAAGACATGATTTCATGATAAGTCGCTACACTTACCATCCGGTAATTTAACATAGCTATTGAACATGGCAATTTTTAATAGGTAAACCATCTATTTCTATGGGCCATTTTCCATAGCTATGTTAGTATACCGGAGGGTAGGGGTAAAACATTGCCAATTTTGCTGATCAAAATGACGGGTCAAGAGACGGGTTGCCCAAAAATCTTGGGAACAACACCAAATCCGGGGAATTTTGGAGGGACACAACATGGTTCATTGCCATGCTGGATTAACCCAAGGGTTTGTTCATGAATAATTCCCTTGAAATGTCGTGTTGATAAGGTCAAAATAAAGATTGTAATACAGTTGGTTCTCTCCTCCGTATTATGATTTTTGATTATCCCATTAATACCCAACCATAAATTACAACCCAAGAATGATAGAATGCAGGTGAGCCGAAATAAAACGGTTCTTACATCACCCACATGATGAGTTTATGTACCATCGTCTAGCCATAATTTCCCCCGTCATATTCCCTTTGAAACACCAATCTCCATCAATCCAGCCATACATCCATCATCCAGTTGACCCAATTCTCATTCTCTTCATCTGAGTCGGTACTTCCATGATTCTCAAGCCAGTTAAATCCTCATTATATAAATCGAATATTCCATCATGATGTTTATAGTTTCAAGCAAAACCCCTACTCCATATCTATAATGATAGACCCATGATCATGCCAACCCGAAAGAGAAACACAAAATGTCTCCAGGATGCTAGTTCGATTTTCTGTTGTCTCCATAGTTTCCAACTTGTTCACACTCTTTCGTTTGTAGGGATATTAATCCCATCCCCTCAATATTAAACACCTCCTAAATGATCTCAAATATATGGACATCTCCTACTAAATCATGGTTTCTTGGGTGGTGTGTATATAGGGGGAAGGGATTCTCTCCCATCAAATCCCATTAAATCAATACTAAATTTCCAATATCCCCAATTATCATCATTATATCCCCTTTATTGTTGGGTTATCCAACCCTAAGACATCCCCATTGACCAACCCACTGACATCCAAGGCGCATGAGGCACACTGGCTCCCTCGGCCCTCCTTCGAACAAATCCACCATGGCCTCGGAAGGCTTCCTATGGGTTGACCCAGGCATCGTGACGGGCAATCCTGTCAAAAACCTAGGGCTTGTTATGTAAGTGAAAGTGGTTCATCCAAGGACAAACACAGTTATATGATGTTAGATGTATATATATATGTGTGTGTGTAGTATACCCCAGGCATATGTAGGTTATTAATCCCTTCCCAAATGGGATGCAACCACCGACAAACCCAAAGAGGTCATAAACTGCAAGGGTAGGGTTTGACCAGACACAAAAAAAAATGTGAAGATGTGGAGATTGTAAAAAAAAAACAATACAACTAAGTCGGGGGCACTATTTTCCCATTACCAGTGAAAATTATGATTAGAACTACAGTCCCAAGATCCCAGGGGATAGGTGTTTGGACAAGGAATACTTTATACCCTCTGGTTATGTCAAAATAATTATGGAAAATCACCATTGATAGTGAATTTCCCCATGAAAAATTATGATTTTCCATAGTAATGTTAGTTTACCAGAGGGTAATTCAATCTAATTGTCACTGAGTTATCGCCGTCAGCAGTTCCTAGCCGCCTGCAATCGGTTTGGCTTTGGGATCCGATTCCGACCGGCTCCGACCGGCTCATGGAGTTTGGAAATCTGGTCAACGGTAGATTTATATGGGTTGGTAATGACCTATAAATTATCACAATATATAAATATATAACTGTAATAGGCTATATCAGGATACCCAATAGGCCAATACTCCAGGATACATAAGTACCTATAGGCTATAATGATCTATATATTATATTATATGATTTATTCTGGTAATCGGAAACTATCTTGATGACCTACCACACATGGGTAGAGTGTATAGCATCCCCAATCATGGCTTTGTGATTGGCTTTACCAGATTGTAGCATGAACCATGTTTGGTGTGGGTCAACATGTGTGAAAATTTCGAAAGTTGGGAGCCAAGTCATTGCGGTCATATTTGTTATCTTCAACATTTCAGGATCCTAAAATGGAGATACTGTGCCATATAAGGCCATATTTTTGGGGGATATTCCCTTACATAGGCCTTATATTAAGGCCTTTTAGGTTCCTGAAATGGACATTGACCAAGTACAAACAGAAACTTTACATGTCCAATTCGCGGATCGTTTTGGCTAACGTAAATTGTTTGGCAACTGCTTGAATGAGTCACACATCGCCGTTCACGGGTTTCGGGGATGATGATGTCTCTGACCACCTGCGCGGAGCCGCTGGCCAGGTAAAACGGAGGTATGTTCATCAGAAAATGGATGAACCATGGTGAAACATGATGAAAGTGCCTGGCAGAGCTTTGGCATAAGTGCTTTTTTCGTGATCCGGCAATGATACTGGTGGTTTCAACATGTTTCAACCCCTCCTGCAATATATTAGTCTATGGGGATCAGCATATGTCACGGGAAAATGTTTGATCCCAGGATGTCCCCGGAGCCTATTGAAACTGCGTTACGCCCATCCATGGGCCATCTTTAGAAAACACAAAAAAACATCACCACCATAAACCCATAAACCACCTCACAGCCTCATAATTTTGATGTCTGCAAACCCGCGGTATTTAATGATCTGACTTGGCTTGGTTTGTGGGTATTGTCAACATATTTGAGTTGATGACATTATTCCAACGTTGAAATTCTGTCCTGAGAACCCCCTTGAAAGCTCAAATGGACTGCCCAGAAATAATTCAAATATGAAGTGTGGGACAAAACAGTGTCATTCGTAAGTTAAACATCTGATTGATAATGGGTTTGTTTGGAAAAATGGTACCCCCAAATCCGCCGCTTAATCATATTTTTCCTAAAAACATGCTATTTTATTGATGTGCCCCATTCTCAAACACACCCATGTAATGCATTATGTTTCATGAACATCAAAGCCAACATCCCAATGGGTTTCCCGTGACGCCTCCGCTGTGGTCATTGTCGACAAGCTTCGCCCTCCATAAGAACGATACCTGCAACACGGCGCTTGGGAGTCGAAGGCGAGGCCAGCCGGAAGCTGCGTTTGGAAATACCCTCTGGTAAGATAACATAGCTATTGAAAATGGCCATTTATAGTTGATTTACCCATTAAACATGGTGAATTTCCCTAGTTATGTTAGTTTACCAGAGGGTAGCTGATACCCAAACTTAGGTCCATGTTCACTCCAAAACATCCCAAAGTCTTTGGATTTCAAATTGCCGTTTCAAAACTCAAAACTATGTGTTCTAATTTCAAACTTCGTTTCCGGTGACCACACCAACATTTTGACATGTTCTTAAAATCCTAAGGATTTCAAAGAGCTTTGCATGTTTCATGATTAAATATGAATAAATCATTCAAATCCCATGGATTCCTGTAGCCAACTCCCTTTTGGGCCCACGCCCCTGCCACGCACCTCTTGACGAAGTGCACCAGCTGCCGTACTGAGAAGCCTCGACGGAAGAGCGACAGCGCTGTGGCCGCCGCATCTGCGGAAGTCTCCTGCTGCTGCCCGGTGTGGGGTACCCTCTGGTAATTTGTTACATAGCTATTGATTATGGCCCATTTAGTTCGTTGATTTACCTATTAAAGATTGTGATTTTCCATAGCTATCTTAGTTTACCAGAGGGTACCCCCAATTTATGATATTTTATGCATTTGTTTAATGGAAAAATGTGGAAACATCATGCAATCATGCAATTATCATTGATGATAATGCAAGGGGAATAGGATCCACCATTTTCAAATATGTTCATTTTGATGGGTGGTATTGCAACCATCGAAATATACGGGTAGCTTTATTACTACTAACATTTAATGGCAAAACATATTGAATCAAAAAAGATGATAATCCAAGAAATTAACGGTATTCCATTTTCAGAGCAACCCATATCATTCAAAAAGAACATGAGCTAGCTGGGAAATTCACGAACTAAATGAGTATTCAAATGAGAAAATTATCGATCAATGGAAAAAAAATCCACTGCCATGTTTGTTTACCGTATGGTATGTGGTTTATAAGATTTGATGATCCCCTCCAAGTATGGATATATATCTGGTGAAATCTTGCGGCCAATTGCGGCTCCGAAATTAATTGCCCGAGGCACTCTCAAAACACTGTGCATGACTGGTTGGTGGTTTTTCCCTACCCTTGGTTGGTAATATACTATTCATATTTTCATGGTTAATATTAATGGTTATGATTAATGGTTAATAATAATTACTAGTTGGTGGTTGACCTACCCCTCTGAAAAATGATGGAGTGAAAGTCAGTTGGGATGATGAATTTCCGAATATATGGAAAAATAAAATTCATGTTCCAAACCACCAACCAGATTATGAGTCATTATATGGCATTCTTGAAAGACTCTGGTAGGGGACCGTCATTGCACAAGTCATCCTGAACACTATCGTGATAAACCCGTAAAACCCTAAATCCGAAACCCTACTCCCTAAGACCTTAAAAACATGAAATGACAAGGAACAAAAACTAAACTCCAAACACCTGAGCCCCAAAGCCCTAATTCTTAAACCCCAAAGCTAGAGTGATATTGGAAGAAACGAGGTGTCTGGGTAAAGTACTACTTCTAGACTAGCAAACTGACTAAGGAACTGGGGCACATCTCGTAGTAAGTGGGAAATAACATGAAATAAACAAATCCTAGCACGCTTGCACATGATTGAATATTGCCAATTGTTCATAGACATATAACAATTGGTGATGTATTAATATTATATATATATATAATTATATATTAATATAAATCATGAATCGCTCACTATCCAGTCACGAAGTGCAATGCGCATTGAAGTGGGATGGTCCCTTGTGGGAGTTCAAATTTCAAAGATCAGTGGACTAAAAAGGGAATATAGTCTAATATAGTGATATATATATAATTACCAATCTTTGGAGATGAGAATGGTTGGTCAACTTTTACCCAACAAGGACATGATCCACAGATTAGTGGATCATCCCGAGCCATATTTTGCACGAATATTGCCTGCAGATACAGAAGACCGTCAAATGGATCTGGCTCAACACAAGAACTGAAATGGTTCAAGGTCCTCAAAAAGACAATCTGTTGATCCAAAGTCATACCCTCCAGTAAACTTAGCTATGGAAAATTGCCAAGTTCTAGATGATTTGCCCATTGAAAATGCTGATGTTCCATAGCAAACTCTTCGTTTACTGGAGAGTACCTTGATCCTGACCTCGGATGATTGGGACCCAGAAAATTCGTCGAAATCCACATCCTCGCTACTCGAAATACCCATCATTTGCGGATGAAATCCTTATCCCTGCTGGTTGGATTCCATTTTTTTCTGGTAAAATGAATCTGCCCAAAATGGCGACGAAACATGTCCTGTTCATCGAAGAGCCACTGGACAAAGGATTCGCAGTTGATTTCCTTAGCCATCTTACATGCTGGGTTGCATGGTATATGAATTGTACATTCCTGAAAGATTCAAGATGTTCGTTAAACGATCTGAAATGATATTGAGATTGGGCAAAACATGATTGTTGAAAATGGTTTACATAGTGTTCTATAACGAAATTGACATAACATTTGCAGATACCGGGAAAATGGAACACGGCACCTCACATGGTACACCATGTTTTTGCAAGGGTAACGCGCCAAACTGGAATCCCAAAAAATGAACGCCAAAAGTAACTGCAATGATGACTCCACTTTTCGAACTGGATTGGAAATCCACGGTAACATGGGGGTGTCCGTTTCGTCATGGGGGTACCCCCAGTCATTATCCAAGTCATTAATGACAATGACTTAGTATTGAACCCAATGGTGACTGGGGTACCCCCATGACTTAGGATTCTCCACAACATTGAAATCTGGTACGAACGACGCCATCGCAATCGTGGCCATGTTCAGGTGACTCTTGGAAACATGGCCATGGTGGTGTTCACAAAAATGACCGGATGTGCGCTGCAAGGACTGCAACAATTTGGGCACAGGTGGGACAACTCAAAGAAATGTGCTAAAAATAGGATGTGGGTTGCCTAACCACAATGGCAACCACTCAGTTCGACCTGAAGTCATAAGCCGCTCAGTCGTTTCCAGCTGTTCAAACCTGGCGACTGAAGGTCTCCTACAGAAGCGATATAATTACAAGATTCTTACAAAAAACCGTGGGATTGAAGGAATCCGGTCTGTTTGTACATTAAGATTGCCATGTGAAGGTACAGTGTTATCTCCACAATATGACATGGAAAAATATGATTTATTGTGGATATAAGTGTGGGGATATAATGATATGTGCATTGTATCTCCATTATATCCCCATATTCCCATGCTGGTAATGCCTGCATTTTAGGCACCTATCTGGGCCTTTGACTCCTACCGCGCAGTTCGACACTTCCAAGTGGCGCCACTGGCGCCGGCGTAAGCCTTAGTCTGCCAAAAATGGATGCTTGAGAAAAGCATTGGAAATATGGTGAGTTAGGGTACCATTTGGATGATGGTGATGATGCTGATGGTGAAAATGGTAATGGTAATGATGGTGATGATGAGTCATTTTTAGCAGGGAAACCATGTTGAAATGGATATAAGTCAAAAACATTCCAAGGCCAGGTCAGCTCATCAGCTCATCAGCTTACTTACTGCACGATCCCATGATATTTGGTATGAAACAAGACCATCACGAACTATCATATATGTGTTGCATGTTTTTTTGTTGGTCTACAATGTGAATTTTGGTATTAGTGTTTCTTGCTGTTGTGGGTAATTGCTCTGATTCACAGCGCTGAACAGCAACAATCTGCATGTGTAGGGTTCATTTCAGCCTCGAATCTCTTAGCTTGTACACCTAAATAGCTCCTATCAGTGTATCAAATGCCGGAAATGTCTACAATTCTACAATTCATCCAACCATATTCCACTATTTGATATATGATATATGATATATGATATATGATATATGATATATCACTATTTTTATTTTTCTGGTTGGTCCTTGAAAATGGCAAACTCTCCTCCACACTGATCATCTGTTCCATTGCCAGCTCAGAAATTCAGCTGACGAATCTGGTACTCTAGCTCTATAACCTAAAGTTTGCTGGAACATCCGGCATCTATTGGCGCCATCTTCCTACATTGTCCCGGTAAAAAATGTTGCTTTTCCATCAGACCTGGTGATATTTATCAAAGTTTCAGGGGATTTTTTGCATGATTTCCGCATTCATCTTTAAAAATATCTTACCCAAGAAAGGAATCTTCCATAATATTCCATTGATATTAATCCTTTATGTGGCTGAATTGTCAAGATAATTCACCTACCTGAAATAAAGTCATGTGTGACGTCCCGAACTGAAATCGTTATAATCCAGCCAGACTTATCTCGGTGTGAATTTTGGATTCCATTGATATGGAACTATACAAACAAAATCCAACGGAAATCAAGATTATGAATTTTACACTTTTACCAAAATCATACGGGTTGCTCATTGGTTAGATAAATTATTGACGGAGAAAATCTAATGTTCAACATTCATTTCATATTTTGCTAATTACCCTCTCATAATCCAATATAGCTACGGAAATTACCATTTTCGAAAACGGTAAATCATCAAACTAAATGGGCCATCCATTGTTTCCATAGCTACTTTAGTTTAGAGCATTGATACTCAATCAGTTGAATCCTAATGTTCAACATCAACCTCAGGTTTTTGCTCATTACCCTCTGGTAAACTAACATAACTATGGAAAATCACCATGTTTAATGGGAAAAATCACTGTAAATGGCCATGTTCAATAGTTTTTTGTATGTTTACCAGAGGGTACATCTTGGTCCATATGGATTTTATGGCTATGAGTCAATACACGTCAATACCCTGATACCCCAGGGACCCAAAATGGTTGATTTATGGATCTTTAATGACCCCAAATATGGTAATTTCAGCAGTGTTGACCCATCCCTGAGAGTTGTAACCCATCCCCAAAACCACAGGTTGAAAAAGAAACTAAAATGGTCTAATGACTTGGAAACCTTCGTATGGATTTCCCGCACATCCACCATGCGGTAAATCCATAGCCCAATCACATCCTCATGTGTCATCCCATTACCTCTATTTGTATGATCATTTTGGATATTCCAACATGTCCTGTTATATTCATTCAGATTCATATCCCATGATCTAATATCTTCTATGTAAAAACTCCATAATTCTATAATGTAGATACAAATCAAGATTCTAATATTGATTATGTATAAACTCCATAATTCTATGATGTAGACATCCCAAGTCCCAAGATACCCTCTGGTAAATTAACATAGACCCTGGCAGTCATCGGGGTTGGAAGATTAGTTTCCATTAAAACTAGGCTATTTTCAGGGTATAGTGATTATCCAATAAATTAGTATAGTGATTATCCCAATATTGATCTAATATGATTATGTAGATATCCCATACTAATTATGTATCCCATTGTAATTTACTAGGTAATTTACCAGAGGAGAGTAATATCCATTAACCACCATTAACCACCATTAACCACCATTAACCACCATTAATTAACCACCATTAACCACCATTAACAATCCAATTTACCCAATATTATTGATTATGTATCCCAAAATAGGGGTTGGAAGATTAGTTTCCTCTATAGGACTAGGCTATTGTAAAAGGGTCCAACTGTTAATTTACCAGATGGTATAATAAAACATGGTTCTTGAAAGACCCAAGTCATGAACTTATCGAGTATTGTTCCCATTAACCACCATTAACCATCCAATTTACCAGAGGCTAATTCTCACATTGTCTTTCCACACCTGGCCAGTTCCGCCAAGGTGCCGCGAGCAACTCCGCCAGAGACCCCTCGGGCAGATCGCAAACTCGGCCTCTAAATTTGTTCGGAACGACGCTGGTGCCGTTAAACACCCAAATTGATGATGAGATGCAACGGGATTTTCATGGGTTTCCATCATTTTAATGAGGTTTTAATGGGTTTTCATAGGAATTTAATGGGCATGTAATTGGCATTTTCTGGATTTTGATGAGAATTTGATGAGAATAAAGCTGGTGTCACGGGAATTGAATGGATTTTATCGTGATTCAAAGAGATTTAGCCAACAAAAATAGGGATTTGAATGGGAATTACATTCTGGCAATGACTAACAGTTTGCCACGGAAAATTGCCCATATATGGATGATTTGAGTATTGAAACAGTTTTTTTCATGATTGCTATGCTAATTTACGAAAGAGTAAGATATATATATATACATATATCGAAATTGGATATCCACCGTTATATAGATATGCCAAACAATTCCAAACATATATATATATATTCAATGAGCCATATTCATATACAATATTTCACATCTAACTATAACATACTAAAAGTGTGGATATCTAATCAAACATCATTGGGTTTTGACAATGGGTCAAATCTAACCGAGCCTCAATTGGGATAATCAGTCGGCCGATGGGGATACATTGAGACAACCAGCATTTTGCATTACCCTCTGGTGAACATACAAAAAGCTATGGAAAATGGCCCATTAGAAATAGTGGATTTTCCCATGAAAAAATGGTGGATCTTTCCATAGCAAAATGTTAGTTCACCAGAGGGTATTTGGTCAAACATTGGCATCATATCGCAAAGTTTTTGGTACGAACAAACAAATTGAACAACCCACAGATTATTTTCCGTGCTCCATGATAAAGACAATTAGTTCATACCCGACCTGGATTGGTAACCTGGTTGCAAGGGGAAAGTGATGCGTTGCTAGTCGAACTTCCTCATATCGACTAGAGGTCAACATGAATCTGGTGCCATTTGACTTCCCATTTTGGACGATGACTGACTCTACCACCCACCAGTCATGTTCAGCCCAATGTTGGAAACTCACCCTGCGGTAATCAAACGTGGCAGTTGTTGGTTTTGTCCCAGTGTATCCCGTTATCCCTATTGTATCTCGAGTAAACCCCTGTGATATCCATATCATATCACGTAAATATCCCATTCTATCCCATGAACAAAATCATTAGTGCTATGAGTTTACTAGTGGTATAATGGGAAACATATATCAACTAATGGGACAAAATGGGTTACAATTAATGAGATGTATACCAATTGACGATACATAACATGGGATAATGCATGTACTGTGTCATTACGGCAATGCAAGTTCTAAAAGCCCATATTATTTATACACATAATTCATTAATGAAACCAATGTCAATCCCTTATTACCCACAGAAAAAAAAAAAACGACAACATATCTAATACACAAACATATATATATATAATATATTATGTGTGTACTTAAATCACTTGTATATGCCCACTTATAACTTAATATTAAATCATATTCAAAACCAAGAAACATGTATATTTATATATGTATAAATGAACATAACTATCAATCATTATTACAACCCATTTCTTGAAAAAGGGCTGTGTATATATATATACATACATATATATATATGTATCAACACTATTGTCTTCAAGCGATCCCCACCCTGAGACATTATTCTGACATAGTTTCTGACATAACATTTGGAAGTGTATATTCGATAAATAGAAAAATAATAAATAAATACTATTATATATATATATATACATGTATTACTCGCGGTTGAGGTCCGGTCACCACTACGATCTGGAGCTCGCGGTTGAGGTTCAGCAATGCCCGCTGAGGTCCGGCAGTGCCCACTGAGATCCACAACTCGCAGTGGCTAGAGGAGGAGGAGAAGGAAGAAAAACGATCTAGAGACCCTCCCCTGGCAGGTGGGGAATTATGGTATACCAATGGGGCAATCCAAGGGATATATACTGCACTATATATATACATAACATTAATGGGATATCTTAAATATTAGATTTTTAATATAAACATCCATTGATATGGTAAAAACTGTTAATGCAATATCAATGTGATATATATATACGTATATACACTGTATATCCCGTCACATTTAGATATCATTACAAAATGGGGTAACATATCTATCATTGGAAAATAGAACTAAATGTCATTCCATCCGATCTATCCATTCTGTTTTTAAATGGGAACATGACCATCGACATCACCACTGCTGTGGGACATCACCGGGCCGAGCTGCAAAGGCATCGCTCGAAGTCCCAGCGCGACAGGATGACGTTCGCACCGCCGGCGCCGAAGGCTGCGATGATGGCAGCAGCCATGCCATGACGAGGAGAACCAGATGCACTACATATAGAAATGATATATGTGGAGCATTGGCAAATAAAAAATATGTCAAAAAATATAGTAACATGCTATACGTATATGTATATGTATATGTATATATACATATGCACATGTGTACTTTTGAGTTCTCTGAAAATTTGATACAATATAATGTGGAAACAGATACTGACTGTTCTATATCAGTATGTCACACACATATATACTGACTGTTCTATAACAGCCTGAAAAGTCTAAGTGGTCTTCATGGGCTTGTTCTGCGCTTGTTGCGTTTGCCATTCGTTGGTATCTCTGCCTAAAGTTTAAAGACTTTGAACATGAACAAATTAGGTACTTAGGGTAAAACGCCAAAAAACATCTGCTTTCTGGTTCATGGTGCTTTTCTTCAAAAAGAACAGCCACGAATGGTTGCGTGAATAGAATCAAAACATATCAAAACTGTTTCTGAAATTGTAGGGGGGTCTACTTCGGAAAGGACTCCGGCCCCCAAGCGTTTTGGAAAAGGTCAATTTTCATGACATCTCGAGCCATCGGCTGAAGCGAAGGGCTTCAGATTGCCCACAAATGTGACGGTCAATCAGTAGCCTCTGGTAATGCATGGTAAATTTAAATTTATATGGAACATCATGGTAAATCCCACTTTGAAAAAAGTTCAATGGGTAACTCATGATAAATCAGTACCCTCTTGGTAATATCAATTTAACATAGCTTCAAACAATCCCAATTGTTTATAGGTAAATCATGGGAATCATCTATAAACAGAACACTTTTCATAGCTATATCAAACTACCAGAGCGCAATAGTTTGTCACCAACCAGGGTTAGAGAGTAACAACATGTGTTTGATAACACCAAACAGCAAATCGAGAGCGGGTCATATAATCCCCATGAAATTGGAGGACATCAAACAGTGTTGAAACCTTCTATTGTCATCTATTGTCACCATGGATACAAATGTTGAGATTCAATCATACCAGTACCAGCCGAGAGTGGCTTACGTGTTGAGACATGGTGTTGCAGATCCAGAACAAGAAACAAACTATCCCAGAGTCAAGAAAACAAATGCCATTCATGTATCGTTTCGTGGAAACAAGTCAAATCAAATGGGTATGTTTGGGGATGTATCTCACAAAATTGACATCTGATGGGGAAGATGATGATAAACCATTGAATGGAATCAGGAAGCGTATCTCCAAACAAAGCCAAATCAATAGTTTTCCTCTTGTCTACCTG
>Ga0126342_10015011_pt1 | contig 13612 bp, 13 predicted proteins | sample Cyp1metagenome_FD_92528 | JGI IMG/M metagenome (GOLD analysis project Ga0126342, IMG submission 92528) | Coral microbial communities from Lord Howe Island, Old Settlement Bay, Australia - Cyphastrea 1 metagenome | ecosystem: Host-associated > Invertebrates > Cnidaria > Coral ...
CTACCACTACCACTACCACTACCACTACCACTACCACTACCACTACCACTACCACTACCACTACCACTACCACTACCACTACCACTACGACTACGACTACGACTACGACTACGACTACGACTAAGACAACGACTACGACTACGACTACGACTACTACTACTATTACTACTACCACTACCACTACCACTACCACTACCACTACCACTACCACTACCCCAACTGCAATTACAACTACACTACACTAAACTAATTACACTGCAGCACACTACAGCTACAAATACAGCTACAACTACAACCACAATGCATTACACAACGCTACACTACACTGATTACATTGCACTACACTACAACTCCAACTACAGCTACAACTGCAACTTCAACTACAACTACCACTACACTACACTACACTAATTACACTAATTACACTGCACTACACTACAACTACAACTACACTACCTTACACTACACTACACTATACCACACTACACTACACAACACTCCATGACATCACACTGCACTACAATACACTAATTACACCACACCACGACTACAACTGCAACACTGCACTTGCAACTACACTAATTACACTACATTACAACTACAACTCCACTACACTACACTACAACTACAGTTCCAAATGCAACTACAACTACAACTGCACTACACCACACTATATTCAGCAGTTGTGGTGAGGCGACCACTGCAACCATTGCAACCACTCCAGAAAACACAACTCCAATCACCTTTCGGTCCATCAATCGGTTCGCTCTGCCATCCGTGATTCACGACAGCCACTCTCTCCTTTAGGTTTCATATTTTTGAAACTTCCGCCACCGCCTTGTGCGGTACTACTGGTAACGTATCATAACGTATCACAACGTATCACAACGTATCATAACGTATCACAACGTATCATAACGTATCATAATCCACAATATATGGCCATTGGCTATGGCCATGGGCCATAGGGATCCCCATTTCCAACTGCTCACCCGAGGGTGGCCTCGACCACTGAGATGCAGCGTGCAGATTCAAGGTTGTCCAACATCCTGTTGGCTCATGTCATCTCCATCATTGTGCAAGGCTTTGAGTATGGATCTAAAATACCTTGTATACCTTGAGTCGGGCTGTCCTAGGGGCCTAGCACCTGTCTGGAAATCATTTCTCCAGAGTCGTCACCAAATGTCACAATTTCAGGTGGCAACCTTGGATATTACAGATATCTTACACCATTTTGCTGCACGTTTGCTTATTGATGGCTTAATCCAAAATATGTTTGTTTGAGGACCACCCTGCGGAGCGATTGCTGTCAGCAGTAAATAGTTCTGGTCAAGAAACAAAGACAGTAAATGACAATCAAGAAGAGGAATATAGAGGAATCGAAGATCCCAAATGCGACCTTTGAATTACCTTTGACAATGAATCGAAGTGCCTTGCCATGCCTTGCCTGTCTCCGAAGCCGCCCGCCCATTGGAAGTTCTGAAGGGACGATCCTGTGAATGACGTGCAACATGTGCAACACATCTCCAGCTCCTTTTACCAACTGCGAGAAGCGCGAGAATAACGAGAATAAGATCCCGTTTGTCGAGTCAACACGAGTTTCTCCTGGATACTCGCATGGCTGTAGTCGCGCAACACCCCGACAAGCAGCGCTGAATGCCTTCAACAATTTCTGTGATCGTGCAGAGGTGGCAGAATCACATTGAATGACGTCGAATCACGTTGAATTTATATTCCAACTTGTGCGAACTTGTGCTTTCTGAGAGTGACTGCATTGCAAGCGCTATTAGTTTGCCTAGTTTGCCTAGTTTGCTGGCCTGGCACTTTGTGACGATGTCAGTTGTCCACATGGCCAGGTAGAACACGAATGCGTGGGCGCAACTACCTAGTCCGACGAGTCCAACCCAGAGTCAATACTGATGAACATGAGATCCACTGTGTTTTTCTCTAAATCAATGAACCGAATGAACCCAAAAAATCAAATGGAAAAAAAGGGAATACACCCGCTCCTTCTGGCAGCCAAGTGAGAGCATGCTGAACAAGTGCTGGAATTTGCGCTCAGAGTGTTGTGAAGAATTCGCATCCAACAACAGTGGTTGTTCCAGGGAGAAATCTAGATTTCCCACAAGAGTCATGTTTGGACTCATTTGCAAACTTCAGCAGTTTTTGCCACTTTGTTTTTTGATGTTTTTTGAAACCGGGATGTCCAAACACTGCTCCTAAACAGCTAGTTTTCAACTCAAGTCCCTGAAAAGTCAATTCTTTCCGCGCTAGTGACAAAACGCGGATGTCGTGCTCGGGCTGCCGGAAAAGCACTGTTGCAAAGATTGGAAAGATCTGTGCTGGGGAGAATTACATGTTCTGTTCCTCATTAAAGGACCGAGGCTAGCGTTTGTTAAATCATACTTTCGCAGGATCTGAAGCCAGCCTGAGATATGGAGAGGAGCGTGCAGTGGAAAGTCTGAGCAAAAGTTTTAATGAGGGGGAAATTCAGTCCGTCATCGGTGCCTGTTTCTCATGTGCATGTGCGAAGGATCCAAAGGTTGGAAGAGTTTTATGGGTTGGGAAAACAGGATTTGGTATCAAATAAAATCTGTTTCAATATGTTTCAATGAGATTCAGTGTTGGGCCAAATATCAGTTCCGACGACGGTAGCAACCCGGTTGGTGGTGCTCCCCACTGCAGATCAGTTGCCAGCTGCCAGGCTTACAGAGGCTGCCACCACTGCCTGCAAATAATCATGCGTTAAGTGATGGAAATATGCAACAGATTGCAAGAGATTCTCTGTGTGCAAATTAGTTTTGATTTAGCTACTTTTAATTGTGGTGGTTGTGCAACTTCCTAAATTGTTTAGAACACCTTGGTTCGCACAACCAGATTGCTGTACGCTCCGAAAACATCTTTTCCCTTTTCGCCCTTGCCTGCCCAAGTTGTCCTGGTCCTGTGCTAAAGTAGACTATCATGAAACGGACCAAAGGCATAATGTCCAAGGCCACATAAATCGACAGCTGCAGAAGCACATCCACAATTCCACAGCCTGGGTCGACGGATGTCAACGGATGTAAACGATATCCACATGGCAAGACATTCAGTGAGTGTTTTTCCAAATCTTCAGCAAAGGAGTCTAAGTAGCAAACATGTCTACCATATGCTACTTGCGTTCCTATACCATGTGTCCAAATTCGGTTCATTTCCGCCAACTTCCCATCAAAATCACAGCTCGTAAGTTTCACGGTAGTTTTGTTACTAGTATTAAAAAACCTGAATTAGAGTGCAGTTTTTTCACTATCTGTCATGCAGCATCTGATATTCCAACATGTCAACAACTGTCCACTCGATTGCCTTGCCCACTGACAAGAAGCAAATTCCAACAGTTGCCAAGAGGAAACTTGATATTACGCAATCTGATTTTCAAGAGTAATCTTCCAGCTGCAAGTGGCTGCAAGCAACAAATTGTGAGAGCCATTGAGTTGATAATTTTGCATTTGAGTCGTCATTGGTTAGCTAGAAGTGATTATCCAAATGGTACCGAGACCAGGTACACAAAATGACACCCATTCAAGACGAGAAACATCCAGCCTTAGATCTTTTGGACCACCCTCCGCCAGCAGCCCTCAAGCTCGTCTCCTCATCAAGCTCAAAGTCGCAGCAGCACACACGACGATAACTCACAAACCTTAGATGCCAAAATCTTCCGGATCTGCAAAGTCTGCAGAACTGCGCCAAAATGATAAGCCAATCTGTCCAATACGCGAACCTACTACAATCTGCACAATCATGATTGCGTGGGTTCGTGGAAAGAGAGAAAGCAACTAAGTTCTCCAGAAAGTTGCGCGTCATCTTCCCAAACATCTCTCGCTAGAATAAAGCAGAATCTCAGCAAGTCTCCCATGATGCACACCATGAGCCAGCTGCGGCAAAAAATCGCGAAGAAAGGCGCCAAAGGAAAGTCAAGCAATTGCGACTGGATGCACCTGGTCTTCCAAACACAAATGCAGCAAATTGTCTGTGCTACTTGCTGCCATCACAGCCTGATGCAAGGGAAAAAAGAAATAAAGCTCTACTGACATGGATGAAATCGGACATTCAGTTTGCAAACAAGCCGCCGCTCATTGCCACTACAGGTCAGGCTGGTTCTGTACCAATCAATATACCACGCCAGCATCAGGTTTGCGGAAATGATGAAGTACACACACGCACCAACCCAAATCCCGTAGGTATGCCACACCTTAGGATAAATATGGATAAATCAATGCAAATAGGCAAATAGGGTTGACAAGTTGACATCACAAGTTTGGCCAGATCCGAATGGGAGGGAAAGGAAGGATACATCGGATACGTGAAAACGGAACCCTTCAGCTCCACATAAATTTCCCGCAGTGGTCTTAAAGACGATTAAAGACGAAAGAGGACCAGTTTTAACGAAGGAAAGTGAGACTTAGTCAGGTCGGAATGGAATCTAGAAACATAATTCATACTTAATCGAAAAGATATTTGGTTCAGCTTTCCAGTGGTGTGCCAAATACACAATACGTGCGGTGTACCTTCGGTTCGCAATTTCTATACCGCCAATTCAAAGCAAGTGGCTCTCAGGATCAGGAGGCCCGGTGAGTTCCTCAACGTCTTTAATGATATTGTCCGCGAATCCTTGCAGGTCACAATAAGCTCCTGACAACAAAAATACGGGGAACCCACGGGAACCGATGGGAACGGGAACCCTTTTTGGATCAGAGAGCTTTGGGCAACGTGGCAGGGCCTGCCCACACAAGCGCACGAAAGGACTGTTATTGTGAAAAAAGAAGCGCTGAATGAAGTCAAAATGTCATTTCAAAACTGTTGTTATGTATGTTATGTATGTTGATGTTAATCTCAGAATGAAGGTTTTAGGATGTTTTAGGAAATTTTTGGGGGGTATAAGTCGGAAAGGTTCAGGGATACAACGGTCCTGCTACCGCTACCTACCCATTCCTTGCTAAGGCAAGAACAACTTCAGTTAGCACAAGCTAGCTTTGTGGTTTCTCTATTCATTTCGTGTTAGGTCTCGCAAGGACTCCATCATTTTGCTGGTCCAGGACCATTCCCGGCTGAGAATGCTTCCGCTAGTTGTTCCTTCTCCCTATTTCGTTGCCAGTCTTCAAGTATGTGCAACTCTTCCGAAAATGTCCTGATCCAGCGCATGTAGTATAGGGGTTCCACCCACTGAATGGTTGTATCGGTTGTATGCTGTAATCTTCAGTGTCTATTTCGTTCCCCATTGATTTTTTTGCCCTGTAAACTTCAGGGCCGTTGGTGGGTCTGTAGCTGAGCAGGTGCACAGTGGAAGCACTGTTTTTGTTTTGATTCAAAGGGGAGCAAAGCAAAAAATCAAAAAGTGGTAAGACTTGGGCATCGGATTTGTAACGTTAGGACTGTTTGGAAGTTTGTGGTTTGAAAGATGTGCTTTGATCCACGTCTTCGTGGGCAATGTTGTCGGAGGCATGGTGTGTGCTCTGAATTGTTTCGGCGTAGAAGCTAGTACGCAGTACTTCTTGTTTGGCTTGGTTATAATCCACATGTTGGAACTTTGGGAAGTGGTTGGAGTCTGGTACTTGATTTGTATTTTGTGGTTTGGATATTGTAGCTCGAGACATCTGATTTTTGATTTGCTTGTTGTTTGGCATGTTTTGATTCACATGTTGCAAGTTGGTGATTTGGTTGGGAGTGTGCTTGATTTGGCTATTGGATGCTGGTAACTTGAAATGTGTGATTTTGTTTGTGCGTTCGTTCTGCTTGTTGTTTGGAACCGATTGAACCAGGGTTGTTTTCGAAACTGCAAATCGTTGAAAAAACACAGAGAAGTAGTGCGTGGCCATAGTGGCCATAGTGCAAATCCCTTTGAAGCAAAACTGTGTTTGGTTATTAGAGGTGCTAAACTCTCAAAATCTCGGCAAAGCAAGGAAGTACTGTATCTCAATGCTGTTTTCAAAAAGAAATTTGATGTCCTTGAAGGTTCTCGATAATCCTTGCTCAGGAAAGGCCTCTCTGTTCTGGTGGGCCACAAACGACCTGGCAGTCAATTGCACTTATCACAAGAGAATTCGGAGCAGAGTACGAGTTGCAGGTGGTCCGGCTGCTGAATTCAGAAATTTGGTAGCTTGCCGGGCTTGCCGTTCTGGAGATCTTGGTGAGTTCAATGCTTGCAATGCTCGCGACAATTCCTGCACACAAACAAAAAATCCACAACTCTCAATGTGTAAAGAAAGCAAAATTACACCCAAACACCACAAGAAATGATGCGAATAAGTTGAAATGGTGCAGCGTACTACCAGTTGACTGCCAGTAGCATATTTCATTATATTTCCCAGTGATGCTATCACTCAAGGGGTCCCTTTGCTGACCAGAAGGTCAAGATTTCAATGACACTGGGTACTCTTTCAATTTCTCAATTAGTCGAGAGTCCTCAGATGTTTCTCTGCGGTCGAAATCCATAAGCGCAGGTGTGAGCTCCCCTTTGGGGAAAGCTTCAGACTGCTTGGAAAAAAAATACTCGGCGTGATGTTGTTCTTGCCGTTATACCGTTATTACCCTTAGAAAGAGCCAAGGCATCAAAAACAACAAAGCAAGGACAACGATTCGGAAACTGGCTCGCTCTCCCTCGCAATGAGCTTTGAACAAGTCCTAAGACTTAAGATACTAAATATCCACCTGCTGACTATGTCGACATCTTGCTTGAGACGATGACCACGCTGCGAGCACACCGCACATCTTGCGCACTAGCTTGGCGCTGGGGCTGCTGCTGGACAGCGGGACCAGAATGGAACTGACATTGTGGACAGCTGGTCCATTGCTGAGAAGATTTTTCTGCAACAAGCTACATCGTCATCAGAAAATCGTCGCAAAACGATGCTGAACTTTGGTGAAGTCCCATGCGAGAGCGTTCCATATCAGCGAGCTTGAGACTTTTGAACCTGTATTTGCACCTCTACCAGTGGCTCAAGAGGATCCACCTGAGACTCGCATGTTCAGCCCGAATTTTATTCCAGCGCTTGACAGACATGTTGTCTATCCAAGTGCCAGGGGAAGATGAACATTGCAACAGGGATGAACTATCCACACAGATGTCAGGACACAGCCACAATGAGCTCACATTGGCAGTCAGGGTCAGCGCGGTGCGCTCTTTGGCCTTATGGCAGCGAAACGCAAAGGGCAAAGGGCATTGATTGATTGCGAGTACGGAGGCCAAATATGGACTGCGACTGGTTTTAAGGTGGTTGCTTGACGACTGCAATCAGCTGAACTCCATCTTGAACTCCTCAAACCGGACAAACAGGATGCCGTCTTGAAGGAGGTCAGAGATTTTATTGAGCGGCTTTGGGTGTCAACATCACCGGTCTAACAGTTTACATGACATGCAAAATGATGTTTTCAATTTCCAACGGCGTATCCCACCTGTCCCAAGATTAAAGCATCCAAGTTTCCCATCTTTTCCAAAGTCTCTGACTCTGAAAGGAACTTGCCCTTCATAGCAAAGACCTTGGGAATCTATCAAGCACGAGAGATATGGCACTTGGATCAGTCAAAGCCATGCATCAATGATCCTAGACTGCGGTAGCCCGCTTGTATAGCTTGCGATTTCTATGTTTTGCACTGTCAAATGTCCATTTCTAGGTGAACAGTTGTAAATCATAAACCGCAAAGTCTGTTGTCATTTTTCGAGCGAAAAATATCAGCATGTGTTCAGATTTCTAGCATCCCGACGCACACGCAACTGGAGTCAGCAAAGCCAGAGGGAGCTTTTTCCAGCACCTTGGACATAAGGGCGACTGCCAAGAATAGTAAGGAAGCGGAAGACATGAGAGCACAATGACCCAACGATGACCGAGCTTGAAGGGGCTGCCCAAACACCACAAGTTGAGTGTCGGGAGCCAACCTGTTTTGTCCCTTGCCTTCTCAGCTATGTCACGTTAAAGACACTACAGAGCTCTCAGAATGCCAGCTTTGTTGGCAACTTTGGCTAGCACCTCAAGAAACAAAGCAAACGATTCATAAGAATCTTTTCAAGCCAAGGCAGTTCAAATCACGTTGCGGATTGTGCTGGCCAGAGATGGACGGATCTGCAGATCTCCAGCACAGCAATGTTGGAAAATCCCAATCGCTGGCCAGGTGCTGGCCAAAAGGTGGCGTCTTCTTTGTCCACCTATAGTGCCGCAGAGTCATGCAAAGTCATGCAGAGTTGTGCAAAGTCCTTAATTGAGAGACCTATAGGAGAGCATCAGCAAGTTTCCAATCCATCACAAAAGCAAATTTCTGAAAGCATCAGACTTCTCTTGGCCAAGACGCCCCCAGGACATTCTCGAGCTCCTTTGCACGTTTCTCCGTCAAACCTTGCAACGGATTTGTTTGTACCTTGGCAACCAAGGTCACAATGAAAAATAAGGCCAGGAAGCAGGATGAGGCAGGCCTTCGCGTCGTCAACACAATCAAGAATGGATTGGAGACTCTGTTAAGGTTGGGACAAAGTGACCTTGCATAAACTCTGGATCCTGAAGTCGTGAAGCTCCAGCACCATAAGCTAATGAAACGGTTCCATCTTTGCTTCTCAGGCAAACATTAAGCGGTCACATATTGAAATTTGTAGTGTTGCCTGTGCAGAAAGATCTTCATCATCAACAGCAGCCCAGTGCTTCCCATCGTCCAGGAGTTCAGCATGGGAGTCTAGAAAAGCTTTGATTTCCTGGCAATCTGGCAATCCTGGATGCATGAGGGAACTGGAGGTTTGTACCTCCGCATGTTTTGCCAAGTCTCTTTGCAGTTTTCAGGAGCAGATTATTATCCCTGCCTGGACGCGGCAGCCAGGACCTCCACAAAGAGACCTCAGGTGGCTATGGAGGTATAGAAAAAGAAGACCTCTTCTAGTTGATTCATACATTCCACAAATCAGAAACAAAATGTAAAAATCAGCACACACCGAAGGTGCCGATGCGTTTTTTGCGTGTACGCATGATCCAGAAGCAACTGCAATAGCTATTAAGTTTTAGCTTGGGGTGGAATTTTGACTCTAGAATGGTGGGTTTTTCCACAGTTTTGAAAAGGTCAGAAAATTGGCGAAGCTGCCAACATAGGTCCAAGATAGGCCCAAAATTGCGACAACACCGACCGTAGGCTCAACATGGGGTCAACATGGGGGCCAACGGTTGCTCAACAAAGATGCAAATGGTTCATTTTTCTCCTTTTCAAAAGAAATACCCAAGCTACGCCGCAGCAATCTCCGTCCCCACACCAAAGCAAACACTTCCAGTGTGGCGGGCGGTTTTCGTCGCAAAGCGGCCAGAACAGAAAGCAACCTTTTTACATTTATATCCAATGAGCACATTTGCTTTCAGGCAACCTCAAGAACTTTTGTCCGTTATTCACAATTGCGGGGTGATCGTAGACCCGTGAAAGCTGAGCCTTTCCTGCAGGCTTGCTGCAACTCCGATCATTCACTCCGTCGCAATCCACACTACAAAGCCAACCCAGCTTGACTCTGAAATTTAAATATCTGGATTTTAGCGCTCGCGTGCTCGGATTATATAACCTCCCCTAGCAGAGTTGGTTGTGCATTGGATCAGTTGGCACAGTAACCAGTCAGCCAGTCTGGGCCCAAGACGGGGTTTGGCCCACCTTAGGCTTCAAATCGTAGTTTGCTCAGCTCTGCTTGGCACCAAATTTCAGGAGCGTTGCAGAGAACCCAAGTGACATGCAGTGTCCAAACATGATACTTCTGCTAATAGTAGTACAGAGCTGGATGACAAGGCATTAAACAAGACGGGCAGTTTTTTGACGGCTAGACGCAACTAGGACTGCCACTATCCTGTCAGCTGGTATACCAGACCTAAATCAAACAAAGTTCAAAGCCCAAAGCGTTCGATTGAAGCAAGATGGTGGTCAAGGGATGCCAGTTTGATCTCAGTTTCAAGAGAAATGTGGCGCTATTGCGCATCGCAAAATGTGCCATTTTGGACAACACGCAGTTTGTTTCCCAGTGCCAAGGCACTCTTGAAGAGCCTCTCGTAGTCTGCGGCTATGCTGTGGATATTTTCTCCATTGCGTGGATAGAACCAAGTCCTCGTTAGAGCCAAAAAAACAATTGAAGGACCAAATAACCCCACATATCCATTTCTTCCAATAAGCTCCAAACAGTAGAGAAAGTGGATGGGAAAGGCAAGAAAAACACAGGAGATGGTGGAGCACCGGTTGTTTCCAAGAGTTGTATGTGAAAGTGCTGTATGTCAAAGAGTTGTGTGTGAAAGAGTTGTGTGCACAACAGCTGCGTGTGGAAGAGTTGTGTTGAAAGAGTTGTGTGCGACAGAGTTGTGTGTGAAAGAGTTGCGTTGAAGAGTTGTGTGTGAAATAGTTACACGTGAAGTGCTGTATGTGAAAGAGTGTGTGTGTGTGACAATGTTGTGTGTGATAGAGTTGTGTGTGAAAGGTTGCGTGTGTTTGAAAGAGTTCTGTGTGAAAGAATCATGTGTGGCAATGTTGTGTGTGTGAAAGTGTTGTGTGCTGAAGTTTGTGTGTTCAAGTTTGTGTGTGTGAAAGAGTTATGTGTGAAAGAGTTGTGTACAAAAGAGGTGCGTGTGAGACAGTTGTATGTGACAAAAGTTTTGTGTGTGTGTGTGAAAGAGTGGTGTGTGAAAGAGTGGTGTGTGAAAGAGTTGTGTGTGTGTGACAATGCTGTGTGTGTGTGTGAAAGAGTTATGTGTGAAAGAGTTGTGTACAAAAGAGGTGCGTGTGAGAGAGTTGTATGTGACAAAAGTTTTGTGTGTGTGTGTGTGAAAGAGTGCTGTGTGAAAGAGTGCTGTGTGAAAGAGTGCTGTGTGAAAGAGTTGTGTGTGTGTGACAATGCTGTGTGTGTGAAAGTGTTGTGTGTTGAAGTTTGTGTATGTGTACCATCTGTATAGATGTAAAACTTCTTATTAGTGCAGGGGGCCGCTGGGGAACATTGCAGTCAGCGGCCAACGAAGACGTTGCAATGTTCCTGCGTAAACGTACCTGCTTATATACATATATAGTCCCGCCCCTGGGCGCATATAAGACGCAGCTGGGGGGACATATATTTCATCGCGTTGTATGGTCAATGTCTACTGTGATTATACGTCTTTACATAATTCTATATGGGTATGGGTCAAAATTAGGTACCCCAATAATTGGATGGTTAATACTAAACTAGACTAACATCTGTGGTCCCCTAGGTCTTCCATTTTGACCCACATCCATATAATTTCATTCTTCGTGTCAATTGGGGTTTTTGCACGTCCGTTGCATTCCACATCAGAATTCGCAAAGATTGTTCTGAGCAAGTGTGTGATTCATGCTGGATTCGTCACGGTGGCATGAACCCCTCGGGGAATGCTTGTCTAAGCAGGAGAGCGAAGCAACGACCTGATCTCTGAATTTACAATTTTCAACCTAGTAATTCGGTTAAGTAAAGTGAAACAGTCGGCCATTTTTCATCTTCTCACTCGTCGAGGGCGTATGAAACCGTTTTTTTTGAACCCCCCCGGTGACAATAACAATAACGTCCAAATGGAATAGAGGGTCTGCAGACAAGGGCCAAAGGCGCACTCCCCCCCACACCTCCACAACAACAACAACAACAACAACAACAACAACAACAACAACAACAACAACAACAACAACAACAACAACTTCAACCTTTTTTGGGGGGGGCAGGACAATAATTCCTCCCACGTAAGAAGAGACATGACAAGAAAACAAGAAAACACAAGAGTGCGGAGATCAGGCTCCGCCCACACCACCCCGACAACAACAACAACTCCGACCTTTTTTGGGGGGGGCAGACAACAAGAACTACTTCCGTACAAGAAGGGAAAAGCACAGCTTTGCAAGCAAGAAGCCAGCGCGCCCCTCCCCATCCCCGGCAACAACAACAACTCCAACTTTTTTTGGGGGGGCAGAACAACAACTACTTCAGCACCAGAAGGAAAACGCATAACTTTGCAAGCAACAAGCCACAACCTCAACCTAAATTTGGGGGGGCAAACAACAACAACTTCAAGACTTTTTTTAGGGGGGGCCGAACAACAACTACTCCTGTACAAGAAGGACAAAGCACAACTTTGCAAGCAAAAAGCCACCGTGCCCACACCAGCCCCTGACAACAACAACAACGACTTCAACCTTTATTTGTGGGAGCAAGGGGGGGCAGAACCACAACCACCTCTAGTACATGATCCAGCATGTCCTAGCAGCATGGGATCCAGTCACTTCGGGTGGAACCAGGTGAACACACACCCAAAAAAAAGGTGTCACTTACGCACTCACTGGCTAAAAAGCAATCACGAAGCAACTTTTTCATCGCTAAGCGCAGGTTTCAGCATGTACCGCCCGGTCGGGCATGGCATCCGTTCACCAGGGCTCGTGCCCGTGCTCCCTGTCTTCAATCCAATTGGTTGAATGTGCGAACCCACGAGAAATTAGCAAGCTGCGATGCACTGTTTCGAAGACGGCGTGAAGAGCCCCAGATGTGTTAAAACGTGAGAACTTCAGCTGGAATTTAAAAAGCTTCCAGCGAAGTTGAATTGCAGAGGAAAATAGCCACGCGTGGCGCAGATGCTTTCCCTTCAGTTTGCCATGGCGCTTGGATTCCTCGTGGTTCACGAGGTAGTTTTCCTCTTGGAGAGCCACGTGCTCGTCAAACGCGGCCATGAAGGCGGTCTCTGCCGCACCATCGTCTGCAAGGGCAAAGTCATAGTTCAGGAACGGGTAGCCCAGGTGAAAGTTGAAGGCAGCTTCGTCACGGTAGTCCGTGGAATGAGCTTGGTAGATCGGGAAGTACCAATCCACGAGCAAGGTTTCCAGGAGACAGCTGCCACGAAGATTGCCCAGGCGAGCGTTGGCAGCAGCAATGTCACGAGCCCGCTTCATCACAGGCCGCGTGTAAAACAAACACAGCCGCCCACGGAGGCCAAGGGGATCAGGGCCCGCGAAAAGGGACCAAATGTCCTCCAGGTGCAATGCGCCGCAGACAGCGATAAAGGGATAAGGCATGCTGAAGGAACGTTGCAAACTGATAACATCCCGTTGCCAGCTCATTCGCGGGTGACGATGGCCTTGTTGATTCCGAACTCAGTCTGCAACCATTGCAGGAACTGCGTTCCTTCCAATAGCCATCCCGGCCCAATGTGTGACCATCCGGCTATATACTCCCAAGTGCTCAGATCGTTGCGATATTCTTAAACTGAGTCTGTGCCTGTGGGAAAAGAACTTCGGGGCTTGGTGCGAAACGGTGTGCCCTTGCAGAGTCGGCTCTTGATTGTGTTGAAGCCCGTGGCGCCGAAGGAAACATTACAGTGAAACTCAGCTCACTGAAAGGAAACCAACATTGAACTCGCCATCAAAAAACATTGGTTTAAGTCAAAATCGGATGCAAAACAAAACGCAGGAAAAGTTAAACCCTGTATATATATATTATATATATATATTATATATATTATATATATTATATATATATATATTATATATTATATATATATATATATATATAAGAACCATAAAGCGACCGGCAGCTCTCTAGCCCACAAAGAAGACAATCCGCAGGCCGAGACCTAGCGCGCCGCGAGGGAGCCGC
>Ga0126342_10015012_pt1 | contig 13612 bp, 12 predicted proteins | sample Cyp1metagenome_FD_92528 | JGI IMG/M metagenome (GOLD analysis project Ga0126342, IMG submission 92528) | Coral microbial communities from Lord Howe Island, Old Settlement Bay, Australia - Cyphastrea 1 metagenome | ecosystem: Host-associated > Invertebrates > Cnidaria > Coral ...
AGAAGAAGCACAGGATTTGGCAACCTTTTTGTTTGGGTCAAATTCAATCTCTTGACCTGAAAGTTCAAAAACAATAAGGTTTCAAGGTGAGGAAATGTTTAACGGTGAGTTTGATAAACATGGAAGCAATGCTCAGCAAAATAAACTTCATGCACCTTTGTTACAGTTTGATGCCAGTTTTGCAAGGGATTTCATCAATCAAGGATGTATTTTTTCTTCCTGTCCAATCAAAGGTGCAGGTTGGACCTAAATTGAAAGGGCTGACATCTGAAAATAAGGTAGGTACCAAACCTCAAGTAGGATGAACATAAAATTCAAAGAGCCCAACCTTCCAAAGATAAAATCAAGGTGCCTGACCTGAAATTGGAATGAGATAAAATCCAAGGGCTGGACCCCCCTGGGGTCCTCTTTGGAAGCGAGTACCCTTGAAGTGACCTATGAGGGGTCTAGCGCCTTGGAATTTATCTCACACTTATGATCGAGATAAAATCTAGCATGTCTGCAGATAAAATCAAGGGACCTATCGTCATTTTTTACTAAAAAGCCAAAAAAATAGCCATGCACCCCAGGGGCTGGAGCTCCTAGATCTCAGCTGGGAGCAAGCATCGGGTATTAGTATACCGGTGTTGTCACCATCAAACCAGTTCAAAACACTACCCATGGCCAAGGTAGTGGTGATGACAACCACAGCAAGGGCTATGCAGCATGCTTGTTTTACTATGTAGCATCTTCTTCCGCCCCGGCACGTGCCGGAATAATAGAACGGAAGAGATAATAGATGTGTAATAACTGTAGCAACTCCTACCGTAGACAATTGAAAAATCAAGGGATCTAAACATCACCAACAGCCAGCAGAACACATGCCAGGAGCCACCTGGCATATTTTCCTCACTTGCAATACCGCCAGACCTCGGGATGCTCTCGGCGAAAGTTGAACGAAAATTAGGACTCTCAAAATGGGCTTATTATTTACAGTCATGTTGTAAAGTTGTAAATTGTAAACACCTAACCATGAAACATCCTTGATTCAATAGGTTTTGCCGTGTAGGGGATTCTAATGAGTAAGCTGTTTGTACAAAACATTGTATTATATGCTTAATTGATGGGTAGATAAAGTCCCAACATTTGTTTTCACGGTAAGCCTGGTGTTGGAAAGAGCGACATAATATCAACCAACAAGACTGGGCCATGTTTTTCCATGTTTATGGCGTTTGTTTATCCGCTCCATAGTGGCTCTCGCAGTTTCTTACCAAGCTGCTTGCAGACCTGCGCAACTGACAAGAACGCTCTGAAGTTATTCAACTTCCAGCACACAAATAACATGCTTTAAATCTTATCTACAATGTCCAAGGCCACACAATTTCAGATCGGAAAATTATAGTACAGTCGTATGGTATACTTAATATATCTTAATATATCTTAATATATCTTAATATATATATAATATAAACAGAACAATATGAATATGATAGTCCACATTAAAAACTCAACATGGATCACTATGTTTTGTCCAAAAGCACAAGGATTTCGCTCGTAGTGAGTCTCCCAACTTCAGAGCAGCGCAGGACAATTCCATCCTCAGGGCCCAGCGGAGGTTTCCACAGTCATGGGGGTCCCCAATAGCTGGATGATTTATTGGAAATCCCATCTATAAATGGATGATTTAGGGGTACCCCTACTTTAGGAAACCTCCAGAAAAAAGGCGCAGGAAGCCTGAATTTGGTTCTCGAAGTTCTATAAACGACAATGGATGTTGAAATTGCCTACATGCTTCCAAGAACTGGTTCAGGGAAAACGTTGCAGGAAAACCTTTTTTGGCGGAGTAAACCAGCCAGCCACTGGTTTTATGTTCACAAAACCAATGCATTGAATACTTACTTTGATACCAACCTGTCTGTAATTTTCTGAAAAGTGTCTTATTTTGATAACCCACCAACAAATTCAGAGCACTTGAGACCAACTTGGATGCCCAGAAACCTGGGTGGTGAATACCAAAAGAAAGTCGCACAAGATTTCTATGATCGAAGACTGACCGCCAAAATCTATGAACATGATTAAAATGATTAATTAAACAAAATGGCAAAATCATCCAAAATCCGTGGATTCAAAAAAAGAATGACCCAGGACCCAGACCCACTGCCTACCCAGAAGAAAAATCGCAAAGGCCCGAACAACTCCGTGGCGTATTTCGCTGTGTTGATGCCGCAGTTCGGTAATTCCTGCGCCTGTCGGATATCGGATATGTGATGATGGTGCACCCCAAGTGGATGGTGATAAAGATAAAGCGCATATACCTTTAAAAAAGTCTGACTACTACCTAAAGGGTCCCCACTACCAACCTCAATAAATCAGAAAAATCTAAGCATGTAAACTCTGCCAAGGGTACCAAAATTAATAGCTTTGTGTGCAAAGTCGGTGGTATGGAAGGTTTCCCTCAAAATTGATTGAGGTGGTATGAATTGCTGCACCTAAAATTATTTGTGGTAATATGAACTGTTTACTCAGAATTAATTGAGGTGGCAAGAGCTGCTTTCAATAACATTGCCGAAACAATTCTAGGTGGTCCCTCTCTCAAAAGATTGGAAAAACAAATTGATTGGAAACACATGTTCGACACACCAACAGTCTATTTGGATTGAGTTTCTTAAGGTAGTGGTCATCATTTGGGCATGTCTTCAGTCATGGGGGTCCCCAAGTCATCATCTAAGTTCTTTGGTTCTCTGATGTTCTCTGTAAGGAACTCAATGCTGCCTTTCTTGATTTCCTTGGTTGAAGATGAAAATCCTATATTTTTTGAATAAAGCCTTCGTGGTCAAATCATCGTTCCTGGTCGGGTCAGTTTTCCTCAGGTGTTACTGTCCTTTGAGGTGATCGAATTTCTCCCCAAAAAAGAAAACACACCAAAATCTACTGGTTAAAATGTTAATCATCATTTGGTGAATAATCTGGTGAATACTCTCAATGATCTCAATGGTTAATCAGCAATTTCATCAATGTTTTTTGATCAATAATGTTAATGATTTTAATCATCAATTTGTAAATCATCATATTTTCTTATGTTAATCAATGTTAATCATCAATATTGATCAAATAAGAAAACAAACCGGACCGCCGATTATCTCTGGGCTTTCCCGACTAGCCCGCCGACTCCGTCGGCCACACCCAGGGCATGAGTGTCGGTGAAGAACGCATCCTCACCTCAATAAATTCTGCAGTTTTGTCTCCAAAACGGATGGCAAAACTTAGAATTTCTACGAATTTGATTGAATTTGCATGAATTTGCGGGATATTTCACATTATTAAATCCAATCTTGGGGATTTGACATGACTTCAGAATTCTTTGTGATTTTGTCCCCAAAAAAGTGGATTTATACCTGCCACTCAGTTACATTCAGTTACTGTATGGGAAAATATATGAAAATATGATGATGAAGTAGATGGAATGGGGTGCCCTATTTTTGAGATTTTTGAGCAAGACCAAGCATATGGTGAGTTCAAAAATACCCCGGCGGAAGAACTCCGCGATGATTCCACATTGTTTTTAAAGGCCGCTTGCGTATTACCTTCGTTTCGCGACGGTTTTTTGACCTCGAATGAACCTCATTTTAACGTCACAGCTGCATTGTTTCTCTCATACCAGCTGCTTCCTTCACAGCATAGCCGGTCACATGCAGGAGATTGCCTGCGTGCTCCCATGCGTACTTTTGCACGCATGCTACTGTAAGAGCGGATTTATCTTTCTTGGTTTTGGAAGCCAGGCCAGCTATCCAGCTGGTATGCTCTCTTTGGCTCTTCGATGCTCTTCGCCACCAGCCGGGCTCCCAGTATTCACCATCAAGTTGCCTTTACATTCTCTTCACAACAGAGAAGACACCAGCGGAACAACATGTAACGTTACCTCATGTAGGGTGAAAACTTGTAACTTAACATTATGGCGCGGCAGATTGTGTTGAGTGACTCACATCTCGAGCCTGTAGCGGAACATAATGTGATGAGACATCAGGTAGCATAAGATGACGGAGCGTGAGTGGCAAGTCGTGTGTATGTAACAAGCTGTTGCATGACATGATGATGTAGTGCAACATCATGTAGCCTAATAGAACATGTCGTATGACTCACATCTCGAGTCTGTGGAATATCATGTGGCGGAACACGATGTAATGAGACATTAGGAAATGTAAGATCACGCCGGGTGACTGGCAAGTCTGTATGTAAGATGTTGTAGCGTGACATGATGTAATAATGTAATGTGGCATAATGTAGCCGTACACGTCGTGTGTGTGTGTTTATGCATGTGTGTGTCCCTGCTAACCAATCTGTATAGCAACTGATGTAAACATCATATTTATCGTGACATCACCTGCATATGTGTCCAAGTTCATGTTAACGTATGTTAACGTTATTGCACCCCCCCCACCTTATCCCTCCCTATATTATGTCCATGTGTGCAAGTTCATGTGAGCGTTATTGGATCCCGCTCACCCATCCCCATATGTCTGGTGAGCAACCCCACCCCATACAGGGACTATCGCACAACACATGAATATAATGAATAACTCTTTCACTTAAGAAAACGCGCCAATAGCACGGTTTTCCCAGGTTTTACCCCTGCTAGCTAAGATTCTCAAAGGTAGGGAGAGTTCATTAGGTCATTAGGCCTTCATTTTCAAAGATACTTTCGTACCAACCACATTGAGTGCAAAGAGAGCATGGAACCAAATATCCCCCAATCATGTTTATTGTTTGAAGTGGCTGGCCTGCCAAATCACCGCGGCAGCTGAAGACGAGTGCAACTAAGGAAGGAACATACATGACAGTCGTCTGGCTTCTTTATCATATAAGCTCCAGCCTCGGTACCGAAATGTGCCATGTGCGAAACCAAACACCATGCAAGATTGAAGCATGATCTTGATCTTGATTCTCAAGAAGGTATCCTCTGAAACTTTTGGCCGAAATCCTGTCTTAATTGGAAAGTCAAATGGATGTACATAGGGGAAGTTTCAGTTACCACAAGGTAGTTTCCTCACCGTGTCCACGAAACTGCCCCACTTTACCCACTGCCTTCCCACATCAAGATGGGTCAAGTGTCGTCTAAGACTCATTTGGACAATTTGCTGAGGCCATAACCGAAAGTCGCAACGCACATCCTGGCACCAGGGAGTAGCAACGGTTTCCTCATCACAAATTTTCAGCTTCCAGATAGTGCAGGAAAGCCCCAAATCAACCAACAAGGTGAACGACCCACTTTTCTAGACAGTCAAACCCTCATTTAATTGGTCAGATCTCTGTTTCTCCTGAATCCCTCCATTTTTGTGAGGATATCAATGCTCAAATCCCAATGTTTTGCTAATCAAAGTTCCATCCTTTGGTGATTTTTGGCTGGTTCAATCAATGAACTTGTTCGCACCTGCGTCTTCACCCTTCCGCTGAAGGGCTGGTTCGTTCGGAACCTCTGGAAGCACCGGGCCAGCACCGGGCCAGCTACCAAAAATTGGGTATCTGACCATTTATAGTTGGGATTAGTTGGGTATCTGACCACATATTGATGCATATGGGTCAAATACCTTAAATATACAAACTCAGACTGACTCGGCCAGATACCACATATGTCGAAAACTTATGAAATTTGATACATTTGTATTTAAATTACTGTGTATATATATATAATTATAATATATATATATATGTGTGTGTAAATTGTGTTAAGATTATGTCAATCGTCAAATGTGAATTAGCTGATGTAAAAGTTCATCGCAAGGCCTGGCAGTACAATCGTCTAACAGCATGCAATCCCAGGTCGCCAGCGGCAAAAAGTGACTAGGAAAACCATCCTTTCCACCAGGAAAATCCTGGCTGATCAAGGTGAAGGGATTGCAAGCCAGGATGACCCCAGGAAAAAAACCTGCTGATGTCCAGTCACTGAGCCGGAGGCCGACTGCATGTTTTCCTTGAGAGGCAAGGCTATCGCAAGTGCAACAGAGCCAGATGCAGTTTTCCAGCCCGGGTGGTCTCAAGCCAGCTGGATACCCCAGTTTATGATATAAATTATGGCAACTAAGAGTAAGGGGAACGTACAAGTTTAATCAAAAATATCTCTTCAGCATAAACCCAATTTAGGGTATCAATAAAAATGCATACAATTTAACGAAAAACATACTTAAACAATCTAATGGATTGTTCTAATTATAAACCGGAAATACATCAACTGGTCAAACGTCAAAACATCAAACATAGAAGTCGAAACTGTGTTTTTTCAAACATCGAACACATCATGATTCCAAAACAACAAAATGAGCCTTCAGGGTCCACATGACTCATGGACTACCGTTGTCTGAGGCTCAGGGCTGGAAAGCAGCCTTCACCACCACTGCGGGATCTTCTTTGCCTTGGGATGATGCCGTTTGTGTTTCCCATGGGTTCCCCAAACTGGTGGATTCTCTGAAGAAAAAATCTCAGCAACTCAGCTCTAGGACGAGGTCAACAAAATTCATATGTTTTAAGCCTCGATTTTGTTTTTTTTAGCCATCCCGCAAAATAGCGGGTAAATGCAAACTATGTCCAAAATATTCCAAAATATATCTTTGGGGTCCAGTTGGGACGAGCTGGAAGAGTTTTTATCCCGTCGTCCAGGATCGCAGGTCCTACCCAACGACCTTCCCATCCTTCCATGTGAGTATGGGCTGGTACGGGCACATATGCATCAAATTTGATCGTGCGCCCCAGAATTGGTTCAGTATGTGCTATATGACATAGAAAGTAAAAATGATAAAAAATGATAACTCCATCTATTCATAATATGTGCCCGATTCCCAAAGCAATCAATTCACCATGCATCGGTCCAGCATTTTGACATTCTTGCATTGCCTCTCGGCAGTTGTGAATCGAAGACTGGGCGACTGGCTGCCGTGTGGATTTCCAACCGGAGAGCTCCTGGGATTTTTTTATTGCATCTTTGGTGAGCTGCTGTTGATCAAACTTAGCCATGCATGCACGCTAAGATCACTAGTCACATCCGCAAAACATTGCCAACATCATGAACATCTTGCCTAGGTTGATTTCGACCCCTCACGAAGTATCAAAATATTAGACCAATTATATTTACTCAAAAAAGAAACTCCAGATTGGAAGCGAACACGATTATTTTAGATTTGGATAACAACCGACCAATGGGGACTGGGGGATCGTAAAAAATCAACCCTAATATGGGCATGTCTTGGAGTTGGAAAAAACGGATTGATGGTGTAGTGACAGTGAGTTTAGTAGTTTTTTGTAAATGGTGGGTTCACGGAGTGTCAGATAAAAAATGGTAGGTAAATTGCAAGAATAGATGTCACATCGAATGTCAAAATCTATGTCAACTAGACTGTCTGAAGATATCGATACATCATAACAAATAACATGTCGGACAACCTGTTCAAACATATGTCAGATAGAATGTCAGACAATACGTCAAATAAATGTCACCATATGTATCAGTTAAAGTGTGAGAATAGATATAATTCATGTCAAATATGTCAGGATGTATGTCAGATAGATAGTCAGAAAACATGTCAGCATATTTGCCAAATGGAATGTCTGAATACATGTCACAAATAATGTCAGAATAGGTGCCAGATAGTATGCCAAATACAATGTCATGATAACATGCCAGTTGGTGGGGATCACTCGAAGCAACGAGTGATGCAAATACAAGTTTGCGGATCAATTGGTAAACCCAAACAATTGGGGCGTCCTGAGCTTTGCGACCTTGAGTCCGTTCGAATTGAAGTTCAAGAAGGCCTGGTTTCAAAAGGAGGGGCCTTCACTTCTGATTTTGGGTCACAGCACATGGGACATGGCTGAAATACATCCAGATCATCTGTAAATGCATGGTGGAAATAGAGGGCTTCTTCATAGAATAGCCAGCGAAAAAAATTGAAAACCATTTTCCTGAAAATGTATGAGCATGGCTGAACATATTCAATAATTGCATTGAAATAGCATAGATTTCCATAGTTCTCCCTTCACATTGTATTTCTTTCACAAAAAACTATCCTCTTCGCACCTCCCATGGACCCTCTTCCTCAGGCAAACCTGACCAGGCTGTTGGATAGCGAATGCAAATGGACCCACAGAATTTGAAACTTCAGAAACTGAATTTGGTTTTTGCAGGGGGTTCTTGTGCTTTTCAAAATAATTAGATGTACATATATGACATTATATATGTGTATATGTGTGTATATATATATGTATAATATTATAAAGTTATGTATATATATAATATTGAATTGGCAGTCAGTATATGTTAAACATTATGTTTTGCAATGTTTTGCCATATGTTCCGGCATCCCAGTGTCACTGAGGACTTCACTCAACCGTCGGTTCGGGTTTGACTCCCAGTCCTTAGCTGAAGAAGTTTCGGGTCAATCTCACCATTTTGTGGCTATTTTAAAGGGGGTAGAAATGGGGATACCGATGTTTAATGGCAATATTACTGGGTGATTCATATCCAACGCACATGCGGTTTGAACGTTTTGTCTCTTACAAAGTGGATATCACCAACCAGAGTTGTGCTGCTACTAGTTGGTGGTTTCAAAATGTTTCAAATAGTAATAGGGACAATTTTCTTCTTCAAATCATATATTATTCATGCCAGCGATTCACATATTATCCATGGTCCATGTACGTTGATACTAGTGGCTCTGTGCATGGAAATAAGTACTTTATCAACCCGGCAGCAATACATGTTGTCTGACTAGGCAGGGGGGTCACCCCCAAAAAAGTATTGGTTTGCTGGCACAAGTGAGCGCAGATAGCGCAGATTTACTATTACAAGTGAAACGTTGGCCCAGTTTCAAGGTCATGAACAATGGATGTTACCAATGCTGTTCAACGATCAATGACAATCCATCCTCCACCCGAGGGCGTTTGGCCCTAGGGCTAGGGTTCCAAAGGTTCGCAGAACTGGGTGTAGCACCATGTTTCCCCAACTGATCAGTAAACCCCAAGAAGATAGAACGGAGATTTATTAGCAATCCGCCGGCCTGCCGGCGTGTCTGATTGTGAGGTGTTGTACTTGATCCTTTGTTCTCTTCCCGCGCGTTTTTGCTTCGTCTGAATCAAAGTCACCCCCCTACTGCTACTGCCACTACTGCCACTGGTACTACTACCACTCCCACTCCTACTCCCACTCCTACTCCCACTCCTACGCCTCCTCCGACGCCTACTCCGACTTCGACTCGTCAGAAGTTTACGCACAGAAGCTTTTAGACACAGCAGCTTTTACACACAGAGGCTTTTACACACAGAAGCTTTTACACACGGCAGCTTTCACGCACAGATGCTTTTACACACAGAAGCTTTTTTTTACACACCGCAGCTTTGACGCACAGATGCTTTTACACACAGAAGCTTTTACACACCGCAGCTTTGACGCACAGATGCTTTTACACACACCGAAGCTTTTACACACTGCAGCTTTGACGCACAGATGCTTTTACACACAGAAGCTTTTACACACGGCAGCTTTGACGCACAGATGCTTTTACACACACCGAAGCTTTTACACACAGAAGCTTTTACACACAGAGGCTTTTATACACAGAAGCTTTTACACACAGAAGCTTTTACACACGGCAGCTTTGACGCACAGATGCTTTTACACACAGAAGCTTTTATTTTACACACCGCAGCTTTGACGCAGATGCTTTTACACACAGAAGCTTTTACACACCGCAGCTTTGACGCACAGATGCTTTTACACACACCGAAGCTTTTACACACCGCAGCTTTGACGCACAGATGCTTTTACACACAGAAGCTTTTACACACGGCAGCTTTGACGCACAGATGCTTTTACACACACCGAAGCTTTTACACAAAGAAGCTTTTACACACAGAGGCTTTTACACACAGAAGCTTTTACACACACAAGCTTTGACGCACAGATGCTTTTACACACAGAAGCTTTTACATGCTTTTACACACCGCAGCTTTGATGCACAGATGCTTTTACACACACAGAAGCTTTTACACACCGCAGCTTTGACGCACAGCTGCTTTTACACACAGAAGCTTATACACCCAGACGCTTTCACACACCGAAGCTTTTACACACGGCAGCTTTGACGCACAGATGCTTTTACACACAGAAGCTTTTACATGCTTTTACACACCGCAGCTTTGATGCACAGATGCTTTTACACACAGAAGCTTTTACACACCGCAGCTTTGACGCACAGCTGCTTTTACACACAGAAGCTTATACACACAGACGCTTTCACACACCGAAGCTTTTACACACGGCAGCTTTGACGCACAGATGCTTTTACACACAGAAGCCTTTACACACCGCAGCTTCGACGCACAGATGCTTTTTTACACACACACTGGCCTTGTTTTTGTCCAGGCCACGGTCTGCGACTACGCCGAAGGCTCATATAAAATGTCTCTATGCACCAAATGGCTATGGCCGGCGGGCTTGCCGCAGGCAATTAAATTATGTTTAAATAGGAATTCTCCAGATTCGATCTTTCTGGAGGCTACAATGTCATGTCTTGAGTCTTGACAACCTTGGGGGTAACCTAACCTTCCCACTCCCCTGTATCTTGATTAACTGATGGCAAACATGCCAAAGGGTGATCTAGGATCCCCCACGACAGAAGAAAGCCGAACAATCACCACTTTGAACTCCACGTCCCCTGGGACAATCCAGCACTGACTGGGAAAACAACAACAAGAAGTCCATAAATAGAATGTTTAGCAAACCGGCGACGAAACCGTTGCGAAACAAGAACCGGCTAATTCATGGGTATACATGGCAACTGATACTTTTCGTACTACAATTGTGTAATGTAATGTTGTCAAAATTATCATTTCACTGTTCGCTTGCACATGCTCCAACCATCATGAAACTATATGTAATATAGCCATCATTTGTTTCAATATTTTCGAATGGCGAGAAGCTTGTACCTTCTGGTAGCTTGGTGTGTAGTTCGGAGGTCTTGGATTTTGCCCCATCATGATCCCAGGTTTACAAAAAAACTGCATGGGGAATATATGGGGAACAACCTCCTGTAGCTCCTAACAAGCCACAGAAATGATAGTTAGCAAATATCCATTTCTGTTGGTGAATTGATTTCTGTCGCTTGGATCAGACCCCATTTTTTCCTTGGAAGTACCACCATTTTCTTGCTGAGATTGCCCACCTTTGATGCTTTCCCCGACCCTTTCCCACTTGGTCCCATGCGAAATGAGCAACTTGGCAGATGCAACACTCCGACCCAGGTTGGAAACCTCGGGCGCAGCGCCCACCAATTGCCAACATCCCCGTCACTGCGGGTTGAGCCACTCATCATTGAAAAGCATCGAAGCAAATTGGTTTCATCATCCGCTTTGGGGTGGGGGAAACAGGGGGAAAACAGCATATTACTGCATACCGTTTTCAGATGAGCTTTTTTTCAGGATGCCAAATCCTGGGGTGGAAAGAAGAGTTCCTGATAAACAATCTGTTTCCATGTTGCACGATATACAAAGCTAAAGTAGTATACCACCCCCCTAATATTAAACACCCTGCATATGCTCTCACGGGATTTACACATACTTGCGGTCATCTATAATACATAATAGGGGGTGCTTAATATTTGGGAGATGGGCATACAACTCTAGCTGGGTCCAATATTTAGACAACTTTAGACTTTGGGACAAGTAGTTTTTTCATGTATATATATATCATTATTATATATATATGTAAATTGGTCTTGTGGTACAGCCCAATAGGAGGATGCTGATGGACAACATGACAACAAATCATCACAGGACCGAACAATGGCATTTTGGGAATGCTGTCTTCGAGCACTTCCCAGTTACAACTGTTGTTGGAACCCGTAATTTGATCACAACTCTTAGCCAATCCCAAATGGCAACTCTTGTGCTCCCGGCAGATCGGGAGAGGTGCACAATTTGATGCCTGGCCAGTCGGCGTCCGAGCAGCAGAAAAACATGAAAATCCCATCCCCCTAATATGAAACACCGGGGGCGATTTTTTTTTGCATTTTTTTTTGGTCGTCCAGGTTCCCTTCCTTGGTTTTTGCAGCTAAAATTTTTCATTTGCTGCATTTTGTAGCTAAAATCTCTCATTCGCACTGTTCATCAAATTTTCCATTGGTTTCAAGATTTTTGTTCCATGGTTTTTATCGAGTTTTCCATCGTTTTCATTGGTCTGTCCATGATTTTCTTCAATGTTTCCATTGTTCAATTTTTCCATGGTTTTCTTTAATTGTTCTATGGTGTTCTTCGATTGTTCCATAGTGTTCTTCCATTTTTCAATGGTTTTCTTCAATTTTTCTATGTTGTTTTTTCAATTTCTGCATGGTTTTCATTCAGTTTTCATTTGTTTTCATTGATTGTTCCAGAGTTTTCATTGATTTTTACATGGTTTTCATTGTTTTTGGAAATACACGATGTGCAAACTAGAAATTGTAGATGTAAAGAGGTATATACGCATGACTAATCATGACTATATGTATATGTAGGTCAATGTCTTTACACGTGTAATTATTTAATATATATGCAGGGTTTGGTTTAGGGTTGGTTTATGGTTTCTTCTATATAGATTTGTTTAGGGTCTATTTAGGGTTGGTTTAAGCTTTCTTCAGGGCCGGTTTAGGGTCTGATCAGGGCTTCTTTAGGGTTGGATTAAGGCTTATTTAGGGATACGACATGTACATACAAATAATTATAATTATGTGGATGCATACCCATGCGCATGATTATTTATAGTTTATTTTGGGATGAACGTTGTGTATATAAACAACCATAAACATGTCATATATATATACGAGTATATACGTATGTGTAAATATATATATGTCTAAATTTAAATGTATGTGTATATTTAAGTACATATAAAAGTATATATATATATACATGTTTACTTTTATATGTACATATATATACATATCTATATGTGTATGTGTATATATATATGTACATATATATATGTACATATATATAAATACAAATAAAAATACATATATACATATACATATATATATACATATACATATACATATACATATATACATATATATATGTGTACATAAATATACATATATATATATATATAGGGTCGAATCAAACTAGTGTATTGAAAAGTGTGCATGTTTGAATTTAATTTAATTTCACCCAAAAAAAACGGGAGGGGGGGGATTTGGGGGGAGGGCGCAGCGCCTCCCCCCCAAAGCAGATTGGAAACACCTATTGTCACATGCAAGGTGCTGGGTTGAATGTGATACGCAAGGTGTGCATACTACACGACATGCACCCTGGAAACATGAGGAATGTAGGCTAAGTTAAGGCACAACGATGCACAATAGTTTCATTGGATGTTATCACCGTGTTGGTTTAAGATTTTTAATATAAGGTTGGTGTACTGTATCTGCTGCCTTGGTTCAGGGTTGGCTTGGGCTTTGAACATCATCTCGATGATAATGCAAACCGTTTAGATAGTTAGATAGATAGATAGATAGATAGATACAGAAAGATACAGAAAGATACAGATAGGTATAGATAGATATAGATAGATATAGATAGATATAGATAGATATAGATAGATATAGATAGATATAGATAG
>Ga0126342_10015013_pt1 | contig 13610 bp, 4 predicted proteins | sample Cyp1metagenome_FD_92528 | JGI IMG/M metagenome (GOLD analysis project Ga0126342, IMG submission 92528) | Coral microbial communities from Lord Howe Island, Old Settlement Bay, Australia - Cyphastrea 1 metagenome | ecosystem: Host-associated > Invertebrates > Cnidaria > Coral ...
CTTATAACATCTTATAACATCTTATAACATCTTATAACTTATAACCTCGTTTTTTCCGAGGTGAGGGGTAATGTGGGAAACCCTGGCTGCCATAAACCTACTATGACTGGGGGTTGAAATCGCACCCGTAAAAATGATGATGACCGGGGGATGATTTATTATTGGCTTTACCATGGTTTACCACATTAGTCCAGTTATAGACTGGAAAGACTGGAATTTCGAAGACACTTCTGATTCCTGGGTAGTCAACTGTAGGAATAATCATCAGCTATAGCCGTCTATTCATTCCATACCATCAACTGTTCAAAATCCACACCTGGCAAAGTCAAATCGGCATTTTTTGTCGCATATCATGTATGAAACGTTTTCCAGATCTCAACTTTTCTAATCCACTTGTCTAATTCCAGATATTTCTTCAGATACACTCCGGACGTTTAACATAGACCCTGCCAGGGGTCGGAAGGTGAGCTTCCACGATGTGACTCTGCCAATCACTGGGATGATGGCTTAGCGATTGGCAAAGAATTGGATTGAATGTCCCATGATATATCCATGACATGTCCCATCATTATGTTATAAATATTGGATACGCCCATTCTATGTGTATATATTATATGTATAGATATATATTATATATATACACAAAACGTCATGAGGTTATATATAGATCTTGGACATACCCTTGTATTTCCATGACATACACTCTGGTAATTTCACATATGGACAATTTTTCCAGTTTTGAGAGGTAAATCATCGGATTCATCCATGGAAGCAAATAGGCGAACTGGCTTCCAGTTCGCAAAGTGATACCCTCTGGTAAACGTTAACAGTTCACTATGGAAAATCACCATGCTATTCATGGGAAAATCCACTATTTCTATGGTCATTTTCAATAGCTACGTTAGTCATTACCAGAGGGTAAACACCAGATGATGTTCCGATGAGTATTTCTCCAGAGGTTTCATCATGAAAATAGTTTGTTTTTTTTTTTTCCAATGACAGGTTTATATAATCACCAGGGGTTAATATCCTAATTATAATGTGGTTAAACCACAAACCAATTTGATATAAATATCCCCCAGATCACCAGGTTTCATAAATCCTATTATATATAATTGTATATCACCAGGTTTCATAAATCATCCCCCAGATCACCAGAAAATAGACATGTGGTATGTTAACAAAATTCCCAGTCATGGCGCCAGTTTATGACATTGTTTGACATTATATAAGGTTGTGCCACCCCCCAGTTATGTTTGTTGGTTTATAAACCCCCATTAACTACAGATATATCTAGCATCAACCTATAGTTATTGAAGTTATTTGCACCCAACATGGCCATGTAACGTGCCCCGCAGGTCTCCCGTAGCATCCAAGCCTTTCACGAGGAGCGCCATACGTGGCTACGTGGCCATACACCATTATTTATAATAGACTGGGTCAACCTTGGTTAGATACTTTAATACTTAAATCTTTTGCTATCAATGGCAAACCAGCTAAAACGTGTTTTTTTGACAGGTATCTAAGATTCACCATGGTTATGCAACATGATAAGGGTTGCAATAAGGCTGTAGATATGAATACTCTATATTCAAAAATGGTGGATATCTACTACATTTTACAGAGAGGAATTTCATGAAGGTATATAAAGGCATACTAGGTCAATCTTACATGGCTACTTTAATCCTTTAGTCTTTTGGTATCAATGGGAATATCTACGTTCACCAGCAAAGAATTTGTCATTTTTTGCAGGGTATCTGGCTGATTGGCAATGCATAAAGGCTAGAGGGGCAAAAAATCAGATACAAGAGATGCTACGTACAACAAAATATCGGGATAGCCCATCCAGAAACCATCTCCATGTTCCATAGTCATCCATGTCATCCCATATACTTATAAAACCTTATAACATCTACATATATCATATTATATCCATATGCCATAATCATCAATGTCATCCATAATTCGTATTAACATCTTATATCATAGAACTGGATGATGGGAGTTTTTACAGGAAAACCCTATATCTGATGGTGAAAACCATGGTTTCCATTGATTATAACTACAGATGATGTACGTTTCTTCGCCGTAGCTCCGAAAAAGATGTAGCGATGTAGCTCCGATCCGGCAGGACTTGGACAAAGATGGACAGGATGCTTTGAATGCGGCCTTTCAGATGCAAGGACGACATGATGACTTTCTGAAAGGATCTGAAGGATGTGAAGGATCTGAAGAATCTGAATTTCGCAAAAAACAAGCACCATTTTAATGGGGATTTATGGCCCATAGGCTCCATGGTGCTGGTATATTTACCTACAAAACTGGGTGATTTTGTTCGGGCAAATGTTGGTAAAATTTCCATACATGGAGCATATGGGTGGGAGTTGCACATAGTTTAACCGTTTAACCAGACTTGTGAATCATTTGAGCATTGACTGTCATTGGCTGCAGTTGCGAGTTTTTCGGCATGTGCACATTTTCATTTTATCACCAGAGCCCACGGGGCACAAGCTATCAGCTGAGAAAACGTTTGGCCGTGCTCAATGCACTGCGACTGATTGTCATCTTGCCCTATCCACAGTGGTAGCGGCAGCATGGACAGCGCTATGACTGGCGCGACGTCGACGGCACCTTCAGTGGCTGCGACGAGTTCAGGCATCCACAAGGATCGAGACTTACCACCTATGTTTGACGGAGGCGACCCTCTTGCCTTCAAGCGCTATCAGCGCGACTTGCAGCTGTGGCAGTTTGACACGGAGATTCCAGAGAACAAGCATGGAGTCAAGATGCTCCGGCAGCTCACAGGAGCGGCTCGTGCCGCGGCAGATGAACTGACGGTGGAAGAGATCACGTCAGCTCAGGGTGCGGCCAAGATCTTGGCCAAGCTCAAAGATCACTTTGCACCTTATCTGGAGTCAGCACTTCCCAGGGCTTTCGAGAAGGCGATTTATGCCGAACATCGGAAGTCCAAGGAGTCCCTGCAGGAATACGTGATCAGAATGGATGGAGCTTTCAAGGAGCTTAGCGATGAGGGAGTGGTGTTGAACGACACCGTGAAAGGCTATGTGCTGTACAGGCACGCAAGCCTGACGCAGGTCCAGGAGGATCAAATGACAACTTGGACTTCTGGATCCTATGAGCGGGACAAGGTCATCAAGGCTTTGAGAAAGTTAGAAAAGGTGCATAGGGATCAGAAAGTCAAAAGCTTTGTCACCGAGGACATGGCAGGCGAGAGCAGTCAGGCGGAAGAGACCTATGGCATGTTTGAAGATGATGACGATCCTAGCTATGTGTGGGTCGGTGAAGGAGATCTGAGCGAGGTCTTCAACGAGGAAGATCTTCAGCATGCGCTGGCCACGTACCAAGAGGTACGCAGGGCGATCCGGGAGCAGAAGATCAACAGGTCTTCTTGGAACAAAGGCAAGGGCAAGAGCTATGGGAAATTGCCAGGGCCTTTCAAGACCAAGGCAGACTTGGGGGCCAGAAAGGTCCACATAGACATGCTGAAGCTCAGAACGAAGTGCGCCAAGTGTGGACAGGTAGGGCACTGGGCCAAAGAATGTTCCAGTCCACCTGACTCCTACGCGAGAAGCAAGGCAGACAGCATGTCGGGCAAGTCAGGTTTCTTCAGCGCTAGCGTTCAAAAAGATGCCTCAGTTTTGTGGGAAGGGTTGCAAGAACATGGAAGTGTCATCACCTTGGGAAGTTTTCTGAGGAAAAACCGACATGAGGTGATCAGCAAGAGCACTCAGTTTTGTGGAATTGCCACCCAACCTCAACATTCAGTGGTTGACACAGCAGCACAGTCCGGTTTGGTAGGCATCAGGGCTTTGCAGAGACTAGAAGACACGTTGAACAGTCATGGACTTTGTGTAGCATGGAGAGATAGGCAGGCTCAGGCAAGAGGTGTTGGCGGTGAAGCTAGCGTGGTAGGAGTTGCAGAAGTGCCACTAGGAATTGGGGGAGTTTGCGGAGTTTTGGAATGCACTGTAGTGGAAGAGGATGTCCCACTGCTTATTCCCATTCGTCTCCTCCGAGATCTGGGAGCACAAATCGATCTTGCAAAGAATGAGATGTTTTTGAAAAAGTATGAAGTCAGGGTGCCTTTGGAAATCATGCCTTCTGGTCATGCAACCACTGGAATTGTTGAGTTTGGAGAAAGCGGTTGGAGGTTACCAATTGAGGCAAGTCAGGCAGGCCTTCAAGAACAAGATTTTAAGCTTCATGGACGGCATCACTCAGCCATGAACGGAAGCTCAAATCGTTTCCAGCCCAATTCGCAGATCACTCAGTCTTCCTACAATGTCTTCGCCATGGCTGAGGGTTCCAGTGCCTTCGGACGAGGACGACGAGATGGCAGAGACGGATCCAGTTCGCGCTATGTTGAACTGGAAACTAGTGGGAAGCAAGATGCTCAAGCAGATGCGAGGTCAAGAAGGACCATACGGGGAGGCAAGCGCTTGGCAGCCAGATGGATATGCTTCTGGCTACTTACCGCCTCCCTTTCCAGCACCCATGGCACCAGCATTCATGGAGAAGTCCAGCTACATGAGCTCACCCATGCATATCAGCAAGCAAGAACTTTATGCCATACAGATCCAACAGGGGATCTATCTCGGACTCCGCAAGTGCGCCAAGACGCCCAACAAGTCTGTGGAGTCCTGCAAGCACCCCATGAGCTCGCTTGCAGGAGCGGGCAACCAAGTGCAGAAGGAGGTCTGGTGTCAAGAATGCCATGCGCGATGGAAGGTGGCCTCTACAGTTCCCACAAAGACCGAGGGGACACCGAAAGCTCATGCAGGAAGATCGAGTGCAGCCTCCAGCCTGGAGAGCCCAACTCCAATGACTCCGGAGTCAGCTTGGATCCGGGAGCCCCCAAAGGAGATCAGATGTCAATGCAACTTGCCTGCCATGCGACTCACGGTCAAGAAGGATGGACCGACAAAGGGCAGGCACTTTTACAAATGTCCCCAGCATGTATGCCAGCTGTTTGTGTGGGACCCAGAGGAGATCAGGGCAATGCAGCAGCAGCAACAGCCGGTGCCACCGATGCCAACGCGACAGCAGTCCAGTCAGCAGAGCAAAGATCTCGAGAGGGCCAAGGAGGAATTGCAGAGGAAGGAGCTCAGGATGAAGGAGATGGAGGGCGAGATGCGCCGTCTGCAGCAAGCAGCACAGGAGGTCTCCCAGGAAGCAATACACCAGCAACAAGCGGCACTGCAGCAGCAACAGCAGATTCACCAATCACAGATCCGCTACATGCAGGAGCAGGTTCTGTGGATGACTGCAGTGGCAGGAGAGGAGAGAATGACAAAGGCGTTCCAGGACTCGCAGTTCCAGGAACAAATTGCAGAGGAGACAGCAGTGCTGAGGAAGGTGATGGAGACCCAGCAAGGTCCTCCATCAGGCCAATGAAGGAGGAAGCGGGATGGGACGAGGCCCCGTGGATGTGTCCCATCCGAAACAAGGGGCAGCTCAACACAGCAACAGCAATACAACTGAGGGAGGAGGGCATGCGACCGGCTGATCGCAAGATGAGTGCAGGATTCTGGAGGAGAGACTCCACAGGAAACACACACTATGAGCCAGGCATTTTGCCAGGACAGCTGCAGCCAGGAGAGGAGATTCTGGTTGGAATTTTTGAGGAACTCCCCGAAGAGGACTTCATGAACGAGGTAGATGGAGTCTTGAAAAAGGGGTGCAGGAAGAGGCTGATCAGGGCACTGAGCAATCCTAAGATAGCAGAGGTGTACTCAACACCTCGCATAACAGCCGAAGCAAGCAAACAAGGATTGCCAACAGGAGGAGCCTATGACCTGAAGAATGGATACGACCTGAACCTCAAATCCGATCAGGAACGATGCTTCCGACGGCTAGAGGAAGAGGATCCAGATGTTTTGGTCATCAGTCCTCCCTGCGGTCCTTTTAGCAGATTGCAGGAATGGAACTATGGCAGAATGGAGTTCCACAAAGCTAAGCTGATGTTGCAAGAAGGGCTGCACCATCTCGACTATGCCATGAGGCTCTATGAATGGCAAGTCAGAAGAGGCAAGATAGCGCTCTTCGAGCATCCCCGGGGTGCCAAAAGCTGGGAGGAGCCCAGGGTGCTCCGATGTATGAACCTTCCAGGAGTGGAGGTAGTGGAAGCAGATCAGTGCGCTTTTGGTCTGCGAGTTCGAGAGGAGGAGCACCTGAACCGAAAGCCCACAAGGTTCATGGTAAACAGCAAGCACATGGCAAGCAAGCTAGCATTGCGATGTAACGGCAATCACCAGCATCAGCCACTGTTACACGGAAGAGCCAAGCTAGCAGAGCAGTATCCACAAGCCCTGTGCAAAGCAGTTGTACAGGGAGCAAAACAAGCACACCAACAGGCTGACACTCAGCTAGTGTTTGCAGCAGAAGAGGAGGAAGAAAGAGATCTAGAAGACGATCTCGATGAAGCAGTGGAACAGGCAGGTGGCGAGGCGGTGCAGAGATGGGCGGCAGGACAAAGCCTGCAGCTAGAAGATGAGGAGGACGAGGAAGGTGGACATCACATGGAGTGTGCAGTGAGTCCAGAAGAGAAGAAGCTCATCAGCAAGCTCCATCAGAATATGGGGCATCCTTCCACTGAAGCATTCGCCCGAGCACTAAGGATGGGAAGAGCCAGAGATGAAGTCATCAGGTATGTGAAGAAGTCCTTTAAGTGCGACCTCTGCGAAAGACATCAGATGCCCAAGCCAGCAAGACCTGCGACAGTTCCCAAGTCTTATGAAGCCAACCAGGTAGTTGGGGTAGACGTGCTCTATCTACCTTGGATAGACCCCAACGAGCAAGTGCCGGTCCTGAACATTGTGGACTGGGGCACCTGCTACCAAATTCTGGAACCAGTCCAAGGCATGACAGCAGAGAAAGTATGGACTGCGTTCCAGAGAGGATGGAACAGAATTTTCGGCATGCCACGCATCATTGTGGCGGACCAAGGCCGAGAATTCATAGGAGAATTCGCCAGAAAGGCTGGCGAGCATGGCGCACTGCTCAGGCTCATAGGTGCCAGGGCACCATGGCAGAATGGGCGCACCGAGAGGCAAGGAGGTGTAGCCAAGGGCATTTTTGAGAAGCTGAGAGACCAGGTAGGGCCCATCAATGAAGACGAATGGATGCAGTGCCTACATCAAGTTGAAGCCACGAAGAACCGGATGTTCCACCGTTCCGGATTCTCACCAGCACAACGCCAGCTTGGACAAAATGTGAGGATCCCAGGAAGTCTCATGTCAGATGACGACATCGAAGCCAAGATGCTGAGAGGAGCAGCATCAACTGATGTCAGAAGAGCACTGGAGATCCGAGATGCAGCACTAGAAGCATTTGCAAGACACAACACACAAGAAGGAATGAAGAAAGCCACCAGAGCTAGGGGCCGAACCACCAACACCTTCACACCAGGAGAAGTCGTGTACGTGTTTCGTAAGCCACTGCCAAGAAGACACGACACAAGGACAGGCGTGAAGCCAACATGGTGTGGGCCAGGATCAGTGATAATGGTGGAAGGACCAAATGCCTGGATTTCCATGAGAGGAGAGCTCTGGAAGTGCGCATTGGAGCAAGTGAGGAAAGCCACCAATGAAGAAGAAGCGGCATTGGGACTTCTGAAAGAAGAATTTGAAGAATTGAAGGAGACGCTCAAGAGGAGACAAAGCAAAAGGGCTTTCAAAGACATCACAGGATGGGAGCTCCCACCCGATGAAACTGAAGAAGAAGACGAACCTCCAGCACAGAGGAGGAGGTTAGCACAAGAAGATGAAACCAGCTCAGCATCAGCATCATCAAGCAGCAGCAGCAGCACGTCGACTGGAAGCAATCCAGGCGATGAGAACCAGCAAGAGCAAGCCCAGCAGCTGACACCAGAGGAGAGTCAAGAGCTTAGAGAAGCCATATCTGAGGAGCAAGCATCAGCAGCAGCCAGAGCAGTGATACACAACGAAAGGCTCGATGGGACCATTACAGCTAGACAGGCTGAGCAACAGTACGAGCCATTGAGGAGGAGAATGCAAGAGAGAAGGTCCGAGCCATACCAGCATCAGCACATCACTGAAAACAAGCAATGCACCACAGCACAGCAGGGCTACTTGCGATGGCAGAAGCACTCTGAAGAAGTCTACATCACACAGGGCCTGGCGGAGGAAGCAGAAGAGGGCGACAAAGAATCCGCCGATGCATGGATGGTAGATTGGAAAAGGAAGACACTCATCAGAGTGCATCGAGAGTCCAGACTGAAGCCCTTCAAGCCATACGACAAAGAATGTCCTATGAAACTTGGCGACCTCACGTCTCACAGAACCACCGTCAAGGTGTACGAAGATGGAAGAAGAACCAAGACCAAGAGCAACTGGAGGCAAGAGGGCAGCGGAAGAGAGGAGGACGACAAGGGCCCCCCAAGACAATGGATCGGCTTCACAGAGTTCAAGCTGAAGAAACATGCTGACATGAAACAAGTCAGAGCATGTATGGTGAAGAAGAACAGCAGTGAGCTCAGAGAAGAAGACATTCCCGCCGAAGAATGGCCGGAATGGAAGAAAGCCGATAAAGAAGAGTGGCAGAAGGTGTTGGACACAGGAGCAGTCAAGGTTCTCACAGAAGAAGAATCAAAGCAGGTAGTCAAACAACTCCGCGAAGCGGGGACAGCCAGCAGAATTCTGCCCTCAAGGATTGTCAGAAGGTGGAAGCCTTCAGAACAGCCAGGCAAGGCTGCAACACGCAAAAGCAGATGGTGCATTAGAGGAGACAAGGATCCTGACCTGCTGCAGCTCAACAGATACGCACCCACAGTCACAACAGCAGTGGTGTCAATAGCAATGCAGCTGGCAGCAAACAAAGGTTTCAAAACATACATAGCAGACTTGAAAAACGCCTTCATGCAAAGCGACCAGCTCCAACGAACCACAGGAAGGCTGTTCTGCAGACAGCCTAAGGAAGGATTGCCCGGAATGAGCTCCGAGCAAATCATAGAGGTGCTGGCAGGAGCATACGGATTGGGAGATGCTCCAGCTCACTGGCGCAAGTCTCTCAAGAAAGTTTTGATTGCATTAGGGTATATGCAATCAGAGATGGATCCCTGCACCTTCAAATACTTCGGCACAGACCACAAAGGCAACAAGGTGCTCAGGGGAATCATCATAGTGGAGGTGGACGATCTCTTGTGCTTTGGAGACCAGATGCATGATGAGAAGCTGGCCGAGCTGAGACAGCGATTCAACTTCGGCAAGTTCGTAGAATTGTCACAAGAGGCAGAAGGAGCATCCTTCAATGGAAGGAGGATTAGAGCGATGCCAGAAGGAGGATATGAAATAGATATGACTAAGTTCATAGAGGAGAGATTGCAAGAAGTGCCACTTCAGAAAGGTAGGAGCACAGAAAAAGAAGATCTAGCAACGGAGGAGGAAGTGGCAGCCACACGAGCGTCAGTAGGCGCCTTGACGTGGGCAGCAAAGGAAGGAAGACCAGATTGCGCAGCAGGCGCATCCCTGATTGCAGGATGTCTAAACAGACTCAAGGTGCAGGACATCCTAGATCTCAACAAGATCATCAAAGAGACAAAAGAAAATTCAACCATGTCCATCAAGATCCAAGCAATCCCAGAGGACAGCATGTGCTTTGGCGTCATCACAGACGCGTCCTATGCCAATGCAGGCATTGGAAGTTCACAAGGTGGTTTTGGAGTGCTATGCTACGAAAAGGGTCTTGCCAAGAATGTGTGTGCCAGAGGAAATCTTCTGTACTGGCGCTCTGGGAAGATCCAGCGTGTAGTTAATTCTACGCTGGCAGCAGAGACACAGAGCCTTGCAAAGGGCCTTCAAGAACTGGCATGGTGCGTCACCGTTTACAACGAGATGAGCACGCCTGACTTTGAACTCAAGAAATGGGAAGAAGCGGCCAAGCAGAGAAGGTTAGAAGCACTCACCAAGGAAGACATCGATCCGACCCTCAAAGAAGGTTTGTGCATAGTGGATGCAAAGTCCCTGTACGATCATCTAGTGAAGAGCACGGTAGGAACAACAGATGACAGAAGAACTGCCATCGAAATGCAAGTCGTCAGACAGTCTCTGGCGGAAACCGCTACAGAGATCAAGTGGGTCCGACATGAAAGAATGCTTGTAGACTGTCTCACCAAAAGATTTGGCAATCGAGGTCCACTGTACGAATTTCTGCGTAGTGGATGGCTGGACTTCAACTGCAGCCAAGAGAAATTGATAGGAGTCTGTGAATCATTTGAGCATTGACTGTCATTGGCTGCAGTTGCGAGTTTTTCGGCATGTGCACATTTTCATTTTATCGCCAGAGCCCACGGGGCACAAGCTATCAGCTGAGAAAACGTTTGGCCGTGCTCAATGCACTGCGACTGATTGTCATCTTGCCCTATCCACAAGACTATATAGATCTATATAGTTAGTCAGTCCCAACTGACTTTCCTATGTTGGGGGATTGACACCACCAAAACATACCAAAACCACAGGATCAAACGTTGGGAGGGAACAGCAACCATCCAATTCTATCCTATCCTGGACCTTCGATAGTTAGATTAAATTATGCCCCGTTGTTTGCTACACTTTCTTGGATTTCGCATCCAAAGATTTGGTATGAACAATTTCGGATATACCTGTGATCATCTTATATATATATATACACCATATTTTTCTCATGCGTCCCTTATTTTTCTTCCCCCTGGTTATTTTTTGGGTGGGGATTTGGGTACCATTCTAGGCTACGCTGTTCCCTGCTCCGCGGTAGGAGCGGTTCATTGCCGAGCACCGGGATATGTGGATGGTTTGTTGAAGGCGCCACAAACTGGCAATGTTTGGAGGGTAAGACTCAGTGCTGCTGATTGTTTACAGCATTCAAAAAAAATCACATCTCTCATATCTGTTTTCATTAAACAAATCCTGATTTTGTCGTGTTCATCACCATTTTGATAGCTAAATCATGCTAGATCCATGATAAAATTGTTTATTGTTTGTATTTGTTTCTTGCTCCACCAGCCAAGGTTTGTTTTCATCAAAAGAAGCATATAGTACAACATACGGTGGATGGTTGCGAAATCCTGCACCACCAATCCAGGATGGTTGAAACGTGTTGAAAGCCTATAAATAATAGGATGTTTACCACCGTCATCCACCGTCTATTAACTGGTGATTCGGTTTTCGCTGGCCCACAGTATCCCCATGGCTGATCCGCTAGGTGAGCCACAGCATGATGTGGGGCCGCGCCATTGTGGAGGAGGCACCATTGAAAAATGAATTGTTTTTTTGAGAAAAAAAACGTGGGGAAACTTAGAGTTTCCCATTACCCTCTGGTAATTTGTGACAGTTTGCTATTGAAGCCATGGTCCTTTTATAGTTGAAACTCCTATGATGGTGATTTTCCAAATCGCGAACTGTTAGTTGACCAGATAACTAGGGGGTTTTCCTGTAAAAAAAACTCAAAGCAATCCATTGAGATATGGGGAAATGATGAACGGAATTTGGAGTACCACATTTTCAGACCCCACATATCCACCACATCTTGGGTTTATGAAAAGATACCAGCTCCCCCAGCTCCCCCAGCTCCCGGGGGTTCATCATTTTCTATGAAAAAATGCCACAGATTTTCATTCTCCACCACCATCGAACTCGGCAACCCCTTGTGGTGATACCTGGCACGAGCGGTTTCTTTTGGAGCAAATGAAACCTGGGATATCGCCCTGCCTGTGGTGAGAAACGACCTGTCTGTCTTAAACCGTGGAGACGGGAATGGTTTATCTAAGTTCACCACGGTATCCCAGATAAATTGCAATAGGAACTATGTGTTTCAATTCAGCTACTTCTGATATTTTTTTAGCGGTATGATTTACAGTCCAATTAGGCTTCCCACATCAAAAGAGTGAATGATGTAGCAACCACCAAAAATATTCAGATGTTTTACTGGATTTACCAATCCTCCACAGCTGACCCCGAATAATTTTTGGGCTTGGTTTTTGGCGAATCCACACCACCAACAACCACTGTGATAAGTCTCATTCACCATCTACTCTCTGGTTATTTAATAGTTTGCCATGGAAAATGGCCCATAGAAATAGATGGTTTACCTATCAATAGCATGGTGATTTTCCATAGCTATGTTAAATAACCAGATGGTAAATGATCAATGTAGTTCGATGATTTCAAGTTGCTGATTTTGCAGACAGTTCGCAAAGTCTGAAATACCAGAGGCTACCAGGCTTGACATTGACTTGTGTTTCAGACTTCGGCCTTTCGGAATACATTCCATTCCCATTATTATCATGATACCCCCGTTTTACCCCCATGACATCCTACTAAAACCCACAGAATATCCCCATTAAAACTCAAATCCTGGTGAAATCCCATGATATTCCCAGTATTTTTCCCCCAAAAAATGCCCAAAAAATGTCAACACCTCGATGCCCACGTGGAGCTCCGCAGACCGTGTCGGAGCTCTCGGGCAGTAGTTGGGAGACCTTGGAGTGCAGGTGGCTCGAGCTGCTCTGGTGGTTCCTCAGGGATCAATGGGAACATCCATGGGAATATCTACCTGGTCTGGTTGGTGGTTTGGAACATTTGTTATTCTTCCCCAATAGTTGGGATGATGATCCACTCTGACTCATATTTTTCAGAGGGGTAGGTCAACCACCAACCAGACTTGGTGGATCATCCCACGAAGTAGGTTACAAGCCCAATTGATCAAAGGATCAACCCGACTTCTGAAAAAAACAGGGATATCACCTACTTACTGAGCTGGATGATCCACCAAGTAGGAAATACATTGGAAATGCATTGGCAAAACCATCGAAAATTCATGACACGGGCATGGGGCACATAGAAAAAAAAATATGAGGTCCTTGCGATTTGGGTATGGGTCAAGCCATACCACAGACTGTTAAGTCCACTCTTTGTATGAAAACAAAAAAAATATTGGGGTACCAGATTTTGACCCATACCCATATAATCGGGATCTATAAATTGGACGTTTCCTAAGTCATGGCGGTACCCCCAAATCATCCAAATTAGACCATCTTAGTATCGGAAGCCATGGTGACCTGGGGATGCATCATCGAACCAAATGAACCAAATGGTGGATTTTCCAGCAGCTTATGCTTAGATACCGCAGGGTCAAAATTGCTGATTCCCGGTTTTTGAAAAATACGTTGCCCAGATGCAATTATATGTAAAGTATGTTACTGGTTGGTGGTTTCAAACATTTTTATTTTCCATTTCACATATGGGTTGTGTCATCCTTCCCATTGACGAACTCATATGTTTCAAGATGGTTATTGCACCACCAAGCAGTATTGTTATCAACCATCATTCACCATTATCAATCATCATTAACCATCATTAACCATTATCAATCATCACTATCAATTCTGTTTTTCACTGGTCTCACTGATTATACTCGTCATGTATGGCTCAAGAAACAAGCGTGTACATGCTGACTGCTTTTGGCTAGTTAATCTGTCAAACAGGTTATCAGCCGTAACGCCTTTTCTCTAGGTAGGCATGTCTGCCCCCTCAGGTGCTTCCTCTGAGGGCCCCGGTATCCCCGTTTCCTCTGATGCAGCCATGGCGAATCCGGGA
>Ga0126342_10015014_pt1 | contig 13610 bp, 19 predicted proteins | sample Cyp1metagenome_FD_92528 | JGI IMG/M metagenome (GOLD analysis project Ga0126342, IMG submission 92528) | Coral microbial communities from Lord Howe Island, Old Settlement Bay, Australia - Cyphastrea 1 metagenome | ecosystem: Host-associated > Invertebrates > Cnidaria > Coral ...
CACTTCACTTCACTTCACTCACTTCACTCACTCTCACATCCCTCACTCACACACACCACACTCACATCACTCACTCACACTCTCACTCACTCACTGTACATGAACATACATACATACACACAACTTCACCCACCATCACCGCTTCATCACTCTTATACTTCCTCTTCCCTTCTTGCTTTTCTATGCTCAGTCTAAGTCTAAAGACGTTGGTAACATGTGGGGTTATCCGGTCCTTTAATTTACACAGATGTAATCCCGATTGGGTGCTCTAAAATTGAATCATGGGGGTTGGGTCAAATTATTACCCCAGCAGTTAACTGTTGGAGTTCTCAATTCTTTCTTAGGAGGCGTCCGCCTCTTTGCTGGTGGTGGCGTCCGGCTCTCCGGATGTCGCTTTTTGCCTGTCCCCCTTCAGTTGTTTCCCTGTGTGCCTTTAGGGTGTCCGGATCGGCGGATGTCTCTCTTCACTTGTTTCCCAATGTGCCTACTCCTGAGTGACTAAGTCATTGTGCTTTTGATAAAATGCATTCATATCTATGGGGCAAAGTCGGGGGGGTCGTTGCGAAACAGCGTGGCCTTGGCAGGAATGCATCTCCAAAATGTTCAGGTAAATCTCTGTGACCAAAAGCTAGTGAGAATTTTGGGTTTCTAAATTGCATGTGCCTATGGAGAGAGTAAAATGTAGACATTACGGTACTACTCGAGGTGGATTCCAGTAATGGCACACTATAAATGTATGACATTCTTGGCATATTATTTGTCCACACCTTGGGATCCAGCCCAGTATGGTAATGTCACAATGCAGAAAACTGATGAAAACTGTGCAAAGAGGAATCATCCCAGATGAATCACCTCTTTCTGCAGCTATCTCTTGCCTCTGCCTGCGATTGTCTGTGTTTGTGGGCCTGGGTGGCTTGAGCTAACATCTTGGACCTCGCTTGGACCCGATATCATCGCAATTCCGTGCAAAATTCTTCGTAGGGCCCGAGTTGAAACCAGAAGTGAAAAAGAGCACCCTGTTGCACAAGCTGCATCGCAAACATGTGATCCAGCCAAATGTTGCTGAGCAGCTGGACCAAGAACAGAAACTAGCACTACGTGCGCCCGCCGAAGGCAGCCAAGACAACACGTAGGAAAAGTTGCTTCGAGATGCAGTAGGGGAATGTATTTCAAACAAGCTTTCCAAATCTACAAGACACTTATTCGATGAATAGTGAACCATGGCGTGCCATGCGGTTTTGGTGCCAGAAACATGTTCACAACATTTATGGTGAGCTCCTTCAACATATGGTGTTTGAAATCCCCTGTGCCATGCGGATCTGGGATGCAAACCCATGTTCTTGATTACAAAGAGCGAATACAATGTTAAACCACTTCTATGGCGGTGTGCCATTGGGATTGTCAACCAAAACATAGAAAAATCATGTCATTTTTGATCGGGTTTTCTAGGTGTGCCAATAGGGAAAACCAGTCGCAAGGACTTTTGCAAGGACCCGCGAGTGCCTTGCTGATTTGCATAAAAATTGATGACTTGCAAGGACTTTAGCATTTGAGAGTAGCGGTATCCAGCTCTCTAGATCTCTCTTTGCTTGTCCCCATTCAGTTGTTTCCCCGTCTGCCTAGCAGTGTCCGGCTCTGCGGATGTCTCTCTTCACTTGTCTCCCTTCATTTGTCTGCCGGAGTACCTTGTGGTGCCCGGCTTTCGGATGTCTTTCTTTACTTGTCTCCATTCATGTGTTCCCAATGTGCCTAGTGGTGTCCGGCTCTCTGGATGTCTCTCTTTTTGTAGGAACTCTTGCAGAGCTGCTTTGTTTTAACATCTTCAACTGGCATTTTTGTGGGAAGTTTAGTAATTTTTGCAGTTTCAACCTCCATTTTTGCAGGCCGTTGCTTCGGTTTTACATCTTCAATTTGAATCAGTTTGAAATTGCGTAGGAAGGCTCACAGAATTGCGTCGTTTTGATCGATAAAATAAAGCGGCAGATAGACAGGGCAGAGACATAGACACATAGACAGAGATAGACACAAAGATGGAAAGATAGATGGATACTAGTAGAAGGCAAAATAGATAAATGGATGGCAAATAGATGCTAATAGATGCTAATAGAAAGTTCGATAGATAGTTGGATAGATGTGTTAAAACACAAAGGTGATGTGTCACTGATGCAGGCAGTTGGCTCTTTGATGTTTTCCTCTGATGGAACTGCTCAAGGCTAACTCAATGATGACTCAAGGGCCGTGATGAGCCCAGATGTCATGGACACTCGATGTGTCTCCGATATGCCCTGCATGATGTACATAAGGATGCATGTATGTTAACACGCCCCTTGGCATAAAGATGTCTCAATCTTTGATGCCACAACTGATGCTAACAATCTGTATAACGGAAACTGATGTTAAAGTACGATCACTACCGATGGTGCTCAGAAAAGATTCATAAGCAATAGATGGCTACTTTGATGCACAAAAGTCTGTACAGTTGATGTCAATTACATCCTGAGATTACTTCCCCGGATGTTTCTCTCGGTCTTGAAATTTCCATTTGCCTCTCAGATGGTCTCTTCGATCTCATCCATAGTATGAAGCAATGAAATTGCGCAAGAACAATTTTGATTGAGTGGTGGCTGTGGAATGACGTGCAAGTGAAACTCGTTGCTCAGGATGGCAGTGCGCAACGCATGGATTTGCATGTTGGTTTGATTGCATTGCTCACAACAGTAGTGTGCAACGCATGGATTTGCATGTCGATTTGATTGCGTCCGTTTGCCATTTTGGCGAAAAGTTCAGCTGCTGTCGCTCAGCCTGGTGCCATGCTAGGGGAACTCTTGCCATGTGTGGGTTCTCTTAGCTTCCTGCTGGGCCTGTGTCTGGGCCGATTTCTTTGGCGTGATCATCAAGTGCTAGAACCGAAGCCATTGATACTTGGCATCGTCCCAACGGTTTCGGAGTTGGCCAATCTCACTACGATTGAAGAGGTGCGCACGTGGGCAGGCTGTGATCAGGCTACCTGGACGGCTGCAAGTGACCATTTGGGTTCCATCCCTTCTTTGCAATACTTGGCCTTGGTCCTCTCAGATATGTTGAAAGCTATGTTGGAGCGGGTGCGGATCCCAGTGAACCGGCCGGCTGGGGCCACTGTTGATCCTCCTCCACGCAATGCCGCGGCGGTTGACGTTATCCAGTTGGCGGTGATGTGGCGGGTTGCCAGGTTGGCCTATCAGCTTCCTGACATTGACACCTCGGCACCCACTCCGGTGATTCTAGCACCAAATCCAACAAGTCCCACTCCAAATACTGAAACAAAGAAGGTTAGGTTGTCTGTTCACTTGGATCAGATGGACGAGAATGAAGTGGAGTTGATTTCAAGAACAGATCTTGATGCATGTTATAGGACGTATAGAGATGTTACTGGTAGTGACCCTCAACCTGACTGTGACCCTATGATGGAACAAGTTACAGCTATGCGTGTGAAGGTGCTGGAAAGAGATGAATCTCCATATGCAGGCTTTAGTGTGCTGGCCCCGCATGGACGGGAATTGCAGAAATCCATGGAGACTCGCAGCTGACTCCTTCAATCAGACGGATCATAGAAAGGGGTGGATATTCCTGGGCCACCCAATTGTCCCCAGTGCTTCAAGTCCTGGCGTGAGTATACCGTTCTGTCCTTCTTCTGCTTTCTCACGCGCCAAATTCTGCAGGTGATGTCAAACCGGTGATCACCTTTGCCGCCTTGGGGGAATACGCTGACAAGATCTATATGAACTTTGCTCAGGGTTTCCAGAGTGCTATCATCTCATTTGGCAAGCAGAAGACAAGTGTCGTCGTGATGGGTTTGAGCGGAAGCGAAGGATGTTGACCCGAGGACGGCTTGAAGGGTCATTGCCTATGACAATACGCTTCGATCCACAACAGCCAATGGCAGCCATAGGTTGGAGTCATGACATACAGTATGCAGCAAGAAATGGAGAATACGGGGGAAAGCATGTTGTGAGACCAGCGCAGACCTTCCTGGCCAGAGGAGGTGCAGGCAGGAAGATGACACAAGAGGCGGTTGAGAGCTTGTTGGTTGATGGCGAGGTGCTGAAGAATACCAAGGGTGAGCCGAGTCCTCCTGGAGTGCAAGGAAAAGACGGGCGGAAAGGCTGAGACGTGATGAGCCTGGCAAGAAAGCATGGGGTTCTTCTACGTCAGCAGCCGCCGCAGACAATGGATGGGGCTCTTCTCAAAAGGGCAATGGAAAGTCGCAGACTCAACATCCTCGGAAGTTTGGGAGGCCATCTGTCACTACACGTGAGGGTGATGAGATTTGCTACAAGGTTGCGAAGGGTGCGATCAAAGCCTGCAGTGATCCATGTGCGGTCATGTATGCCAGTACTGCCTACAAAGTCACCCGAATGTGCAGTGCCCGAAGCATGACGCGAAGAGTGGCAGCAGGGGGGGTGGAAAGGGCCCCCTGGCAAATGACACGGTGATGATGATGACATGGGGGGCTCTATCTCCGAGAGCGGTGCGGAGGTGGAGCTCAACGACATGCATGGTGATGAAGGCAATGCGAACGTATTGCCTACGAATTCATTTGGTGATGTACAGAGCCAATTTCCCAACGATGTGACTGTCAAGCAACCACGTAAGTTTGTGTTTGGTGAATTTTTTGCTGGCATGGGAGGTTTGTCAACGGCAGTGCTGGAAATTGGTGCAGGCTTGGCTGAGTTAGACAGCATTGAGCGGTTGGATGCATATGATGGCGAATGGAACATTCTGGATGATGAGCGCTTTGAGAAAGGGAAGCATTTGTGCCAAACGGATTTGGATCATGGTCATATTGCACCACCCTGCAGAACACTCACTGAAGCACGTAGGTCTGGTGAACATGGGTCAGTGGTGGTCATGAGAAGTCAACCCTGACGGCTCTTTTGTGTATGGTTCTCACTTCAGCTGGCAAGACGTTTGCAATTGAGAATCCTTTTGCCTCATTCTTGTGGGTGCTGCGTTTGGTTCAAAGACTAATACGCTTCAGAATGCTGAGTTGGTGTTATTACTTATTACATCAATGCTGCTACGGAGCTCAGACCTTGAAACCGACAGGAGTTTTAACAATAGTGCCTTGGATGAAGACTGTGAGGAGCTTGTGCTATGAAGTACGGGCCCGTCGCGATCTGAAGAAGGGGTGGCTGGAAGAGTGTGGAGCTACCTGGAGGAGAAACCGGTTTGGCGCTCTTCTTTACCCGCTGAGTACCCATGCGGTTTGTGCATTGCATGGGCCAAGGCACTTAAGACGTGGTTGTCAACGCCAGGAGTGCTATGGATGGAACAACATGCATTCCATGATGGTGCAGGGCAGATGGAAGAATCAGCTAGTGAGGACGAGTGCAATGAAAGTGGCGGTGGAAACCAACAAAGCGGTGCAGTCTGTGAAGGATCTTCGTAACGAAGAGAATGCACAAGCTGTTGGAGGCTTGCGTAGTGCCAGGTAGTCAGCGCAACGCTCAGCAACTTTGAGGAGGACAGGTGACAGACTGCGCAACGTTCTGGATCAATGCAGGAATGAACAAGTGCTGGATGCCTTTGAAGCTGACGTGCAAAGCGGCATCGATGAGACTTCTGTCAGGGAGGTAAGGCGGCGGTTGTGCGAAGAGTTTGGCGCAGTGTTGAGACCGGAGAGGTTTTCAAGAAAGTTTGTGGGAAGCAGTGATCTCAAGGGCGCTCATGATTGCCATGCGGAGGTTTTGTCTGGTTGGATGAGAGAGGGATTCCCTTTAGGTATCAGCCGGGAAATCACAGCAACAGGTGTTTTCCCCCAGACTGGCAAAGACACTGCAGCAGTTGAGGCATCCAGCGTCATCATGAGCATGAAGACTTGTCGCACAATAACTATGTGAGTTTCAATGAGGCGGCCGACAAAGGGCAATGCATTCTGGATGAAATGGTGGAAAGCAACCGAGCAGTGACGTACCACTCCTGGCATGATGTGGCTGCGAAGTTGGGAGACGAGATTGACAAAGCTTGGTTGCATTATCAAACAGAAGCAAGACGGCTCTGAGAAGGTCCGAATCACTGTTGATTCACGGAGAAGTGGAGTCAATGGGTTGGTTCACTTGCGTGAACGAGTGGTGTTGCCAAGTGTTTCAGAATGTTTCAGATATTACGTCAGCATGGTATAGGCTTTTGAATGCGCATGGTGGCGCCAAGGATGTTGAGCTCATGAGTGCAGACTTTGAGGATGCCTTCAACATGTTACATTTGCACAAATAATGACGAGTCGATGAGAAGCCCTTGGTTGTAGTGAAAGGTTTGGATGATGAGCGTGGGGTCCCAAGATACTATGTCTTTGAGGTTGTCGTGTTTGGCTTGGCGCCTGGACCATTATTATGGGGGCGTGTTGCGGCAGCAGCAATGCGACTGGCGCCATCCTCAATGTGGCCTGATGAGGCGGAGGTGTCAACGTTTGTGGACGATCCGCTGATCCTAGCAGCTGGCTCGCCCAAGCGTGAGCGAACTTGGACGTTCATGAAATACTGCGTCCTGTGTGGTTAGCTTTGGGGCTGGAGATGTCATGGCCCAAAGCAAGCAGGGGCTTTGGATTGGACTGGATCGCTTTACATGTTAGCGTTGGCAATTTGAAGGGACAGCAGAAGATTGCTGTCAAGCTCATGGAGAACAAGCATCAAGAGCTGATGGAGGTGGTAGAGGAACTGCTGACATACAAAGGAGTTCTACCTCTTGCAAAACTATAACTTGCTGTGGGCATTTTGGGGTGTTACATCTGCAATGCCGATGGCAAGACCTTTCGTTGCCATGCTTTGGGCAGCTATCACACGGCAGCGGATGCCCAAGATATTACACTATTACACGGATCAGAAAAGGGCTTGTCTTTGTGAAACAAGTTGAGCAAGCTCTTCAATGGCTGGCTACGTTGCTGAGTAATTTTCAGAAGACTTGTGGTGGCCTGGCTAGGACGGTGAGGTGGCGCCCAACTGCCCCAGTTGACACATGTTCCCTGGCATGGGTGGTTTTGTGAAGGTAGGACAGCAGGTTGTGGCCTAGTGGCACGGAAAACTACAACCTGAGGATGAAGAGATCTTGGGGGTTGTATCTGGCGATCCTGCATTTCAGAGCGAGCTCGAACTACAGCCCGAGAGTTGGTTAAGAATCCGAAAGCTTGAGGCCCAGGGTCCCTCAAATTCTTATTTTTAAATGCAGGCAAATTTCTACCACAATAGGTCGAGGGTCCCTCAAATTCTTATCACATTCTTAGTTTTGTATTGCATGCATCTGCGCAAATTGGAGCGAGCTTAAACGAGGTAACGAGGTGGAGTTGGCAGATTTGACATGAGGCATGCGAAAAAAATATTTTTTTAGAGCCTGAAAAATTGTTTTTTTGCAAAGCCGGGCTTCTCTGAGTTGCACAAGAGCAGTACGGAAAAAAACAATTTTTTAGGGCCTGAAAAATTGTTTTTTTGCAAAGCCGGGCTTCTCTGAGTTTCATAAGAGCAGCGCAGAAAAACAATGTTTTAGAGCCTGAAAAATTGATCTTTCGCAGCTGCAAAAACCCATCCCTTTGCAGCCATGGCAAAAAGAGAGAGAGAGAGAGAAAGAGAGAGAGAGAGAGAATCAGAAGGCGAAATGCTTTGAAGGCAAGGTTCCTGTAGCCTCAGCCTTGAAGGTCGGAGGTTCGAATCTCGGTGGCGTGCTCTTTGGGCATCTAAAAGGGTGTGTCACCAAGTTATTGGGAAAACAAAGTTTCAGGCCCCCACGTCTATCCACATAAAGACATAAAGATTTTGCGTGGATTGGAAGCAGTCCAAGCATGTGCGGAAAAAAAATCGGAGATTGAAAAAATGGTTTTCTGCAAAGCCTCAGTTTTCTTCAAGTTATTGGGAAAAACAATGTTTCAGGTCCCCAAGTCTATCTACATATATAGATTTTGCATGGTTTGGAAGCAGTCCAAGCATGCGCGAAAAAAATATTGTTTTTCTGCAAAGCCCGATTTCATCCCATAAGACCAAAAGGGGTCACACCATAAAAAAATGAACCGCAAAGGGGAATTACAAACCTCACGTATAAGCAGTAATTCCAGAATTTGGGCAATCCTATTCCAGGGTCCCTCAAATTCTTAAAGTATTCCGTGCTTGGTATAGCTGAAAACATGTAGCCCGCCTTGGATTCGAGCCCCTCAAATTCTTATACAGTGAATTCTTGTACAATACTCAAGCTGTACTTGCAGTGCGGATTTCCTTTAGAGTGTTTCGCGGAACTGGTGGTGGAATGTGTTGGACAGAACCTGGAATGTCGGTTGATGGCCTCCGTGGTTGTTTGCCACAATGTCTTGTTTCTGGTTTTGATGTCGATGCTTCTTCTTTCTTCTCTGTCACTGTCTTTGCCTTCTGATGCTCTTGCATAATCTGTCTTGGCGTTGTTGCTTTGGGCATGCTGCCTCTCGATGCTGATGCTTTTGGTTTGAACCATGTTTCCCCAATCCATGCTGATCCTTCGATGATCTTGTTCTGATCCTTCTCCTTCTGTTGATAGTCATCCTCTATGATGATCTCTTCCTTTCCTCGTTGTCTGATGATGGTCTTTCTGTAATCCTCAAGCTGACCTGTGTTGATGGGACATCCATTGTTGAAGGGTGTGAAGAGTGCTCTCCCCAGGCGCTTGTGAATGCGCACGATGTATCCTTGGCTGTTCGTCGTCCATATGTCGTTGTTGCCACTGTGAGGTCTTGGACCTGATGTGTCCATGTGTGTTGGTGCTATCATGGCTCGTTGTTTGCCTCCTTCTTCATTCTTGACGATCAATTGTTGTCCATATGGAAGTGGTGAAAGCTTCAAATTGATGTAGAGTAGTCCATCCTTTTGTGCGATGGGACTCTCAAAGGTCTTTGGATTTGTCATGGTCGATTTCTCACTCATGTTGATCTCAAAGCCTTGATGTATCAGTCGAGTGACTGATAGGATTGGTTGTCTCACATCACAAACGTAGAATGGAATCACGATGTGTTGTCTTCATTGGTTGATGAAGTGAATCCATCTGTAGCCATAAACCCAGATGTCTGTTCCTGTGATGGTTCTCGGGATGGGTTTGTCTTGCTGCTTCATCTGATGGAGTGGAAACGATGTTCCAAACCATGGTGGACAGACGTGGGTTGCTGCACCACTGCCTATCATGATGCTTTCTTCTGTTGCTGGTGGTTGTCCAATCTGGTTGATGGACAAGAGTGTTGCTATGTAGATGTCCTCCATTGCACTGATGGACTGTGCCATGCCTGTTGGTGTTGTCGATGCTGGTGGTGATGACTGCGACGATGCTGCTGGTTGTTGATACCCTTGCTCATATCCTTGTTGTTTCCAATCTTGGTTGTACCATCCTTGATCATATCCTTGTTGATACTGGTCTTGATGCCAGTCATATGATGGGTCATTCTCCCATTGTTGATGCTCATCGTTGCCAAAGTTGTACACTGCAACTCGGCAATTCTTTTTGATGCGGCCTTGTTGCCCACATTTGTAGCATGTGTCCTTTCCTTTTGATCTTCCTTTTCCTTTCATGTTGTTTGGGGTTGATGCTCCTTTGAATGGATTTCTTTGTTGACATGGATTCCCTTGACCGATAGGATGATATCCTCCTTTTCCTTTCCTTTGTTGTTGTAGGAGCTGTTGTATCCTTTGCCTTGATGCTTGCCTTTTCCTTTCTGATGGCCCTTCTTTCCTTTGCCTTTTCCTTTATGCCAACTGCTGTTGTAAGCTGCGCCGATATCCATTGGTGCTGGACCTTGCGATGTTGTGTGCTGATTTGCAGTGTTGGGGCCGTAGCTCTGTAGTTGTTGCATCCTTGAGAATGATGCCGTTGTCCTGTAGTACTCGATGATGATCTTCCTGACTGCATTGTAGTCTCTTGTGTTGGATGCTGTGAGTTGGAGATGCTGCTGCAGAGCTCCCTTTGTCTCGTTGAGTAAGATGGCTATCTTGATGGGGTCTGGGATGGTGACTGTGTTCTCCCTTTCATATCTGTTGACCTCAAACTCCCATGATGCAAAAGCTTCTTCAAACTGATGTTCTTCAAACGATGGTTACAGGAGTTTGGTGAGGTAACCGATGCTTCTTGTCCCAACTGGGATGGAGAACCTTCGATGGATTTGCCTCCATGTCTCAAAGCCGTTGGCGTTGATGCCCGTTTGTCGGCAAACTGTTGCTGCTACTGCTTTGGTCGTTGAAACCAAGATGAACTGGAGTTCTGCTGCCAGTCTTGTCCATAGTTGTCCTTCTGCTGGTGATGCTGCTCCATCTGTCAGGAGTTGATCTGAAATTGTTTGTTGTGATGCGTCTGCTTAGCAGTTTTGGGAATGCTGCATTGGTGAGCCCTGCGTATGCTGTGAATCGATACTTTCAAATTGGGAGCAGTTATCGTCATATGTTGGTGGTGGGGTTTTGTATTGATGCGTTGTCCTTACTTGTTCCTCTGCCATTGTTGCTGCAGCTGTTGTCGTTCCAGGGATCACTGCTCCGCTACCATTTTGAAACACAAAGGTGATGTGTCACTGATGCAGGCAGTTGGCTCTCTGATGTTTTCCTCTGATGGAACTGCTCGAGGCCAACTCAATGATGACTCAAGGGCCCTGATGAGCCCAGATGCCATGGGCATTCGATGTGTCTCCGATACACCCTGCATGATGTACATAAGGACGCATGTATGTTAACAGGATGGATGGATGGATAGATAGATAAATAGATAGATAGATAGATAGATAGATTCCATGCAGGGGACAACCCTTGCGTAGCCAAAAACGGCTTGCGGGAAAGATTGCCCCCTTCGTTGCGGTCGAGCTGGTTCAGACTGGTTCAGATTAGGTTTTAAATAGATTCAGGAAGGGTTCAACTAACTATGTCAGATAAGATTCAAATAGGTTTCGATCTGGTTCAGGCTGGGTTCAGGCTGGGTGGCGAGATGCAGCGCAAAAAACAAGAACGCCACGCAGTGATGTGGGGTAAAATGAACATTGAAAATGCGATGTTTTACCCAGGCTTCGGGCAGTTTTGGGCACTTTTTCCCCGAGGTTTCTGAAGTACTGCGCTGCCACGAAAACATGAGCCTGAGGCAGTGCCTGCCACGCAAGATGATGATACACGTACCAGTACCAAATCAAAAATGACGATTGTTTCGCACAATGAGGCTGTCGGGACCTTCAAAGCATCGCGCAAGTTCACCAATATTGCGCCCGCCATGAAACATGACCGCCGAAACCCACGCTTGCCAACCTTTTAGCAACGGGCGCAAAGTACCGCGGCTGCCATGCGGGTGAAAAAGTGTCGAGTGTCTTGCGCGTATCACGCAATCTCTTGCACCTGCCGCGAGAAACGCACATAGCTTCAAAAACGGACATCGCGCGGATTTTTTCTGCTGCAAGGATCAAACTCAGCCTTAACATTGCTGAGCCATCCGTGTAAGAATTGTTTGGGTGAAAATTGCGTTGAGAAATCGCTGCTCATGCAGATGACATTGGTTTTCATACTGCAATCAATGTTTGTGCAATCTCACACATTTTTTCCGACATTTTATCGCTGCAGGGATTTTGGTTTGGGTAAGTATGCGTGGGTGAAAACCAAAGTAGCTACCACTGGCTACCACATATGTGTTGTTTTTGACGCATAGGGATTTTGGGACTTGTCCCTATTGCATCGGCTGGGATTTCTGCATGTGCAGGTACTCGGCCCTTTTAATTTTTGGGTATCTGCTGGAGTCGTTTCAAAGTCACTTGGCCAGTGTCTAAAATTGAAGCGCCTTGGATTGTTGGAACACGCGGCAAATACAAACAATGAATCGAGATGAACAAGTACAGAAGCCACAATCAGCACTCGAAGATGCTGGGTGCGTGTCAGGTTTCGGTTTGCGATTCATACTACGGTTCTAAAAAATCATACGGGATGTGCTGCTGTGCTGCAAGGTTTTTTAAGGATGAACCCACCAGCTGAGAATGGTGGAAATTTTGAATGCAACTAGGGTTTGCATTCTCGTTTGCTACAACACCATGTTGAAATTGTGGATTGTGGTAGGCCAAGGTGCAACTCAGCTTGTGCGAAAACAAAACGGTTCGTCGCCCCTGCGCAAAAATCCCACTTGCCAAGGTGGTATTGGGACATTGAAGGAAATTTTCCTTACGCCCGAGGCCAGTGGGCGGTGGTGTTACAGCACATCAGACTACGTTTCAGGTAGAATGCGCCATGATGTGCAAAACACATGTGCTTGATTTCCTCTGAGTTTGAGGCTAGGCTCATTGGAAGCGGTTAAAAGCATAATTTAGAAGATGGGAGGTCTTTCCAATTTGGAGAACATCACCATGACGCGCTGATTCCCAAACCAGGGTGAATATGAGACGCAAAGGGCTGAAGCCCCCAAGCGACTGCGAGGTGGAGTCCTGTACGAGAAACCGTCGTCTGTGAAAGTACTAGACCTTGACGCTGCCATGTCCGTCTGCAAGGAGAGGCAAGCTCACTGAACGTCCTAGGCCCTTGCGTGCTTTTGCCGGTGAAAATACGACGGAGATAGGAGAGATGCAGAGAATTGCAGCGACAGCATATAGATTTTGCGCTCCTGCCATGTCTTGCACTGACCCGGCACCTTGTAGAAAATGCAGGACTTCAAGCGGCAAGTTGAAGGTATTACCCACGGTTTCTTCACACGGTTTATGATTTGTGTTTGCTGTCCCTATCGTGCTTGCGAAGTTCGTCCTTTCTAGGTCCTCACTTTGTAGAGCTGTTTCATGCCGGAATAGAAATGAAATACATGTCGTATTTTGTGCTTGAAAACATTTGACAGTGGCGCAGCGCAACCCTATTTGAGTTTTTGCTCCGTGGATGCTTTGTCATTTGATACTTGGATCTCCATTCGTGCCTACCTTTGTTCAATGAAAGTTCTTGCTTCTCTCTGCTGGCACCTTGGAGGGCAAGCAGCCAAGGTTTCGTTGACGAGAATTTCTCTCACTCTGACAGCGAGTCGGACTGCTCTTTTGACAAGTGTCGGCTTCCTTCAAAATGAAAGGGCGTGTTCTCCACCAGACATTTCAGCCGTGAACAGGCTCCTATCCCTTGTAACTCTGTGGCATGGTTCATGTCATGGTGTGCCCAGTTTGCCATGATCCCTTGTAATTTGAATATGTTGTAGTAGCACGATTCATGTATATGACATTATATGACCATTTGTATCCATTTACCAAAAATAGTTGACAGAAGTTTCGTACTAGTTGTTGATAATTAGTGTGAATCTAGTGGTTTTCCTCTTCGTTATGAGGCTGCACGCAACTAAATTCACCAATTCTGCAAGGCAGCGCTAGCAAACCCGCTAGGTTTGCGCTACAGTAGTTATTTTTAGCATCCATGTTCAAAGATTTTTGTATGTGTTGCCGACTGCTTGGTATTCCAGTAGTACCGCACAAGGCGGTGGCGGAAGTTTCAAAAATAGGAAACCTATAGGAGAGGTTGGTTGTTGTGAACCAGGGATGGCAGAGCGAATCCACTGATGGACCGAAAGGTGCTTGAGGTCTCCTCTCTTTCGCTCTCTTTCTCTGACTATCTACCTACCTACCTACCTATCTATCTTCTATGTATCTATCTATC
>Ga0126342_10015015_pt1 | contig 13609 bp, 13 predicted proteins | sample Cyp1metagenome_FD_92528 | JGI IMG/M metagenome (GOLD analysis project Ga0126342, IMG submission 92528) | Coral microbial communities from Lord Howe Island, Old Settlement Bay, Australia - Cyphastrea 1 metagenome | ecosystem: Host-associated > Invertebrates > Cnidaria > Coral ...
GGTTCTTCTTGGCCTTTTTCTTGTCTGCCAAAGGGGCAGAGGGCAGCTTCTTCCCTCCTTTTGCTGCTTTTCCCATGGCTCTACCCCGGGAGCGAACTGCTGTGCTCGGACTGTGGTGCTGCGGGATAGCACAGATGAGAGTTCACCCTTACCCTTTCAGACTGGTCAAATTTGCCCTCATGGACTGGGCAGCGGCACACACGCAGTCAAAAATCATCTCACCCCAAAATCAAAAACAGGGTGTGTCTTAACATGGGGACCCCAAAAAACATCTTACACTGTCTTACACTGGATCTGCGCGTTTTTTTTTATACATAGAGAAACCAATGATATTTTTTGGGGGAACACCCCAATCTGCAAAAACATCCTGGCCTCAGTGCTCGGTCCCTGGGTTATGGCTCGCGCCAGCGGCTTGAGCCAAGGTTGCATGAGCCATGGTGGCTATCACCATACCAGACTTTCCACTGATCACAGCAACCCATTTCCACATGTTTGACTTCAAAAAGGTTGTGGGGTGCAATGGCTTATGATTATGATTAATTAGAAATTGAAACATTAAACAATTAAGAATCAAACCGCCAACGCATGGAGAATTATATGGAATTCAGATGAATTTAGGGACAAACATATCAGGGAAACCAAACGCCAAACGACAATGTTGGTTGATGTTGGTTGTAACGTCTTGACGACCCAACCCTGGGTCATTCGACATAGATCTTCTGATTCTTTCAGCTTCATCCGCCCTCCTGAAAGATGTCTTTTGCATGTAAAAAATATCTTGAAAGAACCTTGTGACTGCTAAAGATTGAGCATGTGTATAGATGATTTTGCCTGGAAATATGTGCAACTACTTCATTCAACATCCCACAGCCCGCAGCACCGTCGGTTGTTTGGAATTGCCACATCCAATTGTTCTGATTGAGTCCGCCAGCCCTGCTTGCCCTGCTTCGATGCTGTGTGTCTTGAGCTATCAGCTTTTTTCATGACATTTTTTTGTGACTATGGTGTGGGGAGGGTATTCTGAGTTGGCCAGTTGTCATCATTGGTTGGCTAGTTGTCATCATTTAGGAGAAAACGATTGCGAGTTCGATATGTGCACATATTTGCCTTTGTGCCACCTTCCAGTTTCCTGATGTCAATGTGTTTGAGCCTTTCCAAAGCCATGTCTGTTTCGGGGCTTGCCATGTGTCGCCACACGACACCGCGCTCATGAGCTGTCACTCGCATCGTCCTTCGCTTCTGCACCTTGCAGGCCCAAGGAAACTCAGGTTCACTGGGGAAGCCGCGAATTTAAAGATAGGCAAACCATGGTTACCCTCTGGTAATTTAACATAGCTATTGAAAATGGCCATTTATAGTGAGTTTTCCCATTAAAAACGGTGATTTTCCATAGTTTTTTGTATGTTTACCAGGCCGGGTATGTGGGATAGAAATGACCTGTTTTACATGGCTTTTACATCCAAATCCAGCCGGGTTGTTGGATGTTGTCCGCCTTTCCGCCATTTACCAGGGAGATCGTCACCACTAAACACTTGGGTTTTAAGGAACAACATGGAACAACCATGGTAAGAGTTTCCAAAAGGGCCTTTTTATAGTGGTTAATATATGTTAATATCAATAATGGTCACTAGGTTAATACTAGTGTATACTATTATAGGAAGAGTTCGTTGAGTCCCATCGATCCCCATCACAAAACTAACACGTGAGGATGTTCCATTTCCAATTTCCAAGGCCTCAAATTGCACATAAACTTTAACACAAACAAGGGAATCGCACCACTGTCTTCATCTCTTTTTGCGCAATTTTCGCTGGTAGGGCCAGTGCCAAAACAAAGAGTTTCTTGGAGGCATTGATCAAGCAGAAGGATTAAGCCCCTTTACAACCTCCATTAGAACCCCATAAAATCACCATAAAATGATGGTGGTTTTCATGTCCCATCTCCCTCGGCAACCTGGCAGTGTATGCAATGGCAAATCCCGTATAAATGGAAGGTTTTTAAATGGGAAAATCATAAGTCTATCCTGGGTGGATTTTCCAGCAAACCATGTTTGATTAGCGAAGGGTAAATTGTAGGAACTGGTTCGTAATACATTATACACATAGATTGTCATAGATATATAGAACTACATAGAACTATATAGACATCTGGCTGGTGGTATACCTACCCCTCTGAAAAAAATATGAGTTCGTCAGTTGGGATGATGACATTCCCAATATATGAATAATATATAGAAAGTCATAAAAGCCATGTTCCAAACCACCAACCAGACATATACATGGGGTATGCGAGGGCACCAGGGGTCCCAAGGCTCCCAACCATCGGCTTCAGCTGCCTCTTCTCGAGGGGCCTGAAGAGGCTGGGAGCTGCTGAGCGGATCCCCCCCGCTCACCTCAAACCAAAAATGGCACATATAACTGGAGGATCACATATACAACTGGACATCTGTATCATCTTTATTCATGTGTTATCATAATGAATCATTATCATACCATAAGATATATACAGTGTTATACCGTATACTGTATACCTTATATAATAATAATAGTAATAATAATATTATATCTCCACTGTCCACATCGAACACAACGTTTCTTTACAAAACTCCCATGTTGAACTTCCAGCCACCAGCTGTGCACCTCTGGTTCTGCCTCCTTCTGCTCACCCTCAGCACCTCAGGGAAACCGGGTACCAGCGGGGCTTGATGGTGGTTGGTATCCCCCAAAAAACATAAGGCCTTAGTGTGGGTAAAACATGGTAAAACAATGCCATTTGCACCACCAATGACTGGGAATGGTAAGTTTTATACCTATAAAAATGGCGATGACTGGGGGATGGTGCTTTCTGGCATGTGGCCCATGGCATTGTTAAAAACCCACTTCTGAATGAATTTGCGGGGTGACCTTTGGGTGACCTTTCAAAGTTCTATGAGTCTTTTTGGCTGATTGAAAAAAATGATGGGCATTCGAATGCTTGTAGTGAGTGAGAATGATGATCACTTCCAAGTTTGATGGTGAGAAGTGTGTCATCTAAACTGGCTGACCGGAGATTTTTGCGTACCTTACTTTTCAACAAACGCACTTTTTGGATTGTTTGGGACCCCAGGTGTTACAGGGGTGCAGGCACAGTGAATCTCAAGACGCTCTGACACCACAGCTGTGAACAGGGGAGCCTGCTTTAAAGTCTTACCAGAATCGATGAAGGAACCAATCCCAATACATCCCAATCCACTGGAGACATTTTCTTTGGTGTTCATCATGTTTCGCCATGTTTCGCCATGGTCTTGGGGCAACATGCTGATTCCCGGTCCGCTGCGAGCCAATCCCATCCCCGTCCAATCGTCAGCGGAGCCTTTCATTTCAGCCTCCGGCACCTGCCCAGGATCGGAGTTGAAGTCGGAAACCCCCAACGTCTTGGGCCAGGTGAACATGAAATAGATCACAGTAATTACGCACAAATCCCCAAAAGAACGTAATAGAACAAGTCCGAATCCCACCCCCCCTAAAATTGTGCTCAACTCCTTAAGTGCCCTGAAACCCAGCCTGAGGGAGCTGATGCTTCAGCGCCGCGATTTTGCCCTTGATTCCCGCACGAGTCGCTTCCAACCTCAGCCGAGGCTCAGACCCACGGCAGCCAAAGCCATCAACAGCCAGCAGTGGGGCATCATTCCCTTTTCACCACACCAGCGATGCTCTAAGGATCACTGGAGGCAGCTTCCGAAACGCTCGAAACGTTGTGAAGCAAGCAGCTGTTTCTCGGTGTCCCGGGTGTGCTTCGCAGGCAAAAAGAAGATGGGAGGCGACACCTGCCACGCAGTGTCGGGGAAATGCGATGGGATTAGCATAGATATTTCAACACACTTCTACTAGAAGATTAGCGTGCCTACATGCCAGTCAAAATGGCGAGGACACCCAACCATCGTGCTGCAACCTACTTGTGAACCCGTAAAGGTCCCAGGGCTCACAGGCTGCCAAAATAGGGACAAGTGACCTCAGTACGGATGAAGTTCATCATCAGGGAGTAGTGGTTCCTGAGAGGATTTGGACATGGATGGGGAGATATGGCAACAAACCTGGGGATAACCTCACGGAAAATCTAAGGTATTGCAAGATATTCCAGGACAATATGATTTGAACATCATTGACATGCAACTCAGGTAGAAACCAAGATGGACCATGATAAACGGATATAATTAAGCACATTGGATGGAACAATCATCGGCCCGGAACTGAAATGCAGATCCTGCCTTATCTATAGTAAATGATTGAAAACCATTCCTGATGCAGGAATCCTTACAGTAAGACACAGTGCTACAAGTTAGTCATATTATGTCATATGTTCGTCATATTCATGCGTTCTTATGTCTCTCAAGGTTGTGAAACAAAAAGCAGCTGTTCAAAAAAATATGTTTACCGGGTGACCACTTCCCAAGTCAACATAGACCTTGAGAATCGCCAAAGACCAAGGCTCTCCAAGCGCCGCTGGAGCAGGAGCACCTCCTTTTGTTCGATCTGCTTTTCGATCTCCAGGACCTCGTTAAACAGCGACGAAGGCAGGGCTGCCCAAGTGAAAGAAAACGACCTCTGATGGGAAAGGTGTGAAACCACCAATCATATCTGAATCATGTTCGAAAGTCCGAAGCCATGTTACCATGTTTGATGATGTTTAATGGGTTCATGTCAGTCTTGGTCTGAAAAATGTTTTGAACCATGCCCTTTTTTGCTACATTTTGCTACAATTGCAGCACTGCCAAGGCCCAAGTGGCTCTGGCTTGTTCCTCCTCCAGCGTCTTGGTGAACCTCAGTCCACCGGGGTGAAGCCGTTGCTGGGGTCAACAGGATACCTCTGAAGTTCGGATGAAATTAGTAGGATCAACGGGTTGTCTAGCTTGGGGGTTGAGTTTGGGGAAAAGGGAGAGGAACATCGTGGAAAATACACTGTGTAGGAGATGTTTCCCGCAAATGGGCAGAAAATGTGGCAATTCTTAGGCAATGAACCTGGGAGTTTCAACATGGGAGCTGTTCCCGCTGCCACGTTGGATTCCGTGTTGGAGGCCTACCATGCACAATGAATTACAAAGCCCATGCGTCGGGCCGCAACTTACCTACCATCAATGGGGCAAGCTCTGAAATCTCAGTACCCATGAGCATATGTAAACGATTGTAAAAATCTGCGTGAACACAACAGTTAAGTATCCTTTCTGGGATGTCAAGGCCGTAGCCCTTCGCAAGGTGGCCCAGGCCGCCCTGGCCACCTTGAAGTGCAGACCAGCCACTCACCTCTTCTAAACTCCTTCAGGTTCATCTTGCTGAGATTCACCTTTTCCTGGCATCATCCAGTGATTCACCATCAACACCCGGAGGCCCCGGGGGAGGTTTTGCAATCTACGGGGGGGCTACGGGAGCCTCCACTTTCATCAAGGCTTTCTGCTGCAGTTCACCCACTTTGCTGGTCTTTTCCTTCTGCAGCCTGACACCAAGAAACGCACCATGCTCCACAATCTTTTTCAGTGAGCACAGCAAGGTAGGTGTCATGTTGTCCAAACACTGGGAACTACTCAATACCTTTGTTCTGGCACTAACAATGAAACTGCCAAACTATCCCATACCAGGATCATTCTTTTAGTCAATGACGAGAACAAAATGCACAGCCTGAATCGAGAGAACAATCGTTTGAGCCAAATGCAGTATCACATAAGTACAAATACCCGAAATAGTAACCCCCAAAAGCATAGTAAAATTAAATGATCACTATTTTAGTAGGGTTTCACTTGCCTATGGTTTTTTTCCATCCCCATCAAGTTCTCCCTGCTTGAACCCGCATCGCAACAGCGGAAAGCGTCCTGTCTTTGGCAGACTGAAGGTGGCCCAGCAGCTTCCCAAAGAGATTACGGCTCCTGGCTCTGCGGCAGGCCTTTGAAATCTTCAGTTTCTCCATCGTCCCATGCATCAAATTGGGATAGCTGGGGTTAGTTCTAAGATGGTGGTTGTGCCATTTTGAAATGGGACAACTCAGGATTTTTTGGAACTTACACAGCAGTATTTTTTGCACTTACGGTCCACGGGATGATCCTCCAAGTAGCCAAGTTAGCCAACCTGCAACCTCGAAATCCGACAGAGGTTCCTTGAGGGCCCCAACCCGAAGCAGAGATGGCTAAAAACTGATTGAATCCATATATCAACATCTACCCTCTTGTATCTTAACATAGCTATGGAAAATCGGCCATCTATACCATAGCCCACTGTGTAATTACCGGAGTGCATTTCCAATCAATTTCATTGTTTTTGTTGATCAATCACTATGAATCACCGACAAAAACACCATAGAATCACAGGGAATTCCATTGCATCAAAATCCACCAAAATCCCACCATACCAGTAAAAATCCAGAAAAACTCACCATGAATTCCCACTCAATCCCCAGAAAAAATATCCCCAAACGTTCCCAACCCACTTCACCCGCCTGGGGTCCGCCTTAGTAGGTCGACCTTCCTTCTTCCTCTGCTCCTCAGCGGGGCCCAGGTGGTGACGTCAATGGGTGTGGTAAACTCAGTCATAAGCCCATTGGGGATGACATATACCAAAAAACATCAACAAACTATATATTGGTAATATTGGGAGGGTTGATTACTGGGTTTGTCACAGTCATGCAGGGATATAATCCTTTCTCCCTATTACTAAACACCCCCCAAATGGTAAACTAAACACGGTGATCTATTCTTATTATTAGGGGGTATTTTGTATTCGGGCGCCCCTAATTTTCCAATGAAAACCCTAATGATAAAAAGTTTTAAACAACTTGATTTCAAATTTGATTAAATCCCTTTTAAAAATCTATAATCATTGCCAAAAACTGAATTTTGAAGTTTTCCCTTAATGTTCCAATGAAAACCTTAATTAAAAAAAACAAAAAAATAAAACTTGTGAGATGGGGCCCGAACCAAAAAACCTCCAGGTGGCAATCTATTTTTGTTAAAAGGGGGTTGAACCCATTGTTTCACCATCCTGTTCTCCTGTTGATTCTCAATTACCACAATTAAGAATCCAATAGTGCCCAACCAAAAAAAACGGAAGTGCCACACCAATCCTATTGTTTTTTTTTGGGGGGAGTTTTAGTAATAGAAGGGGTCATTCATGGATATTCATGACGATTATTGGCTACATATTAGTGGTTGCACAATGAAAAGTAGGGTGATGCTCACGGTTGGGAATAGATTCGAGGGCTCAGCATGAGGATCATCTGAGAAAATGAGTAGCTTACTGGCTTACTGCATATTCACAAGTTTCACCCCATGTTTCCCTCCCACATCATTTTCCGATCAATGGCCAATTGCCCACGGTAGCAGCGTTTGAACACTTGTCCGCAACTACCAGGCGGACTGCTCGCTACTGCAGCTTAAGGACCACATCATCTTCCCTCTTTCTCTTTCTGCTCTCTTCCTGCTCCTTTTTTTCACCATCTTCATCCTTTTCCTCGCCGTCTTCACCATCCTCCTTCTTCTCCTTCGCACTTGCAAGGTGTGAAACACATCAATACTACCTACCACATACATATATCATATAGATCAGATCTATGACAGTTCTTTGATCTTGCAAGGTGTGCAACAGTACATGACACTTCTTTAATTCTGAAGCTACCAACCGCTTTTTCATAGCTCTTTGCTGGTCACCCCCAAAGCCTCCCAGGCCGGAACCAGGCCTTGTCATCTTTGGTCTCCTCCTGGCTATGCATGGCCGTCAACTTGGACCTGTCCTCATCACCTCGGCACAGACGCGTCAGCTTTGGGGATCCAAGGGCGTTTTCCAACGGAATCCTTGGGGAGGGCTTTGGGCTGCCCCGAAACCATGGTGTTTTTTTGCGGTTACCATCTGGTTATGACTAACAGAGCCATGGAAAATCCCTTATAAACGGAGGTATTAATGGGAAAATCATCTATAAATGGGCCATTTTCCATGGCTATGTTAGTCATAACCAGAGGGTACTTTCAGGATTTCAATGAAGGGGGGTCCGCTTTCCTCGCAACTTTTCCTGAGACAATTCCAGTGATGTGGTTGTCTCCTCAATTACCCTCTGGTAAACATACAAAAAACGATGGAAAATCACCATTTTCAATGGGAAAATCCACGAAATAAATGGCCATGTTCAATAGCTATATATGTTAAACTAACAGGTGATTTTCCATGGGAAAATCATGGAAAATCCACTATAAATGGCCATTTTCAATAGCTATTTTGACATTAACCAGAGGGTGCCAGAGATCTGCAACCTGGATCGCAGGGAGGCCCGTCGATTCAGGGCAGACCCCTGGCAGGTGCTACTTTTTCCCATTGAAATGGAACCAAAAAGGAAGCTGAATTTTACAGGGGTTCCTCCAGGGTTGAAGAAACATGAGGTCAAGTTGACCCAACTCCATCCTGCACTTGGAATTTACATGAATTTACACACCAGCGACTGCACTTCGAGGTACCGAAACGTTTCTGTGCAGACTCCATTCTTCTGATGTGATCATCGATCTTCACCTGAGGCCGGGCATCCCGACGAAAGGGAAGGGCTGGCGAACACGCCATCTGCAAGATGTCCACAACATTCCACAACTTTCAATTTCCCGCCCTTCAGTTCATTGCAGTACATTTTATATAGCTGCTAGCTAGATAACTCGGTTTTTCATGTTTTTTCCATTTCTATAGCGAAACAGTAGCCTCCCTCCCCAAATTCCCGATGGTTTCTACCACAAAGTATAAGGAAACAAAATACCTCCGCATAACTTGGGCATTTGTGTGGCTCCACCAGCCCTAGGCATCAAGTTGAAGTTGATTGCTTTACCCGGCAATCAAACATTGCAATGGACAAGAGTTGATGTTCTCAGCTATAAACCTCCATTTGCAGGGGATCTTCAATTGCCATGTTTGATTTCCAGGTGGAAATTCAATTATATAATTAATCGCCATTCAACACCAGTATTGCCCTTGATGAACCACGAGCCATCCTTATCAAGTATCAGTATCAACTAGATATGTGAATCGTCATTGCTACTGGTTCTTAGTTATTGGTCATCAATTCTCAACCATCATCATTGAAAATTAGCTAGATCACTATTTCATCATCATCATCATCACCACCACCACCACCACCATCATCATCATCATACAGTAATCATCATCATCATCAACTATTAATCATTAATCATGGCTCACAACGTATTAATGATGATATAACTATCATTAACATTGACTAGTTGGTTCATCAGTCATCACATTATTTAACCACTATTGGTTTTGATTGAGCATACACTATTAATATTAAGCAATAATGTTCATGATCATTACTGACCGTTATTGGTCAGTACCAATTAAAAATCATCATTATTGGTATAATTATTCACAACTATAAGTTAACTATTAATCACCATGATTACATAATGATTATCATGATTAACTGGTTGGTGGTATACCTGCCCCTCTAAAAAATATGAGTTCGTCAGTTGGGATGATTATTCCCAATAGATGGAAAGTTATAAAAACCATGTTCCAGTCACCACCAACCAGTTATCATGTTGGAATATGTTATAAACAATAACATGAAGTAACGTTTTTCACAAAAGATTATGTTATAGTTGGGATGACTCCGGGATGAATTCAATTGACTGAGAGTCTCTAAGATCGGCTCCAACTATACCCAGTTTGATTAGTACTACGCATATTAAGCTGTTGATCATTCATCACCATGACTCATCCCATCCGAACGCCCAAAAGTTAGTCGCTCGCCTTGTCTCTCCTCAGCTCCTGCAGCTGGCGCTCCAGTTCCCGCATGGACAGCTCATTGCCGTGCGACCTTGGAGCACCGCACCGTGGCTTGGACCCTTCGTGGCTGGTGTCATGGGGGTTCCCATGGATATGAATCATGGCCTTACTACCCTCTGGTTATGTCAAAATAGCTATTGAAAATGGCCATAGAAATAGTGGATTTTCCCATTAATAGCATGGTGATTTTCCAGTTCGCTATGTAACAAATTACCAGAGGGTACCATCAAAATATGGAGGTTTAAGATGGGTTGAATATGGTTAACCTCCCAAAATGGAGATTTTACATAGTTTTTCAATGTTTACCTACAAAACCATACCACATTTACAGCCTCATTCCACCCATCATGGGACGACTTCCACCCTAAAACCCATACGACCCACCCTTTCCAACCCATCTTAGCTTCCCAGCATGGGATCTCCCAGAGGCTGGCACCGCCTGCGGGGATCCCGAAAATCATGTGGCAAAATGTGGCCAACCCAATAAATAATAACAATAATTAACAGTATATAATAGTTTAATAGTAGTAGTAGTAGTAGTAATAATACGTAATACTAATACCATCCCCACATGGTGGGTTAATTATATATATATTGGGTTCGCCGTCGCCACATTAGAAAGATATACGTTTGGGATGGGATATGTTCTATCTGCAGACGTTGATCTACTGTACAAAGGCTGGGATCTGTTCACCTGTTTCCCACACAGGCCGTCCCAAAACGAAAAAAAAAAAACGCTCTCAGAGCCCTCAGAAACCTTATCTGGGGGTACCCCCAAATCATCCAAAACCAGATCGGTTTAGTCGGGTTAGTACTTTAAACCCATGGTTTTGGGCTTCCCCTCGCCCTTCCGCCCTTGTCTGAGCACCTCCTAGGGCAGACAGCTCCCACAGGCTATAAATCTCCAGAAGGCAGTTTGAGCCGCGGAAATTTGTGCCGAACATGGGAGGTATGTCTACAATTCTCTCTACAATTCTCTTGTCAGAAGGGCCCCAGTTTTTGGCATCCAACTCTGTCAAAGGAAACGGCTCCATCCCTCCAAACTTCACCAGCTCCTTTTCCATCGCAGGCTGTAACTTCTCTCTGCCCCAAGTGTTTGGATATGCCACCCACGGTGCTGCAGGCACCAAGGTAGGCACAAGAAATATTCACAGATCACTGGAACAACAGAAGAAATTAATGCAAGTCATGGCCACTCCACTTTGCATAACGAACATGCCTACAGTAATGCCTACAGCAAGGTCTTCTATTTCATGTCGCTGCCCGTTCTCCATGTCGTGGCCTGCTGAGCCGCCTCTGCTCTTGCCAAGTCGCAGCTCTTCAGCAGCGACTGAAGCTTTGGCACCCTCCAAGTCATCCGTCCGCTGGGCGAAATCTCAATGGGATCAGCAGCTCCGGGGGCTCCAAGGCGGTCCACTTTGAAAGCTGCCTCAGAGAAAGGTCCGGCAGTGGATTATGGGGTGATCACCAAACACAGTTTCGGACAGGCCTAGCCCCACAACGGCCCTGCTTCATTGCCATCAATCATGGAACCATATGGAACCCGATGCAGGGAATTCAGGAATTCAATTTCAATTTGGTTTGTGGTTTTCAGGCGGAGGAGGTTCCTACCAGGAGGCACAACTGAAATCACCAAGAATCTACCACTCCAAGTTCGAACCAAATACAATATCCAATGTTTTCTTCAAAAGAAGTTACAGTATATGCCAGCTCAAATAGTGGTCGGTTCAAATTTGAGTTTGCTCTATGGGCACAACTATTTGCTCAAATATGTCTGTGTAAGGATTTGTTTCACTTAGACCTTAGACCGCCAAAGCTGTTGTTGGCCACCTTCATATTCATTGGTAAAATCCCCATGCTGGGTTAGTCGGAAAATATGGTACCCCCAAACATGAGCAAATGACATGGTTTATCATTTCCGGGTATACCCCATTCTGAGGTAGGACTTTTTGGCAGTATGAACAGATTTGGGCGCACCATGAATACCATTTTGTTGGCTACATTATACATACATATGTATATATATACATATGTGTGTGTATATGCTATATTAGAACCTCGATGACTTTCCCGCTATGGTTGCTTTAATCCCATGCTTTCATCGTATATTTTTCTAGATTCGTTCCTTTAAAAATCCTCCCAACATCCAACGACAACTGTCATTGATCAGGTAACCCCCTACATGTTTGACCCGTCACCAGCAGACGCCATCCCGTCGCATCCGCCACGACACGTCAGCTGCCAAGTTCCAGCTTCGCCAGCTCCGCGATGTGCTGGACCTGCGCACGGCTCAGTGAGCACGCCGTCCTCTGCGGTTAGCACGGGGGATCCCACTTAGTAACTGGTTAACACCTGGGGTTATAAGATGTCTGGTTGGTGGTTGACCTACGCCTCTGAAAAATATTAGTCAGTTGGGATGATTATTCCCAATATATGGAAGAATAAAAAATGTTCCAAACCACCAACCAGATGTTATAATTAAGCTATTTATAAAAAGGATACCGCACGAATTGGGCACTTACGCTCACCAGGGTTATCAAGCACCTACTGAGTGGGATGGTCCTCAAAACAACTTAACTGGTATGCGCTCGTATGTCTTTTCGCTTAAGGTGTAAGGGACCGAAATAGTTTAGCCATTACCTCAAGGACTTCAGCTAATCTAGAGGCGAAACCACCCGGAGCTCCTGCCGGAAACGGGTTCCACGATCTTCCAATGAGTTTCTGCTCCTGGCTGCCGCACCCTGATGTTTTTTTAGCATCTGGCCAGGTCACCAAATTGCCTCCACGCCAATTGTTTCTGGGAATATGTTCCTAGAAACCCTGCTTTAGTTTGGGGTCTAATTATTCACAAATTGGAGGCCACATGGAAGGTATCTAATATATTCTAATATTACGGGGAGCGGATTGCATGACCAAATCTGTCGCTCTTGCTGAGCCCCGTTATGAATCCCTATGAATTGATGGATGACCATCCCCTTTTACCCTCTGGTTATTTAACAGTTTGCCATGGAAAATCACCATGCTATTAATAGGTAAACCATCTATTTCGATTAGGGCCATCTATACCATGGCTATGTTAGTCATAACCAGAGGGTATGGGAAACTCAACCGTGTTTGCACCATGGCGCCCCTCTCACATCCATGGGGTTCTCCTCCAACATCCCCTGGCTCTTCGCGCAGATCGAAGATCATGGGCTCGGACGCACACTGAACCAGGAACTTCAACCAGCCTTTCAGGAGCAAGTTCTGAGAGCCACCCATGCCCCCCCGAAAAAATATCAAAGTCCGGTGGGTGAATTTCTACCAGAACTGGAAAATATAGAATGAGTTGATGTAAAAACTCACCCGGCAATTCAGACTTGAGGATTAATTAGCGACTAAAGGAAAAACGGGGTTTTGGTTCAAACATGTGGCTTGATACCCAGTGCTGCTGCTGCTTACTTCAATTGCCCCCCTTGCTTCCCCAATCTCTTTGGTTCCCCTGTATGGTTGGTGGTTTAAACCTCTTGAAACATTGGGATCATCATCCGAAGTAGGTTGCTGAAAAAAATTACTTTGCTTCGAGTGATCCCCACCATGACATTTCAAAACAGCTTGTTGACGCCACTTTTGTCTGAAGCTTTTGTCACGGGACTTTTGCCCAACTAACTATCCCAATCATTTGTTTCACCTGGCAGGTCGTCAATCACAGGGTGTCAAAGCACAAGCTGCTTTCCAAATCACTTATCCAACACTTTTGAAAGCAGCCACTGGCCAATGTGCTTACTTCCACTCAAACTCCTCGCCTGCGCAGCACTCGCAGATTGGTCAC
>Ga0126342_10015016_pt1 | contig 13609 bp, 14 predicted proteins | sample Cyp1metagenome_FD_92528 | JGI IMG/M metagenome (GOLD analysis project Ga0126342, IMG submission 92528) | Coral microbial communities from Lord Howe Island, Old Settlement Bay, Australia - Cyphastrea 1 metagenome | ecosystem: Host-associated > Invertebrates > Cnidaria > Coral ...
CATGTCCAAACCAAAAGCATCCAACACATCAATGGCAGTGGGCAAGGGTTTACCTTGCAAATTCCATGCACCAAGTTGTAACAAGCCAGTCTTCAACTTATCACGGGGTGAGACATGCTCGCCAGGATTCATCATTTTCAGAGAAAAATGCCATGCGAAGGTGAACCCCCATTTTTGGATGCCGTGGCGCACCTCAAATTGCCGTTCAGGTCCATAACCTTCCAGGCCCTCACCACCGAGCCGTGCTGCCGAATGCACACCTCCCGGAAGCTCTCACGCGTGCGCGCCTTGGGCTGAGGTCTTTCACCTATAGCCTCTGGTAGTCAAACTGGGCAATGGAAAAATCCCCATCAATTTGATGGAGGGTTTAATGGGAAAATCATCCATAAATGATGTGCCATTGCTGTGTTTGACCGGATGGATCCGAATGGTAAATTCTATTCAAGAATAAGCCCAGGTTTTATCCCCAACAGCGAAGGTGATAGGAAAATGTGACAGCAGCCAATGAACGCCATTGCAGATATTGCAGAACCTACACCGCTACCTCCACGCTGGAATGTCTGGAACAGGGAAACTGCACGGAACCTTTATCTGGGTTGAGACATGTTGAGACCTATAGGCTAGCGCTGTTGTGGAAAAACCATTGCTTGACGCGCAAACGAAAATCTATCTTTCTATCAATATTTCTATCTTTGTATCTATCTATATACAGCTTTATATATATATATTCAAAGAATCTAGAATTACTAGCAACTATTCTGGAATAAATAGGGTGCCAGGGTTTGCATTTCAACATGGGATGGGGACAGCCCTCTCAACCAGACTTATGGTGGGTCAAGCGTCGATCTCTTCGGCCGTGACCTGCTGCCGTCCCAGGAAGGCAGCACTTGGCTCCGCCCAAGTTTGGGGCCTGGCCAGGGCCATTTCCCACTGGTAACACAAACCAGAAGCTACTGGAACCAGAGGAACCCATGGAAAATGGGATTCAATTGAAGGTACCAGTAGTTTGGATTGGTAATCAATTTGACTGGGTGCAATTGGAGGTATCTGCAGCATGTCGCAGTGTCCTTTCATGACATACAGTAGTCTCCCCGCCGATTGTTCAGATTCCACATCAAGGTTGGTGTTTTTAGTGTTGCCTGTATTATATAAAGGCTATCTGAAACCACACCATAGGATGCCACAGTACATCACAAGCCACTCTGGCCAGCCACCTGTCTTCCTCTGGTTCATACCATGTCTTTGGCAAGGCCACTGGTCCAGGGTCATCTTGCGGCATGACCAAAGGCTGAAAAGAAAGAAATGTCGAAAATGTGCTGAACACCGCAACCTTCCAGCGTGCTGCAGTAGGGCTCGAAAGATAAATCAAAAATGTTGGTTCTGTTCTGTCCCTGAATGGGCTATCTTGGCTCTTTGGATTGGATTGGAAGTCATCTTCACTTGACATGCTTGACTTTTTGGGCCTGAGGGATGGCAGTGGCTGAGCACAATGGCATTTCTGGAGGGTCCATCAATGGATATGCCTCGTTTTGGGGCCTCTTTTCATCCGGCCTCTCATCCCAGTCCCGGAGAAAGACTTTTCTGAGAAACGCACGTCAAACTGATGAGCTTTCATGCGGACTATTCCTGGCAGGTGCAATTGCAACCATCTTCCGCTTGAAAGTTCTCAACTTGGCAGTTTCGGACGATGTGCGCGCCTGAAACAGCGCCCATGAGTTCTTGGTTCAGTATCCCAAGGCGTCCGAACCTCAGTGCCAGCGTGAACGACACCTGCGTCCTGCGTCCTGCGGCCGTCAAAGAAACCCAAGTGTGGCTTGGTGCCGGGCGCTCACGTCGTATTGGTGATGTGCTGCCTTGGATGCCGTGGCGATCATTGCGATGATGGCAACAAGGTGAATATTGAATATTCAGATAGCTGCTGTAGTTGTTGATGTTTATCCCATGTTCATCCCCAAAATAGACCCCCACAAGTTGCCGCACCCATCAATTGGATTTAATTGGTACAGCTGCATCCAAAAGCTCCACATGGCTGGATCGGATCCAGGTTGCAGCTCGAACTCATTGATCCGCTGGCATGCAGCAGCTGCAATGACGTTCAACACGCTGGTCTGGTTTCCTTAAGCCGGGGAAGGAAACCCCCAAGCTATCACTGTCCATGGCCCGCCTTGATTGCAAACATCTTAGAACTGCCCTGAAGCTCAGAACTGCACGCACTGTCAAGGTGGCAAATGCCCAGGCCAAATTTGATAGCTCCTGAGATCCAAGAAATCCATAGAAATCCAAGAACTCAGGGCTCCGACTTTCGCATGATAAGAGTCACAAATCAAACTTGGCCATCCGGGATGCCCCAGGATGAGGCCTATATGCCTGGGGCATCCTGGGGCCTATGCACCAACTGTGGTGGGCCACCCTTTGCTTCGGATCCTGGGTTTTGCAGCGCCAAACTCGCTTCTCAACTGCCGCGCCAATCACCTCCAGCAATTTTCCATCCCAATAACCTGGCTGTGGCAAACCCCCAAATCTGCTGGTTAATCAACATTACCCCCATGAGAATAGCAATGAAATAGGGGTATGAAGCCAATTCATGGACAATCCCGCATTTCGTTATGCTTTGCAACCTAGTCTAGCTGTGATAATTGCAAGTCCTAGCATGAACACACCAAATGAATATCCTATGACCTACTTTTTATCGTAACATTAGACAACTCCAACAAAGATTTGTCTTTAAAAAAAAGAATTTACATAATGTACCAACTATACTCTAGCAGGATGTTGTATTTCTCGCTTTTTCCCTCTGGTACTCAAACCCGGCAATGGAAAAGTCCTGTCTATAGATGATTATCTCATTAAAACCTCCATTTGGTTCTGTGATATTCCAGCTAGCAGCTAGCCATTATCACATGGTTGGTTATACATCCCAGCATAAATCCCATTGTATCCGCATGGTATCCCGAATCTTTCCGGCTCAATCATGTCCCCCGATGGTAATTTGACACATAGCTATGGAAAATCACCATTCTTAAGTTCAGTAAATCATCATAAATCAAATAAATAAATAAATATATATATATATAGCGACTATATACATACATATATATATATAATTATATATAATCTATAAATATATATATATATATATCATCTATAAATGGACCATTTTCCATCGCTATGTAGCAAATGACCAAAGGGCAAATCTCCACATTTTTGGTCGTCACCTAGCGTCGCGAAGGCCCAAGAGATGCTCGCCACACACATGGCGTCGAAGTCTTCCTTGGCGCCACTGGGGATGAGGCGATGTTTGACCATCAAAGTGGAGGCTTACCCTCTGGTAAATCGACAGTTGGACCCTGAAAATAACAAATTTCTTGGTAGAAACTAATCTTCCAAACCCTAGCTGTCAGGGTCTATAACGAAGAAAATCTATGACAATGTGGAATTTTCATGGGAACGACGAAAAAGGTTGCATTTTACTGAGGGTCAATGGAAACCATCGTTATTGCCCTAAAATCTTAAAGTGAATGAGGAGTTCCAATAAAATTGCCTATCCTCCAAATGTGGGAACAGTGTGGAATTGTCTCATTTCACAACCATAATCTTAATCCCACCAATAAGTGATCCCAAATGAATAGACTATGAGTACGTAAATTTGATATTGGCCAAGGGGATTCGATCGGAAGCTGGGTGGCAGACGGAGCTTTCCTCCTTAGTGCGAGGTGAATGCTAGACACAACAAGCCTTTTGCATCCGCAGTTTGCCGTGATTCATTGAATTCATGCTGGCTTACCCTCTGGTAAACTAACATAGCTATTGAAAATGGCCATTTATAGTGGATTTACCCATTAGAAATGGTGATTTTCCATAGTTATGTTAGTTTACCAGAGGGTAAATTGTAGAAAACTGCCGGCACTCTGTGGTCCCAGCCATCCGACGAATGGCTTCAACAGATGCCTTAAAGTCTTCGCAAATGTGACCATGCCACGCTGCAATTTGTTCAGGCATCTCAGTATCTTGGCACTAATACAAGAAGATACTCACAAAAAAGGAACAACAATTGAGTTCTGAAAATTCTGAGCAAACATGGGCAAACCCAAATCATGGTTGATCACCATTTTCTCCCTTCAATAATGCTACTGGTATGGATATCGGGGCGTCCCCCATTTTTGGACTGGCAGCCAATCACCTGAGTCACCCCGCTGCTTTTAGAAGAGCTTCGTCACGAAAGTGCAGCTTCGCAAACGCCCAGACCTCGGAAGCACCACGCTTCGGCACGGTTTTTTTGCGGGGGGGACCATGCTGACAAAATGGTGTGGATGACATTCTTAGAGGGAAACATGGTTGATGTGTCGAGATATGTTGAGATATTTTGATAGTTCCCAAAATCATATTTGTGACTCTCTCAACAAATTCGCCAGATAGGGTTCCAGATATGGGAATTGACTTGCGACATGGCAAGGCCAGGGCTCCTGACGCAGTTGGCCAACTCTTGAGAGATGAACTCACCCACGCCTTGGCTGATGAAGACATACCGTGGATGGTTCCGAAATCTGCACCGTCTTGGATGGTTGAAACCCTATAAATAATGAGATAAACATAGATAAACCACCTATCAACTGGTGCAGGATTTCTTCCATCCACTGTATGAAGACGATATCAAAATGTCTGTCCTCTGAATCTTCTTGAAGTGTATTGTCTGTTCATCTGCGCGGCCTCTTCACCATGTGTTTGTGCTGATTCTGAAGGGGTACACCCCTAAAATTACTGGGTTCCCCATTCCCAAATAGTCACCTGGCTATGGATCAAAGCTTATTATACCATATTTTGCGGGGATGAACCCCTACGGCCCTACTTACCGTCTATGGTTCACCACAGTACCAAGGTTTTGACCCACAACCACCTGGCAATTCAACCAGGGTCCCCCACGTCTCACGGCCAGCGCGGCCATGGAAGAGAGGGCTGGTGCTTCTCTGTAGCGGATGGCTGCCCAAGCCCACAAAGTGTTCGCAACCTGCAGTACCGAGAAATCTGCGGGTTTCAACATGTTTCAACCGTTCTTTTGCAGATCTGTGTTCGTAGATCATGAACGTACGTACTATTCATTACTAATTATTAGTATTTGTTTGTTTTTTTTGTGGATGCTTGTTTGGGAGCACCATCCCGTGTTTTCTCTCCAAGCCAGACAAGTTGACCAAGACCCCAACATTCTGCGGCCCAAGGTCTTCTATTGCAGCCAGAATGGAGCCGCAAAGGGCTCCCATCAGTTGCGGATTCCGAACCTGGCCGAAAGCCATGACATGCCATGACCATGGCGAGCCCCCCAACTGGCCATTTCAATGACCGTTTTCATGGAAGATGATGAGCAACAAATTTCAGTGTAGCCGGTGTAGCAAACGCAGAGATTTTGGGAAAATGGCCTCCAATTTGGCCCAAGACCATGCCGTGATGGCCAAATCCTTGGATGGGGATCCCATTTTTCAAGTGCTTCACTGCAGCCAATCTGCATCTTAACGTCTGACGTCTCCTGACCCATAGCCACAGATTGGCATATATCACACCGCTCAAATTATTGGTGTCTGAGCATAGCTGAGGATAGTGCCTGACCCTCAAACTCATGGCAGCGCGCAATGGCAGAGTCGGATAAGGCATCCAGGAGTGGCCAGTCGTGCCTGAGCAAGTCCAAGAGGCATGGCTCCGCAGACTCAAAGACTTCAAGTCCAAGACGGAAAATTGATGAGACAAACTTGAAAAACCGTTGGAGACACAGTGCAAGTGCCGCAGTTTTTTCCCCTCGGAGTCGGTCTCCAATGTGCCGAACTTGTGCCTTTGTCTGGCACTTCATCGCACTAAGAGGTTCTGAGATCCAAAGTCAGGCAAGCCATAGATGAGAGCCTTAGTTTCTCTTGGTAAAAAGCTCTCACAAAAGTGCTGGGGTTTTTTCTCATTTTTTCTCTAGTGGTTCACATCAAGTGTTGATCTCAGGGTTTCTCTCTCAGCCTCTGACCAGGAGAATGATTCCAAGAAAATAGGCCGCGGGAGAGATCACCCCGCCCTCGGGCCCAAAGACTCCACCGTGGAGCTGCTCCTTCCTGGGATGCGGCACCACCGAGACGAAGGTGGCCTGACAGGTCATCATCCTCTTCCAGGGTCCCGAAACAAAGACTGGGATGAATGATGGGCAAAACGGCAAAACCAATTCCAATTCAATTTCAATTATTATTTCTTTAAAAAAAAACTCCGCTTGGGGATGGGTTTCGGCTAAAATTGAAGCATGGTTTCTGAAATTGGTGTTGCCATGGTTCCTCGCGCCAAGCAGCTGAAATCGGAATGCCACTGGTGCTGCGTCCAAAGACGTTTCCCATGGAGATGTTCCAACCTCCATGGCCGGGTCAACATCACGACTCCCTGGGAAACCCAGCAGCACCTGGGGACCGCACCAAAGTGCCATCCCAAGGCAAAGCCTGCGGGTCAAGTTTGACCTCCCCACAATGGGCTATGATTATGATCGTCTCTGCAAAATAGTGCGTACACTGCCTCAAATTGATATGGAACTTTAAAATTAGGTTTCAAAAACCAAGTTTATATGATGTTGCGATATATAATATTATATATATATATACCATACAATCACTTGGCCCTGCCAGGTGTAAAATACGGTGATTTGTATGAGCTCACACTGCCACAATCTATAAACCCTTCGGGCCACAGATTCCAGCCTAAGCGGCCACCGGTCAGAAGAACGTTGAGACCGCCTGCCATGCCCCCAACAAAAATGTTGAGCCTCAGCTGTGCGGAGCGTCATGCCGGCCTATATACTATCCTGATCCCATATATACCACATTATCCCATATTATCCCTACTATATCCCATCCCCCGAATATGCAATTCCCTTGTGTCATCTTTATTATGGTGGGGTCTCAAACTGAATAGATAGATGAAATGTGAGTCAATACAAAACCAAGATCAACGAAGCTTTCGGGGGAGTATTTACGTCATACCAGCCAGCTCCAAGTGCTATCCCGTTCGCATGCTCAGAGGTCTGGTTCCACCAGGGGATGGCAGGTGCATCACCACAAAGAGTACCTCGAGGGTGCCAGGCCCAGCTGCCAACCATATAGACATAGACTAGATAGGTCCTAGGTACTCGCGTCCTAAATGTACAATTTATATCAATTTATGTCATGTAACTTATCATATCTAGCCGAATGAATCTAGCCTAATGGATTCTAATGGTTTGGGGGGAAATGGGCGAAAACTTCGTTTGACTCGAGTCGGAATGGACACCGCAGGGCACCGACTCCAACACCATGGCAAAGAGAAAGGCCGCGATGGCGGAGAGGTCCAGATATACCGCGCCAGCTTCTGCCAGATTGTACCTGGCGGGAACCTCAACCCCTGCCATGGGAGTTGAAGGGCATCCGTCCTTTAAAAAAATCATGGGGAAAACCTCAGAAATCACATGGTTCATATTGGTTCATCATCCGTCGTGCCCCTCACGGTAATTACATCAAATATTTGTACGTATATATCACAGCATCATTCCAAATACAGCAATTTTGACCAAAAGCCAGGACGCAAGAGCCAACCTCGCACCGGCAGCTCCTGATGCCGTTGGACACATGAAAACAGGACAAAAAGTATTTAAAAAAAGTGAAAAATAGTGAGTGGACTATAGAGAACACATAGAGAAAACAATCATCCATCTGCAGACATCTACCTTATCCAATCTACGTGTAGGTATTATTCTTATAGATAAGACACATTAAGCTGTCGCACAATCGCAAGCTTTCGAAGAACTGTTACGATTCATTCGTGAGCTCCTCGTTGATAGCCACATTCCTGAGTTGAGAGCCCATCACCAAATACCCCAGATACCCCAGATACATCCAGATACCCCAGATACATCCAGATACCCCAGATACCCCAGATACCCCAGATACCCCAGGATCACCAGTTGCAGAAGAATCACACCAAAATGATGACAAAATATTCTTGAAGATTCGCACCCAGAGTGATCAACTGGTGGTCTATCAATTCTGGCATGACACTTGACAACAGATCACAGTCTTGCCAAGTCTTCCAAGTCATTCCAGGTCTGTGTTTTAGCTGTTGCAAGCAAGTGTCAAATGGAAAACTACATCCCAGAAGATACACAGCCAAAAGTTCTCGGAAGGATCGAAGACTTCCTCAGCTGGCGAGTCATCCCGTGGCATCCCTGTAAGTGGGCGAGAAGTAGCCACAACTTGGGGAGCTCAGATGGCAACCTACCCAGCTGAGCGTCAAAGAACTGCAAGAAGACAACCCAACCAGCCAGAAGTTCCACTCCGAACATGAACCTTGGCACACCACTGAGAGCTGTTAACAAGACCTGAATCATTGACCTGATGCTGTCATAACTTCACGCCGGGAAAAAAGACCCGATACTAGGTTGGCATCCGATCATGCAAATCAGCCAATGAAAAAAACCGTCAGTTCTGACCATGGGTGGGTATGAGTGTGTAATGAATATTACATGCCCATAATAAAGGCCTCTAGAGGGAGGGAGGGAGGGAGGGAGGGAGGGAGGGAGGTAGAGAGAGAGAGAGAGAGAGACACAGAGACCCTTTAAAAAAAATAGGAAGTAGGCAGTTACGTTCAATTTTGGTAGCACTTGACGTGTCTACCTTTCTGGGGTTTGCGATATGAGCATCTGGAGCATCTGGATCCCAAAAACGGCCCTGCCACCAAGCCGCGAAACGATTGTGATGCCCACAGCCAAGCCAATGATGCTATCCACAAAGAAGGCTCCATCAAGGGTGAAGCCCAACAAGGACAAGGATCGCTTGTCCATGCACAGCGACATGAACCACACACCCAGAAGCGCGCCAATGCCTTGGTAGAATGGGATGCTGATGTTGCTCCGTTGGATACAGATTTTGAAATACTCACCAAGCAATATCGGTGGCGTCTCAAAATATCCAAAATGGCAAGATTTCTGTGGGATGAAAATTGATGAAACTCATGATACATGGGATTTGGGGCAAATTTTGAGGCAACAGACTTCCATGTTGCAAGTCATTGAGCAAACACCCTTCCTCCTGTTTCCACGCACACGTGCGGAACATCTACCCCGTCCAAACAAGAAAAGTCCTTTCTGGAGGATACGAAGTCATTCCATGTGTGGCTATCACAACAATGCATCAATGCATGAACCTATCATATCTACGATTCACGATGGTCATCGATGGTCTACCCCATCGGTTGTTATAGTTGTTTGACCCTTGGCATCCCTTGATGGACAATTCGTCACATTCGCGCCAGAGGCTGATGGAGCAGAGCTGCCCATGCCCAATCGCATGCATGCGTCTTTACCTTGGCCGAGGTGAAATTTTGGCATGTCCTGGGAAAGTTCCTTCGTCATAGGCTCTCCAGGAATAGATTGGAAGGGGTGAAGTGTTCAAAGAGCAGATTTTGAACACATGCCATGAGAGTCATGGACAGAGGTGAATTGATCAAAAATTGCTGTGAAAACCAGCTTGGAAGCAAATGGGAATGCCCACCAAGAAGAAAAGAGTACCACTACATCAGCAGCTCTTCTGCCAACATCGCTCAGCTTCGGCTTTTTCATGCTTTTTGCAGGCACGCTGCAACGCTGGCGACCAGTCACATGGTTCAGAAAAAAGGGTTGGCCAGTTTTGGATTTGTATTTTTGCAGTTCCTTCGGCAGTTCAATGGCCGGCCACGCTATTCGCCTCAGCCCCACAGCTGGACAATGGCTCACCATGTGTACCCTGGAAAAGGATGACAGGGATTTCTGTACATATTGTCGGGGTTGGTGTGTGCGGTGTGTGCGTGACGATTGAGCGCCTATTTCCGAAGATGGAAATGACATCATAAATCAAATTCGAACATCGCGTTTGCGACTGCAGGTTGCTGACTGTACTTGGGATCTGGTCACCACCATCCCGGTGGCACTGTGTATACTGAATTGTATACTGTGTCAAGCGGCGTATCATGGTGGATCGACTCATCTTTAGTAGGGTCCCACGGCAGGTTTCCTGCAAGGGAGGCACTTGCAGAATGTTTTAATGGAAACTCAGTTTTGCATGTCCAATTTTTCATCATGTTGAAACATGCGTTAAATATCCGCTATCTAGTATAAAAATGTATAACTAGTATAAGCCGTATAACATCGTTTATAATGCTATGAAATTAGCAACTATACACATAACTGGCAACTATATAGCTAGCAATTATAACTGTATTGACCATTGCATTGTCTTCCATATTGATCGGGGCGTCCCAGAAAACCGCCCCCCGATTCGTCACGTTCCTGGGTCCCCACAGATTCGACGAGCCAGCTGCAAGCCTGGGGTCGTGCGCGCGCATTGATGTGCTCTATGATTATATTTCAATAAAATGTGTATTTTCTCTCCTATCATGTATAAATATGTAATTGTAAATATAATTATATATATATTGTTTTTTGTATGTGGTGTGTGTATGTATGTATGTATGTATATATATATATGTATATATATATAAGTACATCTATGTGTATGTGTATTACAGGTATTACACTGTGTGTGTATTTGCAAACTCATTGATGACCCATTTCCAGGATGCAGCACTAAGCTTCCGCACCAAGGCCAAGGAAGAGATCGTTCAAGAGGGCCTGGGTCACGAAGAAAAACGGCACTCGGAGGAAAATACCTGGGACGAAGCGCCGAGAGAAACGGCCAAGCCGGATGTTCACTGGGGAACCAAGAAAGAGATCTGGAAAGGACTTCTAACATGTTCTAACCCCAGTGGAAAGGCGTAGATTGTGGCATTATATGGTATTAAGGCCCTGTATGCATGCATATTAGTAATCAAATGTGTCTGTTTTGTACAGGAACGCTAATACACTGGTTCATCTTGGGCCACGTTCAGGCGGGCCAAATCACACGCTCAGCAAACATACCCTGGAGAGTTCGCCAAGCAACTTGTCTTTCCCTCTGCCTGCACGGAAGTTCAAAAGTTGGCAAAACAGACTTCCAACAATATGATGCTCATGTGTGTTAAACTGCTTGAAGATCTTTCTTTTCTTGGTGGTTGAAGCATCCCCCTCGTGGTTTTTGTCATTGACATTGGAGACCCTCCTTCCAGTTTTTTCCCATATCTGCTATTAAAAAAACTGACGCCGCCAAACCTGCCCGTCGCTTTCAGCTGTAAGATCTCACTTAGGATATCTTACCTGCCCATCGATCTTCAAGGGCAAATGGGTTCCTTGACCCCCCACGCAGTCCAGAGATAGAAAGTATCCCTGGTTCCTTAGTTCCAAGATCTACAGCCAGCTAAGTTTGCTCCATGTTCAACCCCGAGGGTCAACGTCGGATTGTGAAACTTCCCGGTCGGATTGTGAAACTTACCGGTTGCAACTTGGATTGTGAAACTTGCCCGTCGGATTGTGAAACTCGCCGCACGGATTGTGAAACTTGTATTGTGACACTTAAAAATCGGATTGTGAAACTGCAAAGTAGGATTCTGTGAAACTCCGCAGACGGATTGTGAAACTCTGCGGACGGGTTGTGAAACTGGGACTGTGCAACTCTGAGGGCGGATTGTGAAACTCTGGGGACGGATTGTGTAACTGGGATTGTGCAACTTTGAAGGCGGATTGTGAAACTCCTGGGACGGATTGTGAAACTGGGACTGTGCAACTTTGAAGGCGGATTGTGAAACTCTGGGGATAGATTGTGAAACTGGCATTGTGAAACTCAGCAGACGGATTGTGAACCTCTGGGGATGGATTGTGACACTGAGATTGTGAAACTCTGAAGACAAATTGTGAAAATCTTGGGGGAGATTGTGAAACTGGTACTGTGAAAGTCTGGAGAGAGATATAGTGAATCTTTAGGTGGAGATTTTGATATCATCAGAAACTTTGTGGAGGCTCCAAGCCAGTTTGAAGTTCCATGGGGGGTGAGAATTTTGATATCATTGCCTTGTGGACACTCCCAGTCAGTTTGAAGTTCCATGGGGGTGGGAATTTTTATATCATCTTAGCCTTGTGGACACTCCCAGTCAGTTTGAAGATCCATGGGGGTGGGAATTTCGATATCATCTTAGCCTTGTGGACACTCCCAGTCAGTTTGAAGTTCCATGGGGGTGGGAATTTCGATATCATCTTAACCTTGTGGACACTCCAAGTCAGTTTGGTCCATGGGGGTGGGAATTTTGATATCATCTTAACCTTGTGGGGACACCAATTCAGTTTGAAGTTCCATGGGGGTGGGAATTTTGATGTCATCTTAGCCTTGTGGAGACTCCAAGTCAGTTTGAAGTTCCATGGGGGTGCACTCCAAGTCAGTTTGAAGTTCCATTTTTTTGCCAGGGCGAAGTTCCATGGGGGTAGGAATTTTGATATCATCTTAACCTTGTGGAGGCTCCAAGTCAATTTGAAGTTCCATGGGGGTGGGAATTTTGATGTCATCTTAGCCTTGTGGAGACCCCAAGTCAGTTTGAAGTTCCATGGGGGTGGGAATTTTGATATCATCTTAACCTTGTGGAGACTGCAAGTCAGTTTGAAGTTCCATGGGGGTGGGAATATTTTTATCATCTTGGAGTTGCGCAATCTTGGGAGTTGTGCAAGCCAAGTTGCGCATAGTTGCGCAAGCGGAGTTGCGCAAGCCAAGGTGCGCAATCCTAATTGCGCAATCCGACTGAAGAGTTGCGCAATCCTAGTTGCGCAACCAGGAGAGGTTGCGGAATCGGACTTTATTCAACCCCAAGGCGATTGGACTTAAATCTGTAGTTCCTATTCATTTGGTTTCAACCAGTATTGCCCCAAGATTGCTATAGTTAGTATTCCAGTCCCAATATATCATATATCCACATCCCCATCAAATTTTGGTATGAATATGTGGATATGGACGTATTGGAATATGGAATAACATCAATACTATTGATATATCCCAATATCAGAAATGAATCTCCACCTAAAAATTTTCTGGCCTGGTCTTAAAATAAACAAAATCTTCAAAACCCAAAGGTTTGTCATCATTTTCCTGAAGAACAAATGGAATATAATCTGTTTTGAAATTTTTCAGTCACAACCATATCTCTATTCATCTTGATGTTCCCATACGGGTCACCCACTTTCTGGGCCAACTCACCTCCTCCCAGTCACCGGGGCCACCGGGACCTCCGAGCGGAAGCTATCGCTGGTGCCAGCCGCAAGGCCGCAAAGACAAACCACCAGGGATGCAGCCAGCCGGATGGACATCATCAGTATGGCACCTAGTGTGGAACCAAAGCTGGAAGTTGTGATGCATTTAGGCTGTTTATGTACGTATATGCATGTATAACTAGATATACACACATGTATATACACACATGTATATACACACACATATCACATATATATATATATATGTGTGTGTGTGTAACATCTGGATAGATGTAAAACTTCCTTCTTCTTTTTTCTTCCCTCTTCTCCCTTTTTACATAATGCAGGGGGACACAGCATTTGACTGGGACTGTGTCCAACGAAGCTACCAGTGAAATGGGATATCCAGCTTGGCCAGCTGGACGTACCTGCATTTTTTCGTTGCAATTTTGACTGACATGGCACGCGGCCAAGCCTAGAACCGCA
>Ga0126342_10015017_pt1 | contig 13608 bp, 13 predicted proteins | sample Cyp1metagenome_FD_92528 | JGI IMG/M metagenome (GOLD analysis project Ga0126342, IMG submission 92528) | Coral microbial communities from Lord Howe Island, Old Settlement Bay, Australia - Cyphastrea 1 metagenome | ecosystem: Host-associated > Invertebrates > Cnidaria > Coral ...
CAATAAACGCTCAGGTGGAATCACTTCTTGCACCCTCTCATTGTGACGAGCATAGTTTTGCAAGCAGGTCTCTTTCTCTTCGGCCGATTGATCTCGAAAATTGCAGCCCCATGCTCGCATGCCAGAGCACTTGTAGTCAGTACTATTGGTGTCTGCGACCCATCCGGAAACGTCAGCGCTGAAATACATCATCTGACCAACGTGTAAGTAGTTGCTAAACCAGCTTTCAGCGTCTCGGATGGTCAACACAAATTTGGTTTCGGGAAAAGCTGCCATGACCTCTTCATACATCAGCATGACAGGTTCATCCATGGCGCCATCAAATGCAGCCAAGGTTGCCAGAGCATCCTCGAGCCGACCATTGCCAAACAAATAATCGCACAGCGGCGGGCGGATCTCTCTCGAAACGCCCGTGTGCAACGGATTGAACCCCAGGATTCTCATGGCATCATACATAGTTTGCGTTCCAGCTCTAGGGGCTCCAACGTCCAACAGCTTGAAAGCGGCACTGCTGGCCCATAGGACTGACAGAATTGTGAGGAAACGTTGGTGGCTCATGGCCTCGGGCATATGGACAATACAGAGCAAGATAGGTCGTTTGCAAGACGAGTGGTTTCCGTCTTGGGAAATTGAGCCAAATTTTAACCAACACATGGGACGAAACCGCGGTGCTTCAGCCACAAAACCATGCGAGCGAAAGCACAACATGCTGGCGTATGCCCCAAGAAGGCTTGTTCGTATCACCTTTTAAATTAAAAAGAATTCATCCAGCTGAAGATCAGTGTCAGTGACAAGTTCCAACAAAACATTCAGAAAACATCTATTACACTTGTTTTTTCTGGGCCACTTTCACTTTCACGGTCGTCCAAAGGCCTCGTTACAAAATTGAGTACTTGCTTCGCAAATGGGACCATACTATCGCTCAAACCAATCATAAAGCTCCACATCCAATGGCGATATGGGGGTACCCAACATCCAATAGTTTATCATCATCAATCCGCAACTGGGTGCGGTTGGGAACCCACTGGGCTCCCATGCTTCACGTCACCTCCATCGGCCGCCCTCAGCATCGAAAGGTGATGATGAGTATTGTGGCAGCATGGTGTGTAATTCGTTTTTTTGGGGGGGCGGAATCAGAAGGAAAAAATGCACTTTTCTCGGCAAATCAGCATTTGCAGCAGAGTCTGAGGTGGTCCAGTTTTCAGTGAACCAATAAGCCAAGGAAGACTAGGAAAAATAGTAGACGATGGTTTCTTTATGCGGTACTCTTAAGAGATTTTATTCCATAGGACGCCATAGGATATCACACCGTAAACCGTAGGTTCTATGATGGTAAAAAACACATGACTAATTAGTAGCTAGCTCCGCAAACAGTCTTTTACATTCCTTTACAACAATAGACAGCAAATGGTATGTTTAAATAGCTTTGCCACGTTCACAAAAAGTCGGGCTTGAAGGCCAAATTCGAGAGAACAATCACCTGAAGCACCCCCCGTGGGTTCAACTCTCGATGTATTTTTTCAGGTGGTTGCTGGAACATCCTCCTTCCTAATCATCAGCATAATCAACATGATATCCGGCATCATCATCACCATCATCATCATCACCATCATCACCATCATCATCATCATCATCCTCCCCCTCCTCCTCCTCCTCCTGATCATCATCATCATCATCACCATCACCATCATCATCCTCCTCATCATCACCATCATCCTCCTCCTCATCATCACCATCTTCCTCATCATCATTATGATCATCATCCTCATCCTCATCCTCCTCCTCCTCCTCCTCCTCGTCCTCCTCCTCCTCTTCCTCCTCCTCCCCCTCATCATCATCATCATCATCAACATCATCATCATCATCATCCTCATCATCATCATCCTTATCCTCATCACCATCATCATCATCATCATCCTCATCATCATCATCATCATCCTCATCATCATCATCACCATCCTCCTCCTCATCATGATGATCTCGTGGCTGCTACAAGTTTTTCCTTCCATTCTCACAGCACCGGGACCCCGACACACGGCCCAGCACGCGGCCCTGCAAGCCATTATACTCCTCGCCGGTCATCCACAGCGGCTTACAGAGAGGTGTAATTTGGAGGACCTGCCACACAGAACAAGCAGTCTTTATGTATAATATATATATATATATATATTTATGGGATTTCATGGTATTTTAATGGTATTTTAATGGAATTTAATGGGATATATGATGGTTACCCTCTGGTAAACGTTTACATAACTATGGAAAATCACAATGTTTAATGGCAAAACCCGCTATTTCTATGGCCATTTTCAATAGCTATGTTTGTTTACCAGAGGGTATCTATACATATACCATAATTATGAGGGTTTAATGTGGTTTTAATATGGTTTAATCCACACCTATCGGTTTTTCATGTCTAGAAAGTCCCACCTTAATTGGGGGTATCTCCGTTGTCGTCAATTATATAAATCCCCTGCGAAGTCCAAAAATGAGGTTTCCGTTCCTGTCACCATGGGATTACTGGTTGGTGGTAAAACAGCCCCTCTGAAAAATATGAGTTCGTTAGTTGGGATGACGAAATTCCCAATCTATGGCAAAATAACAAATGTTCCAAACCACCAACCAGGATTAGTATTGTACCCCTCCATTGAACAAAGTAAGCCATTTTCGCTGGGAGTACTCATAAATCACCCGTCAGTAAAGTACGCCATTTTTGGGGGTTCTTTCTTGGGGGTACCCGCGTGAATTAATTTTTTGGGCAATCTGTTCAGCAATACTGGTTTACAATTGGGCACGTTTTTGTGCATGTTTTTTCGTTTTCAAGTAGGCAACTTGTTTGGCAAGACTTAAATTGAAATCTCGTATATGTCCATGAGTTGTATACCTGTCTATTTCCGAGGATACCATTTGCTTTTGCCTAGGTTCGGAGGTTTGCGCTTGGCTTTTCTGTGCTTTTTGGACAGTGGTAGAATCACGAAGATCTTTCTCAACTACTTTGCGCAGGTGATTTAAAGACATGATTAAATAGACAGGCTGACAGAAAACAGGACGTGGGTAGACTTCAAAACGTGAATGACATCAGGTGGTGCAAGCAACCAGTCAAAAATGGCAAGTCATGCATAGTCATGCAATGTCAAATCTGGGCAAATCGCAAAAATCCATGTCCCAATTTGGAAAGCCAGCTTCGTTCAGTTCACCCTGCATCAAATTCACCATGGAGATGTATTCAGGGTCAGACCATCTGGTTTCATCCATGGACATGGACCAATGACCAATGGAATTCAAGTTACCTATATAATCCTATAATATAAGAAATTGCCTTACCATGTCATTCATCCCATTCTTTTGAGTTGAAATTCATCCCATGGTGGACATGGACCAATGGATTGCTGTTCCTGGCGTCAGCTGGGATTCCCATCGAAATGGCCGGGGATTACGTAGGATGAACCCGTAGGTTCATTGCCCGTTCTGAACATGATGTCGCACGTTTGTGTTTATCATAGCAAGACAAGAAACATATCTACGGTGTATAATAGCAGTCTCTCTCTCTCTCTACACAAACACACTTTTATACTCTATATATATATATATATTGAAGAAAACACTATTCATCTCGTCGTTCGTAGATGTGGAAACTATTTAACGGGGCTGTCTAAGCACAGATATGGGGCGTTTCTGCTCTCCTTGTGCACCTCCAACTCTTCGACCTGGCCACAGGGATTTTCCCAGATGATTTAACTGAAGATTTTTGAATCAAAATGTGTCCGAAAAAAAAGATCTAAAGATCTAATTTCCCAGATCATCATTTGCCAAATCATGTTCCAAATCATTGAACCCAAATGGCAGTGTGTCAAAACCTTGTACCCCTGGTGAACATCAAAATAGCTGGTAAATGGATGTTCATCCCATTAAAAATGGTATTAATAGGTATTGATCCATACCCAAATCATCTTCTGAAAAACCATGGTTTCCCATCCCACATCGCCATCTCTTCGCCATCTCTTCCCTGGGAACGCCTTCACCAGGTCGCCCTCCTGGATCGTTCGTGGACTTCCCGCCTGGCAGGAAGGTGAGCGAACGTCCGGTGGGGCGCCCCAGTGAGGTGAACTTTGGTGTTTTTTAACCCCATCAATAATGATGGTTAATATATGGTTAATATATGGTTAATATATGGTTAATGATGGTTAATAATGATTACCATCTGGTTATGACTAACATAGCCATGGAAAATCCCTGAACTAAATGGAGATATGGGAAAATCATCTATAAATGGGCCATTTTCCATGGCTATGTTAAATAACCAGAGGGTATAATAAACTAATATGTATATTAAACATTAATAAACCATAGTGCAGGAGTTATTTATAAACTAATTTGGCGATTTCTTTTACGGGGGCCCCACATTGTAGATAATGGGATGATAATGGTAAGAACTCCAAGTGAACACTTGGGTTTATTATCTCAGATCATGGTAGTTACGTTTTCTTGATGGGTGGGAGGTATGAACCAACTTATAAATGGGGGGAGTGCCACCTTGTATAGATGGCCTGTGATTGGATCATTTACCCCTTCAGAATTGTGGTCCAGTTCGCGAACTGGGAAATTACCACAGTTATGACCATTTATCAGTTGTAAGTACTTAGAACCCCATTTATAGAATGTATAATCCCATAGAAATAACCAGTTATAACTGGTAAATGGCCATAACTGCAGAGGGTATGCTTCGGATCAACGGAAAAACGCCAGGTCTTCCAGGTCCCAGGCGCCATCCCAAAGGCCACCTGTGGAGCCGCGCCGCCGCTGGCGGCCTGGAAAACACAACACAACTGGAGGCGGGATCAAGCTGTGTCATTTTGACCAGGTGGGGTAGTGCACAAAGCTGCGGTTTTATATGTTTTATTGGCAAGAGATGCGTGTTTTGTCAACCAAAGTCCTCGGGATTTTTGAAAAGTTGGTGAGCAAAACCACAGGGCCCGGGGATGGGCGATCGCCAGGGTTGATTTTGTGTATGAACATCACATGGCCGTTGAAACACTCCGACTTGCGAAGAAGTCTCCTATCGTCAACCCTTGCCCCTCTCATTGACACCTCAGAAAAGACAACCCTGATTTACCCTCTGGTAAACTAACGTAACTATGAAAAATCACCATTTTTACTGGGAAAACTCACTATAAATGACCATTTTCAATAGCTATGTTAAATTACCAGAGGGTAGTTCTCTCTCCGTATCTTTTGGGGTCCAATGTGTCTTGGGGTCCCTTGTAGTTCGATGGGCTCACGAGGATAGTTCGCGAACAAAGCAGAATTTCCATTGCCAGTGTTGGTGAGCCTTCGAGTATTGCCCTCTGGCTGCTGGTTTCATCCCCTGAACAAAATACTGGGACCATCATCCCAGTCATATGGTGGACAATACAAACATATACAAACTACTTGACGTCATCAGGTGGTTGGGAAACTCAATTTGAGATTCCAACTGGTTCCTCAATGGATTGGTTTAGGGGAAAATTTACAGGAAAACCCCATATTTTATGGTAAAAACCCTGGTTTCCTGTAATTTTTCCCTTAAACCAATCCAATGACTGGTTCCCCATGTTTTGTTGGGAAGCTCTGGACCCAACAGCTCCCAACAGCACCCTCCTATACCCTCCTAACCGCTGGATAGCTTGAAATCACCAGAATTGGGGATGCTGACTCCAAAGTTGACACTTTCTTGCCACTAAAACACAATTTTTTTCAACATATAGTTGGTTTTTCAACCAGTCCCCCTACCATGGGTTAGTTTCTGAACTCCAATTTTCTAGAGTTTCCCCTACCATGGCCATGGGTTAGTTCATATTCCCCAATAACCCCGGGTATGAAAATCACTCCCTAAACGAACCAAGGACCGCAAGGACCCCGGGCGAAGAGATTTTGCAACAGCGGCCACCTATCACGAGGCTTTGCTTGAAGAATCATCAAAGCGGAAATGCGTTTTTTTTTTTCAAATCATCAAATTGGTGGTATTTTGCAACTGATTTGTAAATCAAACGTGATTTGGAAAATCGATCAAATGATCAAATCCACCAATTTATATAGATGATCTTCAAGCTCCACTTATACTGGTTGCTCTGGTTTCAATCCCTCTGAAAAATATGAGTCAATGGGAAGGATTATCCCATATATCCCATATATGAAATGGAAAATAATCCAAATGTTTGAAACCTCCAAGCAGTATATCACTGATATATAGATGTTCTTGATGGCTGAGGGCCAGAGGCATCCCAAAGATGGAAAGTAAAACATCTGTCAAACCACCAAGCATTTGATGTATAGACATCAATAAGAAGCAAGCAAGATATCTACATATATCTGTGTTGATTAATATGTACTAGAAGATGTAGTTGACATTTGATTCTGTTAGTAGTTAGAAATATCTACTTCACCTAAACATCAACAAACTCGTAGTTTTCCGCCAACAGTGCGCAGTGAATCAAGGAGGAATAGGCAAGCAGCCAGAACAAAATGAATAAGGAGGGCTTCCACCAATGGGATAGATCACCAACAATAAACTGACAAATGGGGATGATTTGTCTACCTGGTTGGTGCTTGAGCCTACCCCTCTGAAAAATATGACTTCGTCAGTTGGGATGATGAAATTACTGAATGGAAAGTCATAAAATTCCATGGTTCCAAGCCACCAACCAGTTACAGTAAATATGGATCTCACTGATATCACCCACTGAACCATGCAACTGGCCACCTCAACTGCCCTGCTGTGGGACTGCGATGTTTGTACCCCCAAGCTGGAGGTTTCCAATCCATGATACGCCCAAATCATCCAGATTATTTTCGGGTTTGTTGCGATCTTTCCCTTTTCAACATCAATTGCATAACTTGTTCTTCCCTCGGGAAAAATAGGATGTTCCATCGATTTTTCCCTGTGGTTCAATTGATTTTCCCATGGGAAATCCGGTGCTTTCCTGCGAATTTTCCCTTCAACCAATGCAGTGATCCCTATGCGAACTCAGCTTCTCACCCCAGCATCAGGCCGAAGATCCAGACCGTGGGGTCGCTCGGCAACTGGCGCGGTGCCGCTTTGAAGCCGTGGGATCGCGCGGCTTCATGTGACGTGGTGATTTATAAAACGTAGTGATTTCAGAATCATGACATAATATCGTAATATATGTATATGTATGTATATATATATAAATACAATATATATATATATATAATTATATATATATGTCATAATCAACTTTGAGAACTATTAACTGTTTGGTGAATGACACACATATCATATGTTCCAATACCATCATTTGCATGCATTTGCTATATGTTACCTCATAGCTGTATCACTTGCAATGGCATGAGATCACCCCTGTGGACGTGTAGTATGGAGGTCACAAAAAGACATGGCGATTCTTCTTGGAAAAGGTAAAGAGAAATGGACAACTGGTTGGTGGTCAATCTGAAAGAGTTTCCTTAACCTTCCCCAGCAGGTGGAAAAACATGCGAAATTTCGAGAACACACAAACAAAATGAAACTTACCAAGTTCATTTCTTTACAGAGATGATCCCTGAGTTCAAATCCACAAGTAGCGGAAAAAACATTTCTTTGGGATCTTTGGGACTGGAAACTGGGCGGACTCCGCAGCCACCAATTCCTGCCTCTATAAAACCTGCGACGGCGAGGAGGCGACTTCAGCCGGGTATCCAGCAGAAAATTGGTCAAAACAGTTACCTCCCCATCCAAAACATGAAACAAACTCAGTATTTTTTTACGACCCTTCACCAATCGAAAAACCCCTGAAACACAAAACACTTCAAACCGCGGTTTTTACCATTTATAGGAGGTTCTTTGAGCCACTTCCTGGGAACATGTGACTACAGTTGTATAATATATGGGTACATGCGGGTAGATGTCAGCTGATCGGTATATGGATTTCTTCAAACCTCAAAATGGACTATTGGTTAATCCTTTTTTGTTTCATGGTTAAAGCAAGGGTTTCCACTGTTGGACAGGGCGCATCTAAAACATCCTGTTTGTTCTTTTGCGAGTTCACTGCGTTTTCTCATTGAACTGATGACAATTTGGAGCCATCCAGGTGGTTTTCCCGGATTTGTTTAAAACATGTTGGCTATATCCCTATGCAATGTTGGCTTTACCTGCTGGGAATGACTAAGAGTTTGCTATGAAGTAAATGGCCCACTTGGTTCAATGATTGCCCGTTAAAGATGGTCATCTTACCGCATGGTACCAAATGGTATCCAACTGCCTCCAGCGCTTCCAGAATTACTGCGGGGTATGTTTTGCTCATTTAAAAAAAAATAATAATCCAGATATACCATTATAATTTATAATGATTTTCATGTTTTTAATGATTTAACACCTCCATTTAGATCCAGATTGTTCCACAACATCGCCACGTTTGACACACCGGAGGGATCAGGGTATCGTTGAAAGCTGCCGAGGTCTAGGCTAAGGATCCCGAAGAGCTGGTCCCAAGCACGGCCGAAGAAGCCCTTAGGCTGCAGCTCCTCAAATCGATTCGCGGATGGTTTAGGACATTATTTGTACTAGAAAAGAATAGGAACAAAGAAACATATCCATTAGTTTGTTTGATTTGGTTGTGTTATTAGCATTCTTATTCCGAATTACTTATTATGTTGTCATTGTATATACCAAAAACGATAATCATAAGAATGTTACGCAACGAACCATCAAACTCCTCCTGCAAGGTGCTGCAGGTTAATTCGTTCGGGTAACTTGGCATCCTATGGCTGATGCTATCGAACTAGCTCGTGGATGTTCATCGGACCAATGTTCACATGACCTTCGGGGGGCCTGGATGGTGGATGGGAACAGCAATCCTCAGAAAAGTAATGCATCATTACATTATTTACATTATATTTACATCCTTTATGTGGGATTTTACCGTTCTATCCTTTTTTGGTGGTGCTATACCTGACTCTGACTCATGCTCATGTCCATAATTCTCACCAATCACATTTTTTCGGGGTCCAAACATGGTCGCATGGTCGCATTGAATAGGGTAGCCTTGAAACTATTCCAAGATGGCAACTTTATGACTATAATGTGGGTAAAACAGTGTCATAAACCACCACCCCATTTTTGATGGTTTATACCCCCCATGCATAGTGTTTTGGGGGGTAGCCCCATTTTCAGACACACGCATGTGGTGATGTTTTTACTTTCCATGGAGAAATGGCTCCTCTTCAGCTGGGGGCAAGCTGTCCGCGTGAATTTCCGCGTCCAGCCTGGGCTTGAACTATAGAAGTGATCTGCATTCCCAACAAAAGACAGAAAATCCATGTTCAATTCCTCAAAGGAATCAGTAGACAATCATGGAATTTCCATGAACATCCTAGAAAACCATCAGATATCTTGAGCAACGTGTGACGTTCTGTACTTCAGACCTTCCAAATCCTAAGTTGCCACCCGGGCCCAAGTTTCCAGACGCCACCCGGGGCGAATCAAGGTCCTTCGCAAGACGCTCAACTAGACAACCAAAAAAAACCCTGCCAGACTCTGCAGAATTCTGTAGCACCCCAATATATCCTTTCTGTTGGTGATATTATATGGGCATATGATAACTGGACATACATCAGTTGGGCACCAATCGAAAGTATATTGGGCATAATATCACCAGTTATAATGATTGAACAAATATAATGATAATGATAATATCAATATCACAAATATATAAGATGTTCAGTCGGGCACCTGACAAGGTCGACCCTGCAGGGCCCAGCACGGCACCGACACGTCCGACGCGTTCCAAGGGTCCTTGATGCCAGCAGCATCGTGAATGGCAGCCTTGGTAGCCCAGGCATTGTCCAAACACATGAATGAAGTCCTGAAGTCATCACCCATCATTCATCCTATATATTGGTGATATTGATATATGATATTATCACTTATGGCATGTTATGGCCATGGCTACCAGTTATAACTGCTTATTTCAATGGGATTATACATTCTATAAATGGGGTTTTGTTAGTACTTATAACTGATAAATGGCCATAATTGTACAGACTTGAAAAAAAAACAGGTTATTGAGATCATCCATGATCACCCTGCCACCGTTCGACGACACTCCTTTGCAATATCTACATGGCCAGTTGTGAAGATTCAGTTCATGGCTGCATATTATATTGCACTTACGTCTAATATCACACATTGGGAAAAACTCAACAACATGGTTAGGTTAATTGATCTTAAATGATTGAGATATACTATGATATACTTGCCATGTCAATTCGAGATCCACCGGGTGTATTTAGGGAGAAACTATGAAAACACTGATTTCAATCCATGGCATGAAATATCATGTCCCCTGAATAGCAGCAACACACATGTCAAGAAACGGCGTGCCATTCAAACGTGGGCTTATGTCAAAATCATATTCCGGTCATGTACAGCTCCCCGACCGCACCTGCAGTTTTTGCAGCCACTGCGTGAGATCACGAGTCGCCTCAAGAAAACTTGAAGAAATCGCTTCGGGGCCCGCTCGATTTTGTGCTCCGACTCTATCCCAACCTTCCATTCATTGTGAGCAGATTATGGGTTTCATGGGTTTAGTTGAAACTTTAGGGATTCCCAGCCTTTTTACATAAACACATCATCATTTTTCATGGAGTTGGAGCTTCCCCGCTGCCATAACATGATTGGACGGATGCATTGAACATCCAAGGTGGTGCCCCAAAACTTACCCCAATTCAATAGTTGAATTACAGTAACAATGAATTACAACAGCCAAGTTGGCTGAATTACAATAGCAATGAATAATCACAACGATGGGATTATTCCTGTCATAACTGTCGGGTTTATGGTGAAATAACATGAAATAATCGTAGTTGGATGGTGCCTTTTCACCAAACAAACATCAGCTGACTGCGGGCAGCACCAACTCTCGACCGATCACCTCTTTGGGAAAGAGCACAGCCTGGCGACCAGTCGGTGTTCCAAGGTTTTTCAAGGCCGGGTGTATGTTTTTAGAAGCAGGTTAGACTAGGTTAGTATATATGAAGGTTTCTTAGAATGGGAGATCCCCCAAACCCATGGCTAAAGCCATGCTAAACTGGTCTCATTTTGGATACCCTCTGGTAATTTAACATAGCTATTGAAAATGGACCATTTTCAGATGATTTTCCCAGCTAGAAACCTCCATTTATTTCATGGATTTTCCAGTTCGCTATGTTAGTTTACCAGGCCGGGTAATTTTGGTGGGTACCGGCTAAATCATCCCATGACTCCGGAAACCTCCATGACTCCGCCGGCCTCTCTGGCCGAAAGAGCTAAGACCTGACGCGAGTTTGCGTCGTTTCACAGGGCAACCCCTTTAGGGGAAGTCCATGAAAGAGGTCATGCCAAACATACAAAATTGGAACATGACCTACAAGATGGGGCCCCCAAGATAGCGTTCAGTTGCCTTATAAGTGGCTTAACTATGGTTTATGGTAGGTATAGCTGTAGTTACTGGGGGTTATAATGGTTTATAAACCAACTTATAAGTGGGGGGCCCCACCCTGTAAGATGGGGATGTCTCAAAACACCAAAAAACACAGAAGAATACCATTCTTCGGGAGATAAACGTCCATGACTAACAACTATTTCGGTGTGAACAGAAGGGTAGCAGCGTTCTGACCCGCGGCCATACGACAACGAAATCAGTTAATAACAATTATAGCACGGACACAAAATGGTTGCTAAAATATATTTAAATTGATGGAAGATGATGATGGAAGATGATGATGGAAGATGATGATGGAAGATGATGATGGAAGATGATGGAAGATGATTTATATTATTAATCCCAACTATATATGGGTAAACGGGATGGAAAATGATGGAAGATGGACAGTAAACCAACAGAAGCGATGATAGGTCCCTTGTGGCCCATGGCCCACTTGCAAAATCAGAATCTATCAGGATCCATTGATCGATACCGACTGATTTCGAGAACATGTTCCCTGTTGCCATCTTCCATGAACCGACCAACCCATCGGCAAAGGTCAGCTCTACAATGATGAAGAGATTCTGGCGATTTTTGGCATCTTTTGCGGGTGAAAACATCTCATCTGATGCTGCATTTGAAATTTGAAGATCGAATCCCTATCTTTGGACAGGTTGAAACTCCAGTTCTGCCGATCAAATCAAATAAATCAAATAATTATGGTAAAACTCTTACCCTCTGGTATTCAAACATAGCTTGATCTATCTATCTATCTATCTATCTACCTATCTATCTATCTATCTACCTACCTATCTATATATCTATCTAACTATCTATCTATCTATCTGTCTGTCTGTCTATCTATCTATCTATCTATCTTAAGTGATTCTACCAGTCATTTATAGAGGATTTTCAATTGACAGGATAGATTGCCAAGGGTTATGTCATCAAGAAGCATTCCAAGACCTCCAAGACCTTCTCTCCGTGGGGCCCGGGCTGAAACTCCCTTGGCCGAAGCTGTGGAAGTTTTTAGAGATTCAAGCCTCACTGTTCGGATCTGGGCAAGGTACTCTTCACCAGTCCAATGTAGATAAATAAACAAATAAATACAAATATAATATATGTTTTTTTTTTAAAAAAATATATATATATAATGTATGTATGTAATCGTGTAAATATGTGCATCTATACATATATATATAAATCAATGAATAACTTCCAAGACCAAATTAGTTAAACTGATAAAGCTGGGTACAGTACATAGTAAGTGTTATGAAACCACCGCACGCTCCCAAATCAAATGTAAAATGACGTGTGTATATATATATAGCTTACAAAGATACAATAAACGTTCCTCCTGGTAGAAATTGGACTATATCAAGCATCAAATGTCAACTCAGTCCCAAACCATCCCAAGCCTATTAGCCATCAAAACTGGATCTGCAGGCTGCGCGACTAACGCAGCAATCAGGTCAGCGTTTTTTTCGACAGGATGGAGGGTCTGTTGGGGCTTCTGCAGTATATCGAATCAAAGATCCACTGGTTTTTGGCTGCATGCAATGTATTTGGATACATTGGTAAATAGTAGCCAAGTGTGAAATGATATCATAACCCAACAGGCTACTTGAAACGCCAATCGCGGAGAGCCAATTTATGTCTCCTCATATTCCTGATTCACAACATAAAAAAATAACCAAACATCTCCACTTTCGCTGGGCACCCTCTAGTAAGCAATGTTTTGATGACCGAAGGTTACAATCGCTCAAGTTTTCCTGACATTTGGATTCAGTGCCATTTTCAATCATACAACAATCATTGGTTTTCGTGGCAAAAAAAACATATCTTGGTACATCTTGCCGTTAAATCGTCCCCTTTATTCTCCCCTCTTTTTCCGTGAGCTCCCAAATCATCAAGATGTTTATTTTTACCATTTTTTACCCATCCAAATTTTCAAGTGAGTTGAGCCAACCATATACCCTCTGGTAAACTAACATAGCTATGGAAAATCACTATTTTTAATGGGTAAATCATCCCAGTTTGAATTTCTACTATGGGGTCGAGAACCCATTTTGTACCAAAGCATCAAAATTCCTAACCTCAGCCATTATAAAATGATGGTTCTCAACCCCCAGAGGATTACGGAAAATGACAA
>Ga0126342_10015018_pt1 | contig 13608 bp, 14 predicted proteins | sample Cyp1metagenome_FD_92528 | JGI IMG/M metagenome (GOLD analysis project Ga0126342, IMG submission 92528) | Coral microbial communities from Lord Howe Island, Old Settlement Bay, Australia - Cyphastrea 1 metagenome | ecosystem: Host-associated > Invertebrates > Cnidaria > Coral ...
GGAGCGCCCGGAGGGCAGCAATGACATTGGCATGTTGGCCTGGAAGATGAGCATGAAGACCCCGGAGTATCCCCAGGGCCGTGATCTGATTTTGATCTCCAACGATGTGACCTTCCAAGCAGGCTCCTTCGGTGTCAAGGAGGACTGGAGTTCATATTAATTAATGAAAGTTGCATTGGTTTTATGGCTGGGCTTCATGTGCTGTTGGTCGTCGTGGCAATCACTATTCTTCCACAGACCTGTGCATTGCAGAGATAGTTGTTGTCCTTCATTGATTAGAGCAGTGGAGCTTTGGATTTACCCATTCTTTCATAGGGATTTCACCGGTACACGGGGAGAACTTCACTGGAAACCAGGATCAGTTCTTCCAAAAGGCCTCGGAGTTCGCCCGCGTCCGCGGCTTGCCCCGCATCTACGTCTCCTGCAACAGCGGAGCTCGTGTGGGCTTGGTGGAAGAGTTGAAGCCCCTCTTCAAGGTGCGGGTGAAGAAATCAACTCCTGGAACCTGACTTGTCATAGGGGTACCCCCTTGCATCATCCAGTCATGGATGACCATTGACTTAGTATAGGTTAACTCATGGTGACTTGGAGATCCCCGATTTTAAGAAATCCCCATGATACAAGGTGGTGCCCCATAGTTAGCTAAGTTGGTTTATAAGTCCCATAACTATGGTTTATGGCAAATATAACTATAGTTAATGGGGTTTATAAACCAACTTATAACTGGGGGGCACCATCCTGTACTGAAGATCGTCTAGACATAGTTGAAAGATCAGCAAGTTCAGCAAGTTCAGCAGATGGCAAAAGCTCACCACCAATCCTTTGGGATATAGAGGAGGTGGCTCAAGATGATTTGCCCCAAGAAAAGTGATGGGTTTACCACCCAAAGAGATATTGGATGATATTGGATGTTTGCTGGTTTACACCAGCAAAATGTAGTACTTGAGAGTACCCAATCATCAACCCCCAAAAAAAATACAACAGCAACAGTTCTCTTAAAAGATTCTTGATGATTCGGTTGATGTTTTCCCAAAAAATGGTTCTGGAAGTTGCTGAAATGATATTTTTCCCCAAGGAATTACTGTTGTCCACAACAAGCATTATGGTTTCCCAACAAAAAATGATTGGTTTTCTCCCAAAAAGTTGTCTTTTCCGTACCACAACTGGATGTGTTCCCCCAACAGTCTGCGTTTTCCTCCCTAAAAAACTTGTTCTAATTCCCCAAAAATGTTTTCCTCCCCAAAAAAATGAATGTTTTCCCAACCAAAACCAGATGTATTTCTTCCCCCAAAAAGGCAATGGCTGGTTGCATCACCACCGACATCTAGCCTTGAGGTGAAGTGGCTTGACCCAGCAGACTGCAACAAGGGCTTCGAGTACCTCTACCTCTTGAAGCAGGACTTGAGTGTCTTATTAGGTTAACTATGGACAACCATTAACCATTTTTTATGACTAGGTTAACTATGGTAACTATGGTTTATGGATGTTTTTGGTAGAGTTTTCTCTATATCTATGGTGGACATCGGATTGCTTAGGATTGCTCCCGGCTTTCGGCATGTGTTTGTGGGTGGCTCCCCAATGTTCAACGTGAGATTGACGGGGATATTTCGGATGTTATTGAAAAGGGGACCATATATACTCAGTATTATGTAAACGTGATATATTGACTTTGAATTCACATTTATTATACATATATATAATATATATTATATATATTAGTTGTATTTTATCTTATTATAATTCATCATGTTTGCCCTGGAAAACTTGGGGCCAAGAAGTTCCATTTGCTTCAACCCAACAAAGCCTGGTTTGTCGCTCATATCCCAATTGTTTGTTGCTCACAGCCCGTTGTCCATTGTTGCATCGTTTTGCTACAGTGAAACCTTCTTGTTAGTTTGAAGAACATGATGATATACTATTTGATGAAATGTCCGAACCAATGATATAGTATAATAATCTAGTCTAGTATATCAACATGAGCTAGTGCAGTTCTATATGATATATCATATCTTCACAGAACCAGAATGCCATATTACGTTAGTGCAGTAACTTATAGTGATATGGTTTTATGAAGAACCAGGGTTATACTAAATAATTGGTATATATTTATAACCCATAGGATCCATGTATGCTATATATGGTAACATTTACCATCAATATACCTCCAATGTTAGCATATATACCAGCACCATGGATCCTATGGGCAATGATAGTGATATGGTTTTATGATTCACCATGAACCATCGTGCTGATATATGTTATTCATCATTGCTACTTTGGCGAATCAGTTCACCCTTAGAAAACTCGCAACCCACGCGTCTCGCAATTCGTTGGTTAGGTGAATTCTATGGTCTATGGATATATCATGATATATCAATGTCAACAAGGTCAATATGAGTCTTCCACTTCTATAGCTGTATCTATATCATTATCTTATATAATATATATATATGATAATATATATATATACCATATATATGTTTTTAAATATCTAGATAGTCTATGTAGACTATATAGATATTTAAACAAATATAAATATAGATATAGACATAGACTATATAACCTTCTATACAAATCCGTTCGTTTTGGTGTCAACCCAAGACCGCCGGAGGACTACGAGAAGCTTCCGGCCGGCACCGTGGAGGCCCACAAGGTCTCGGAGGCCGGGGAGGAGCGCTACGTCCTGGATGCCATCATCGGTGAGGCAACGGCCACCGGTTCGGGTTAGGGAAAAGGGGGCTAAATCTCGTGGAATTTTTAGAATTCAGTAGGTTATGAATGGCTATGAACTATTAGAAGTAGGTAATTTCTACTATAGAAGGTTATATAAACCCGTTTTTTTCGGGAAAAGTAGGGTTTTCAATCCACTAATCCACTGTTTTAGGTCAACTAACCTACTTATAGTAAGTGGGATGAGCCACCATGTAGAGGTTCAGGGTTGGTTCATGATGGGTAATGGGAAAATATATCGGTTATAATGATTGATATGATATGACTATTGTGATGGTTGTGATATTCTTCATGGTTGTAGTGATGGTTCTGATGATATGATGGTTGATGAGGGTGCGGATTCAGGGGACTTGAGAAGTTGAACGCCACAGCACAACAGAATCCACAGGTTTGTCTCTCGGTGGGGCATACCTCCAACATGCATCAAGCTGATATTTGCTTCTAGGAACATCATGACATATACGATGTGATCTTGGGTTACCATGGTGTCACATTGGGTACCAAGCTTTTGGACAAGACCAGATCAGGAATCTTTGCTGTTTGAGGCTTGCCAAACATTGGTTGAAACTCATGAGAAAGAAGAACTTGTAATGTTGGTAAAGCAATGATTACCCCCATATTTTGATGGCCCGTTTATGGTAAAATCAGGGATGGTGGTGTTACTATTGCTTTACGAACATCATATGTGTGTCGAAACGTATTTACCCCTCAGGAGTGGATACGACTCCACCCTTTGTCACTTTTCCGCAGGGCCCTTTGAGATGTCCGTAGATGTGAATAATTACTTATCTCTAAATAAACCAGGTAGAATCAGCAGAATCCAGTATTTCATAGCCAATGATTGTATAACCCAGTACCATAAACAGTTTGGGTCGATTGGATAACGTTGTTTTTTTTTCCAAATGTTGGATAATCATGGAGAATACTGTAAATCATTGCTATCTAACCAGTACATATCATAGTATAAGCGTACAACCCATTATTATCTATTGATTTGAATCAGTATAACGCATTAGTATTATTAATTATTCAATAACTATAACTATGATGGGTTGAACCATCAAATATCGGATAATCATGGATAACCTAAATATTTTCATTATAAGCCTATTGTGAGCCATTATAATTTACCCATTAATATAATCTTCATTACTATAACCTATTAATTGATTATCTTACTGGCGCAAAATGTAGAGAATGGATGGGAATGGGGGAATGGGACTATTATTTTCATAGTTAGTAAGTGGATTATTCCCTCATTCCCTACGTTTAGCAAGCAGTAAGTTATAACCTATAAATTGAAAACAATAGATATACAATAGATAAATGATTATAACCTATTTATAGATAAATGTATGACCTATCCCATAGGATCCATGGTGCTGGTATATATGCTAGCATTGATTGGGGGTATATTGATGGGATCCATGGAGCACCATATTTCTGGCAGCACTCAAATGGATCCGTCATGGGCTATAAGTATATACCAATTATTTAGTATAACCCTGGTTCTGCATAAAACCATATCACTATAAGTTTCTGCACTAACATAATATGGCATTCTGATTCATGATATTCTCCATGCGTGCCATGCCACTCACTGATCTCAGGGCATGAAGAGCACCCAGGGTGGCATCGGTGTGGAGAATCTCCAGGGTAGTGGACTCATTGCCGGAGAGACCAGCAGGGCCTACCAGGTGCCAGGGCTCCCAGGGCTCCCCTGAGGTCCCAGGGGGACCCCTGGTGCAGTTCATCCCACTTTGTAACTTACTGTAGAAAAAAAATGAAAATGTTGATATCTAATGATATATATATAGATATGATTATATATGAACATATCTATAATTAATATGTTGATATCGATATGAAAATATCTATAGAATAGATAACATATAGTAGATATATAGGAATCACCATCTGCTCGGTGGTTTGGAACATGTTTTTTTATTTATTGTTTTTCCATATATTGGGAATGTCATAACCCCAACTGACGAACTCCATGATTTTTCAGAGGGGTAGGTCAACCAGCAACCAGTAGTATGTGGGTTATGGGTTGTAACTCCAGCGGATTAACATGGATTAACATGGATTAACATGGACTAACATGGATTAACATGGATTAAGCTTACTTATCCCACGAAAAAAAGTGGGGTGAACTAACCAAAAACGATTCGTGTGATGAGCCACCAAGTATATTCCTAAGAAAGCCATCGGGAGCGAGTTGGAGCTACGAATCGAGTTTCCCAACCATTTGACAGTGGTGATTTTAACCATGAAACGTCAATGAATCATGGAAGAAACGTGTTGGTTGATGATGAGTTTGTTGTTTAATAGGGGGTTATACTATCCAATCTGATAAGTTATGGTTTGTCGATGATTTTTATGGTTAATGAGGATTTTATCAGCAAAGATGTGGGGATATCAGTGATAAATGATGGTTGGTCGATGATTGGTTTGGGTTTATATTATCCAAGTTTACTTGGGGATTATCATATATTGGGAATCTCTATTAACAAACCACTACAAATGGACGTCAGAGGGTTTTGAACACTATCAAGTGGCAAACAGTTGTCGAAATCAGCCAGATTTCGTCAACATGGGGATGGCTAGCAAAATTGGAGAGGTGGCAACATGAACAACACACATTCATGGGGTCAGTGCCACTAGAGACGACGGAGATTTCACATATTCGCACATATAGAAGAATACAGGGAAAAAGAAATGTGCGGGATATCGCCTATTCCTTAGTGATCATGAACCAGTTAATTCATGTGTTTTTAGACCTATTTTGGTCTTGGTCTTATTTTCCGATCTCAGCACATTTATCCAAAGTGCGATACAGTAGATGTTCCTGCATCGCGTGAAAAGATGAATCATTTGACAGGGTACGACTCACTTTTTGAGTTTGTAAATCCCACTACATCCCAATTGCTCAATCATTTCCTGTTTTTTCCCACCGAATCTCCGTTAAAATGTCACATTCTCTGCATCAAAAGCCCCTTGAAGCGCCCTTGAAGCCCATCTAGCTATGGGTTCTCCCCTTGGAGGACACCTTCACGCTGTCCTACATCACGGGGCGTTCCGTGGGCATCGGTGCCTACTTGAACCGTCTGGGACAGCGAAACATCCAGATGGTGCCGCACGGGATGGCGAACTTGGAACCTGATCCCCTCCGGTTGAATGTGGGGATCACCATCTAACAATGGTGCTTTAAGAAACGATAATAGTGATGTATAGGAGGAATAATGTATTTATATATATATTAATGACATTTAATGATTCATGAACAGTGTTTTGATCCTTTTATTTTCCCATCCTGCTCAGATTTCTTGGATTCTATCTTGCTGAATTCAGCATGCGTGCATCGTATGTTATACTTTCAAGGGAGTTGTATGTGTGATTTGAATGTTGGTGTTCTTGCTTGTATGACGGATTTCTTGCCACCAGGACTCACAGGGGTCTCAACATTGGCATCTAACATCAGCGCAAAGGTCAGTTGTGTGCAACCCTCTTTTATGAGAGTGGATGTGCCATACACGCAAGGAGGCCCCAGTTATAAGTTGGTTTATTATAATATAATATAATATAATATATATATATACATGCATGTATATAACCCCATCTATAATCCCATCTATATCCATTTATCTATCCCATCTATCCATACCAAGTCTATACTATCTTGAAGCCTACTTGACCCAGTAGCTGAGCTAACTGGCGCAGCTTACCGCGTCGCGGGGTGGGAGGTGAGTAGCCCCATGATCTTGACCGGCTATGGAGCCTTGAACAAGTTGCTGGGGAAGTACCTCGGACTGGACTACAGATGCCCAATTTTTTCCGAATCTCTCAGTTTTTTTGGGGGGATGGAATTATTGGAATTATAGATTTTCTTGAAAAAACTAGAAAATCCGAGGCTGTAGTTGTTTTTGTTGTTTTTCTAGAGCCCAAAAATACATGCTTCGTCATGCTTCAACGAGTTGTTGTGTTGCTGACATTTGACCAGTTCCAGGAACGTCTACTCCTCGCAAGATCAGTTGGGCGGTCCTCAGATCATGGTGCCCAATGGTGTGACTCATCAAGTGGTGCGAGATGACCAGGAGGGCATGTCTGCAATCCTCGACTGGTTGAGCTTTGTGCCCAAAGATATCTCTTGCCCACCTCCCATGTCCCAATTGGCTGCTGACCCTTGGGACCGCGACGTGGAATTTGAGCCTTCTCCTTATCCATACGACCCACGTGACTTCTTGCGCGGTGTCATTGATTATGAAGGCCGTAGACTCCGGGGCTTCTTTGATGCCGGCTCTTGGAGCGAGTACCTACGCCATGATTGGGAAGAGTTGTGATTTTTGTTATTTTTCATCACCCAACCATGAAATGTAGTGTTTGCCCTTACCCTTTGGTACCTGTAATCCAACATGATCCAACATGGCCATGTTTTATAGGTAAATCATGCAGATACCCTCTAGATCCCTCTGGTAATCTAACATAGCCATGTTTTTTATAGGTAAATCAATGCAAATCATCTACACAACGCGTCATTGATCTAATTTTCCCATATATTTCCCATATATTTTCGTTAAAAAATCCCAGATCTGGATCCTTTGAAATTTCGCGGCTTCGTGGCCGCCAGGTATTTGGAGGGCTGGGGTCAGACCGTCATCGTGGGCCGTGCTCGGCTGGGTGGTATCCCCATGGGCGTCATCGCGGTGGAGACCCGTGGCGTGGAACGTTTCGTCCCGGCGGACCCGTCCAACCCCGAAAGCCGGGAGATGAAGGAAACCATGGGCGGCAAGGCGGGGGATGGCCATGTGTTCGATTTTGGTGAGTTGATTGAAGTGATTGGTTGGGGGTACTAATCTATCTATCTATCTATCTATCAATCTATCTATCTATCAATCAATCTATCTATCTATCTATCTATCTATATTTTATATTACATGGGAAGATTTGGGAAGTATCATAATCCATGAACTGGCAAATCCTATCAAACAATCAATATAAATTTACGACAGAGGGTTTTGAACGCTGCTCAAATGTGCATCTTGGGCGTGTCTCGAAATGGGAATTGCCCCAAACTATGTGGAATAAACTAACCGTTAAATGGGAAACATGAACATGAACATGTTGATGATGATGATGATGATGATGATGATGATAAACTGTTGGATTTGGGGGGGGGCCTATCCCTATTTTCAGAACAAGCCCATATACCCGCCAAATGTCTCTAACAATCAGACATGGCATGGACATCCACCTCAGGTTGCATGACAGGATGGTAGATATTAAACATTTGCCACCAAGGGCTGCCATACAAGGGGGCAAAGAGAATCTTAAAGAGAATCTTAGCATGGCATGGATATTGACAAACATATCTCTCACAAGAACTGGCGGGTTTTAGTTCCATTGCTATGGTTTCCTATGGTTTCCTATACCCATAGGATCCATGTATGCTATATATGATAACATTTGCCATCAATATACCCCCAATGTTAATTAGCATATATACCATACATATGGGATATTGTTGCCTATGGTTTCCTATGGTTTCCAGGTCAGAAAGTTTTCCACGTTGACACACACAGGTGTGGTTCCCAGACAGCGCCTTCAAGACGGCACCTTGGCGAACAAAGGGACCGTTCACAAAAGGCTAAAAAGGCCATCATGGCCTTGGGATTTTTAGATATTTTTGGGAGATTTGGGGATAAAATTGGGTTATGTATGTCCTTAGAAAGTGAATTCAGTTGCGGATGTTTAAGGTTCACCATATTTCGCCAGACATTAGACCTTAGATGAACGCCTGCTTTCGCAAACCAGCAGGGGAAGCAAAAAAACAAACCAGGCGCAAGCACTGAAAGACTTCAACCGTGGCGAGAACTTGCCAGTCATGATCTTTGCCAACTGGCGTGGATTTTCAGGCGGCACTCGTGATATGTACAACGAGATCTTGAAGTTTGGAGCCATGATCGTGGATGCGTTGGTGGAGTACAAGCATCCCATCTTTATCTACATCCCCAAGCACGGTGAGTTGCGTGGTGGTGCCTGGGTGGTCATTGATCCGGCCATCAACCCTGAGAAGATGGAGACTTGGCAGTTCAGAAAGGCTTTGCTTTGCCAAGATTTCTTGTTTTTTTTTGGCAAAGCTCTGCCCCTTTGAGCTTGCTGATGTCCAACTGGCTGGTTCAGCTATTTATGCCAGAATACCCCAGAATACCCCAGAATACCCCAGATATACGTGTCCACATCAAGGAACTGAAACTACAAATTACATTAGATTACTATCCATTGGCTATTTTATCCCCTTGTATCCGCGTGGTGCGCGGTTTGTGTGATCCATTTTAGATCATTGTTACAATGTATCCATGTATACCACTGTTTTCAGGACACCCAGTACAAAATATTCGTTAATATTCATATCCCACATATATACTATATATATACTATATAGCTGGATTAATTCCATGTTCTAAGGCTTTTGGTTTCCAATCCATATGGAAAATTACTGACATTTATGGCTAACATATCCCATGATCCTCATGAATGGTGCTGGGTTGTCATTTGATCTCTCCGAGGGATCCTAGGGAAACCCATGGCGCCCCGGGAGCACCGTCCAGGAGATGTATGCCGATGTGGACGCCCGCGGCGGAATCTTGGAGCCGCCAGGGATTGTGGAGGTGAAGTACCGAGCCCATCAGCAGGCGCTGCAGCCATGGCTCACGGTCAGTGTTCAAAAGCCCTGCTGGTTGATGCCCAATGATAGAGGGATTTGAACACTGCTCAAATGTTCCCTGACTTTTGGCCATTTTTTTGTGTGGCTTTTGTCATGGGAATGGCAACACCATTTTTTGCGGTTTTCGCCAAACCAACAGCTGGCCTCCGATCAATTTCACAGGTGGAAGCCATGCACCGCATCGATGAGAAGTTGATGAAGTTGGATGCGCACTTCGAAGCTGCCAATGCTGAGGAGAAGCAGAGCATTCAGAAGGAGATCAAGGCATGGAGCAATGGAGGATGTTGCACGGAGTTAGATGGCTTCGAGATGGATTTCGCGTCTGGATCTAGGATGGATTGAGGATGGATTTGGGATGGAATTTGGCATGGATTCAGGATCGAGATTTACCAACAATGGAGCGATTGAACAAGTCCATTTGAATCCATGTGATTTGCTTATCCTGGGTACAGCATAGTCGAGGACTGGGGGATATAGCGGGCAGCGGAGATATTTATGACATTTTATGACGGTTGACCCAAAAAATAAAGGATACGACATCAAGCCATCCATAGATTTTAAGGGCTTGAGACTTACTCTTAAAACAAAAGTAGGATTAAACAAATTTGGTGGGGTTATGAAGAGAGATTATTGATATCATGAGGTACTCTAATGGTTTAATACCATTATAGCCAAAAAGCATCGCTGTAATCAGTTGTAGTTATATAATGTTATATAGTTATAGTTGTATACTGGATATTAGTAGAGTGGGATGGGTAGGAATCTGCCAGAACACTTCTGGAAAACCTAACAGCTGATGGTTCTATTTGCAGGGCGCCGGCAATTTTTTGTTTATCGTGTATGTAAAGGGGTTATGGATGATGGCACGTTGAACTTGTGATATGCTTTGATGGACACAAAACAAAGAATCACACAGAGAGGAGTACACTGGAGTACACTGCCACCATCATCCGCTTGCCGCATCCATGCACCATTCTGGAAGAATTCCACCTGACAATGGAATAGATTGTTTGGTGAATCACGTTTCGAATGAATCTTCGCCATGGGAGGCGCGTGAGAAGCAGCTGCTGCCGCTCTACACCTCTGTGGCCACGACCTTCGCAGACCTCCACGACCGCGCGGGGCGCATGAAGGCGAAGGGCGTCATCCGGGAGAGCATCAGCTGGAAGGAGATCGGAGATGGGATGGGGATGGGATGTGAACGTTGGTTCATAATGAACTAGTAGTTGCAACTAGTTTGATATATTCCCATAGGATCCATGTATGCCATATATGTTAACATTTACCATCAATATACCCCAAATGTTAGCACATATACCATACATGGATCCTATGGGATTATGCAAATAGTTGATATGTCATGATATGTCGACCAGAACTAGCTATCGAACGAGGACACCACCTTGCAGGGGAGATGGATGGAGATGGGAGGGATGGAGATAAGTAAGGGGATGATGGGATTGGAAAGTTGTGGAAAATGTCAGATGTGTAGATGTGCTCTCCTATATCATATATGTTACATATATAGTATAAGAATGTATACACAATTTATACACATATGAAAATGAACATAGTTTGCTTCTTTCCCATGAGTACGCCCAATGGGCATCTTGCTGTTTGAAGCATCTTTATGCATGTTTGCTTGTTTTTAAAGCATCAACGACCCCGTCAGACACATTTTGTTGATCAAATCAATGAAGATTGGTGGTTCACTTAAGCTTCAATGGTGATGTTCATGGAGGGAATAGACTATGAGAAAGCCATAAGATCCGATGTGGTACAATTAAGAGATGTTTTTCAAAAACAGGTTGGAGCACACCATTTTATAGTTTTTTAATCCAGTTATAAACCTACAGTTGTGGGGGATTTCCCGGCTACTAGTAGCCACGCCACTCATGACACCGGAGGCTACAAGGATGTAACCCATGACGGATCCATGGTGCTGCTATATATGGTAACATGGATCCCATCAATATACCCCCAATGTTAGCAATTGTTCTGGGTAAATTATAACGACCTCACTGCGACCTCACTGGAATCATGGTTAATAAGAGGAATCATCCCCAAATGGCCTTCATTCAGGTTAGTGAAATATTATAATTTACCCGGATTGTTAGCATATATACCAGCACCATGGATCCTATGGGTAATGTAGTGATCGCTTCGTCGTCACGACGATTAGACAGGACTCTCGCCGATATTTCTTCTGGCGCGTGAAGCGACGCGTCTTGCAAGACTTCCTCATCGGCCGATTGCAGAAGGCGAGCCGTGAGCTTGATGCGATGCTGAGCGAATGAAAAATGTGATAAAGCCCAACAATAAACGATTGGTTTATGATTGGTTATTCTTGGTTTATTCACGTGTTTTTGGAAGAATTGGGTTTCACATTTCACACATGAAGGAATTGTGTGACTGGTTTACCACAATAATTATATTCAATTTATGATTACTGATTGGGTCTCCCACATTATTGAATGTATTGTTTTTTTTTGTGACCATGGAACAAGCAAACAAAGAAATGGACTAATTGATTGTTGACACATGACCCGGAAGACCCGAATATATATATATATATATATATATATATATATGTAATATATTATGTTGGGGAGTTGTATTCAATTATCTTGCAGGATCGTGCAGGAAATTCCAAAGTTGTCCTGTTCTTTGTTTGAAAAGAGGGCACGCCTCCATCCCATTTTCTTTGTCACCTCATATGTTCCCATATCTTGCCCCTGATATTTCATGATTTTCATCCATAATTAAAACTATCATAAATACATATGATTATATGATCACAAAATTCCAGGTTATGGTGATGATTTCTCATGTGTCCAGCCATAGTTTCCCATCTTTTCCCATGCGTCGCAATTCCGTCAGGCCAATGAGACACTGAGCCATAAGGATTCGGAGGCCTTGGTGCAGCAGTGGGCCCAGGAGAGCAACGTGGACTACGACAGTCCCTTGCCACGTCTGCCACGTCTGCCACGTTGTGAAGCGGTGGAGGTGATAACTGGGGGTATCCATCGAATCCCTGTGAAAGTTAGGGGAACATATTAATTTCATGAAACCCTGGGTGGACATAATGAAACATATGAAACCCTGGGTGTGGTGGCGATGTGTTTGGTTGTTCTAAGATGTGGTTGTTCTCCAGGTGGTGATCTTTTAGGCCGAGAAATCTGTAGAACTGGTGCTGATGGGTTTGGCTCGGTTGATCCAGGGCGGTGTTAGAGGTGGAGAATCCAGACCTGGAATCTTTTTTGGGGGGGTTTGACCATGGTTTCTTGTTGCTTATGTCCCTGGAATAGCATTCCCATTGCTTTGTTTTCTGTCAGAAATCCGACTGTTGTTGATGACACAATGAATACTTGACTCATAGTCATTGGGCACAATGTGGTGCCCCCGTTCGATAGCTAAGTTGCTTTGGCCAACCCAGATTAACATCATTAACTATGTTAATTTGTATCAAAGACCCAGTTATTGGAGTTATACACCGTATTTCATCAGCTTCTATGAAGCTATCACGACTTGAGTCTGGGAGTGTTCATACCGTTGATCCTGGCGCTCGACCGAATGTAGTCAACCCAATGTTCAACAGCGTGAAATTAGGTCTTAGTTGTTGATTGTCAAACAAGAACCACATGTTGAGGTGATACTCAGAGTTTCTGGTATATTATATGTATAATTAATCATATATAACCATATATATATTGTATTTGTTAGTATTATTAGCATTATTATTTTTATTAGTAGTAGTATGTTTATCATATATATTATTATTATATAACACTATTATTACAATTAATTTATTAAAACATGTTACATGTACATTATGTTTGCAATATTACAATATTTGTCATGTTAATATTATCATCATTATTATTAGCATTTGCATTATTGTTAATTGTTGTTATTATTATTATCATCATTATTATTAGCATTTGTATTATTGTTTTATTTATTTATTATTATTATTATTTTTATTATTTATCATTATTGATTATTATATATATATATATATTTATATGTTGTTATATGTATATATGTGTAATTTAAGGGCTGCCGCCCCCCTGCCGCCGACCCCAGGGGTGTTGGCCGACGCGAAATAGCGGCAGTAACCGAACAGAGGCTGAAGACGAGCCCGCAGGCGA
>Ga0126342_10015019_pt1 | contig 13608 bp, 14 predicted proteins | sample Cyp1metagenome_FD_92528 | JGI IMG/M metagenome (GOLD analysis project Ga0126342, IMG submission 92528) | Coral microbial communities from Lord Howe Island, Old Settlement Bay, Australia - Cyphastrea 1 metagenome | ecosystem: Host-associated > Invertebrates > Cnidaria > Coral ...
TAACATGCCCCACCCCACCCCACCCACCCCCAACCCCATGCGTGACGTAGCATCAACTTCATGACGCAAGTGCAAGCGAACGTTAACATGCCCCACCCCACCCCACCCAACCCCAACCCCATGCGTGACGTAGCATCAACTTCATGACGCAAGTGCAAATGAACGTTGACATGCCCCACCCCACCCCACCCAACCCCCACCCCAAGAGGTTTAAGATGACATGTAACAAAAATGTCGAATTTGTGGGCCGGTAAAAGATCCGACTGCACATACATGTACAGTATATTTACACATATGCAGTCTACAACGAAAAAGAAACATCGCTCTCTGCAGGGCGATCATGTGCGTGTGCTGAGGGCCATGCCTTTGCTGCGCGTCACTTGGCGCCAGGTGGTCCAGGTGGTCCCTGAAACTCGGGTGGTGACGAATCCCATAGGCGGAGGCCAGCATTTAATGTTTGTAATCCATAGGTTACTTGATTTTGGGATGATAAACAAGATGATTCTTAGGAAATTTCGCAATTTCTTGATTGATGATAAACCATGAAAACAATGATAAACACTACATATCATTATTGGTGATCATCCCCGACCTCTTTCGTCCACACTTTATGTTATCACTTTTTTCAAACATGTCCAGTTGGGGCAAATCCGGTGGAGTCTCAAACATCAGTTGCTTCACCAAAAAACCGTGGTTAATCCGCAGAGCTTGGAGGTTAGCAATATAATATTAATTACCAATATATTACTAATGTGTATATATATATATATTATACTACTACTGTATATACTAATAATATTGTGGAGGTTATTCCTAATAGCTACTATTCATATTTTCTACTGAGCTCTGGTATTTGCTGCAGCCGATGGCACAAGAGCGATGTCGTCCAACTTCCAGCAGCTATGTGTCAGCCATTGGAAGCTGTGGACAGCGGAAGGAATGGCAGTTACTTGGTTCGAACTTGGGGCCTTACAAGGTGGGGCCCTGGATAGCTAAGTTGGTTCATGACTACAATAACTAGGGTTTACAGGGAATATACTTATACGGAGGTTTCCTGAAATAGGGGTACCCCTAAATCATCCATTTTAATGGGATTTTCCAGAATAAACCATCCAGCTATTGGTGTACCACCATTTATGGAACCCCCCATACTTAGATGGGGTTATAGACCAATTTATGGCCTTGCTGTGGTGATGCTCACCTGAGTTCTTCAATGGTAAACTGGTGGTTTGGGACGTGGTTTTCTTCATCCCCACAATCCATGATGATTCATCATCACAAGTTTAATGCCTAGATCTTTTTGCAGCTGACAAAGTGACACCAGGACCCACTTCCCACAGTTCCCTACCACTCAGCCAGATCTCCCAGGGAAGCTCTTCATTTGCTCCGTGATTTTCAACAGCGACGCTGCCGCTGCGACGTCTTCATCTACAGTTCCTCGGGTCAGAGACCGATGTCGGTGGTCCGCTGATTCCATTGGTATTTTTGAGATGGCCAGCCCAAGAAATGGGATGATCATCATCAGTATCATTATTGTATTATTGTTGATTTATGATTTACTGATGATTATTATCATATTGATAAATCAGTATAATCATTTGTTGATGATAATGTCACCATTATTATGATGATTATTCATTGATTTAATGTCAAGCCTGGATTAATAAACCCCGTAAACACGGCTGTTTAATTGGGAGGGTACCATAAAAAAGTATTGGATGAAATGACTATTTGGGGGTACGTACCCCCCTAATGAAAATCAACCATGGTTTAGCAAAATCCGGGGTTGACATTATTGATGATGGTATCAGATGATCCTCTCTTTTAAACCATAGTTTATTGTATTATTGTTGATGATTATTCATTGATTTATTGATGATGATTGTTATTTTACGCATGAAAAAAATCGTGAAGTTAAACGGTTGATTCTCTGATGATTCTGGATAATGTTAGATGATCTTGGAGAATTTTCGAGGATGTTTCCTCAACAATCCAAAATGATCAAACACCTCCAAAATGTATGACATCCACCACTTCTGGGAGATTTTTCCATATTTTCCCAGCATCCAAAATGTGTATTTTCCTAAGATTTTTGGATGTTTCCGACCATGTTTTCCAGATTTTCCCAGCATTTTGGATCCAAACTGTGTATTTTCCCAGCATTTTTGGATGTTTTCCACCACTTTTTCCATGTCTTCGGGATCTTTTGATTGAGGTTCCGCCATCAGCGCCTGCCGGCAGTGGCCAGTGGCCTTGTCGCTGCTGGGGGAGTTGCAGATGTGCCGCGTGGAAGGTGGGATATGGTGGGATATGGTGGGAAATCTGATGACGAAACAGGCGGAAAATCCTCCCCCTTATATCCAGTCATTGGATTGAGGAAACCATGGTTTTTACCATTAAATATGGAGGTTTCCTGTAAATTTTCCTTTAAACCAATCCATTGATTATAGGGCAAAATAGAGAAAACCCCTGGACAAATCTTTCAAGATTGCCCCAATGATAATTATCATGGTTGCCATTGGAATCATACCAATGATTGGCATGCTAGATGATCTACATGACCTCCAGACACGGACACATTGGTGCAGATTCTGAACGGAAGCACTTAGTGCCCAGTGCCTGGCAGGCAATGTCGTTGCATATGGTGCCGCTATTGGTGCATGTGAGAAGAATTCCCAGTGGCAGTGGGCCATCTACTTGTTGTCAACTTTGCAGAAGCAGATGCAGAGCAACCCGAGCCTCGCCCCAGCCCAAAAACCATCTCCAGTCTCTCCATTTTCGGGATTTTTAGGCGGTACCAAACACCAAGATCTGGCAATGGGCAGGTTGAACCAGATCGGGTCACTTCAAGTTGGTTCAGAAATTTTGGGGTTTGACGGATCGGCTCAATGGACCCAAATTGCCCATGTGAAAATTTGGGATGTCTCAAAAACATCCCATGACATTTCAGAACTTTTCCTGTTGCGAGATTTTTGAAGTTTTCTATGATAACCACATTCTCATTTTTCGATATTTTTTTATTTTTTATTTTTCATCCCAAAATTTAAATGTTCGCGGGACATGGTATAACCATGTATATATCTGTGTGACCTCTTTGCCTCAGCCCAGGATTACCTACTGCTCAGCTCTGAACGCCTGCGCCCGGGGTAACGAATGGCTCCTGGCCCTGCAGGTTTTTCGCGAAGCTGAGACGAAAGGCGTCGTTGAGGGGTGGTTGCCGATGGAATTGTGGAAAATCTGGTGGTACAGCCCTTGGTTATTTCACGTAGCTATGGGAAATTACCATGTTCAATCACGGTAAACCATCATAAATCAACATCAATAACATAAATCATCTATTCTATGGGCAAATTTCTATAGCAAACGGGTTAATAACCAGAAAGTATTAAGCGGCTTTGAGTTATGGGAACATGGGATGTAACCAATGGAGATTAGGCCAGCAGTTGAGTGACTTTTGATCACCAGATGATCACCCGGCCTGGTAAACGTTTACAAAAAAAAGAACTGGAAATCTGGAACATCACCATGCTATGAAAATGGGTAAATCAACTATTTCGACTGGGCCACTTTCAATAGCTATATGTTAAATATTGTTAAATTATATTAAATTACCAGTGGGTATATCCATCAATATCCTAGTATTATCCCATCATTATCCCAGCAAATCATCCCATCATTAAACCATATTAAACCATACTAAACCAGAGGGTAACCACTTACGATTCGCGAGATGATCCTCTCCGCAACCATCGCTATCTCACGCTAAACTCACGAGGTGAAGTGAATGTGGTGACCTTCAACGCAGCCATCAGCGCCTGCGAACAGGGCAGTGAGACTTGGTGAACTGGAATGGTGGACGTCCTTCCACCTGAAAATTTTTGCGTTGTTCCACCATAATGGAAAAAGCTCTGGATTAATAAACCCCAAACGGCTGTTTAATTGGGAGGGTACCATTTAAGTATTAGATAATGACTATTAAAGGAATACCCCCTAATTAGTAAACCATGGTTTATTAATCCGGGGTTGACACTATTTCCAAGGGGAACAACATCTTTCAGTCAGCCATTCTTTTGGGGTTACTGTTGGTTTTTTCAGGGTCCTCCAATAGTGGCAGAGATCATAGCTCTAATCAAACATGCGTAAATTGTGGATATCACGTGATATCACTTCACAGTACATATGGTATGACATAATCAGATCACACCATGTCATACGCTGTTTGGGTTGTTGGTGGGTCTGTTGGCCAGACCTTCATCTGCGGACCGTGCAGCGTCGCCATTCGACATGCAGTAGGGCTTGCAGTAGGGCAAGGAGGACAATCGGACTTCCAAGTTTGAGACCGGTTTTTCCTCCTGGTTGTGATTCTGAGTTGGCACCTAGTGCCCTGGAGCCTTTTTTCACAAGTCACTTGGAAGCCATGTCCTTCGTTGCCATGACCAGCTTGAGGACTGGAAAACTGCTCTGGTTTTGATGAATGGCCTTGAATCAGAACTTCAAGCAGATGTGATCAGCTACAACGTTCCTTGACGCGACATTCCTGGGGGATCATGCCCAAGTTCAGTCTGACGAAGCACCGACACCATGTTATTAGTTCCAAGAATGATGAATGATTTACAGTAAATAGAACATGTTTGCAACCATTGCCAGTACTACAGTAGATAGTATTGGTATGTATTAGATCCCGTTGGCATCAACAAAATGAATTGCTACCTCTCAAAAATTGGTTCAAACATATTAAGATGGTATTATTTGACATTGCCTGTAATTTATTGCATTTGTCCGTTAAGAACATCACCCAAACAAACTGAACATCACAAGCTCTAAGTTGTAACCCAATTAACATATATATATATATATTATATGTATACAACTTGCAACATTGGTCATAAAACCCTGTAGCAACCAAGAACTTATTAATTTTTGGAATATCCAGTAATTGGATTCATTCTAACTTACCCTCCAAAAGGGGGATTAAAACCATGGAGATTTGGCTTACTGCATTCCCAATGTTTATCGTACATATCCAGTTGCTATAATTTTCTACCGTTACTATTGTGCATGTACATACATGTATATGTATATGTATATGTATATGTATATGTATATGCATATGTATGTATATATATATAGTTACTATGGTGAATACCAATTTTTTCGTTTGTTTCCCGTGACAGGCGGCCATCAGCTGCTGTGAAAAGAGCCGCCAGTGGCAGCGGGCCTTGCACTTGCTGGGGCAGTTACAGGAGACGCGGACGCCGCGGATGCCGCGGATGCGGGGAGACGACATGGGGAGTTCACCAAAGAGGCATTTTGAGCTGATTTACCCTCTGGTCATTTCAAAAATGATGGAAAATGGTGATTTAATGGGATTTCAATGGTGATTTAATGGGATACCCTCTGGTAATTTGCTACATAGCTATTGAAAATGATGGGATAATGATGGGATAATACTGAAATGTTGATGGATATACCCTCTGGTCATTTGTTACATAACTATTGAAAATGACCCAGTCGAAATAGTGGATTTTCCCATTAATAGCATGGTGGATCTTTCCAGTTCGCTTTTTGTTAACGTTTTCCATTTCGGGTAAGCCATAGAAACCAGAGATTTAGCGAATGGAAGGATTTGAGCCGGGAAAGTGGGAATTTTCCAACAATCAACGATGGGGAGTTTTGGGGAAAAAACACACGCCTTTCAAACACCCAAACACCGTGACTTTGGTTGCTTCATCTCCAAACTTTTGAACGATCTAAGCTGTAAGGTGTGGATAGGAATCCCCACATCAGCGAATGTATGGTCCCAGGACATGGCTCACAAATACCAAACGACACACTGGTCACTGCATTGTCCTTTATACCATTCATGTCCACAATTCCACAATATCAATATCATCAATACCAAACATTTATCAACCAACAACTAGCATTTTTCCCTCCATTATATAATCGAAGACGGCTAGCTGGGAAATCGTCCAAATAAATGGGCATGTCAGTGGAAAAATCATTTAACCAATGTGGAAAACCCAATAAACCATCCCCAATATCACTGTTTTTTTTGTTGTTTTTTCGAAATGGTAAAATGTCATCCCGAAATAGTAGGTTTATGGGGTTTCCCACTTTTTTCATGGTTTCTTTGAAAGGCCATGTTTGATACCCGGAGGAGAGGCGCTTGCGCTGCACCATCATCAGCTACAACGCTGCCATCAGCGCCTGTGACTGGCACCTGGCGTTGAGTTTGCTCCGTGAAGTCGAAGGCCGGGGACTGGGCTGGTCATCCATGGAAGTTGCTAAAGTTTCACGTCAAAGTAGCTGAAGTGGTTCATGAATGGAATGATTTTGTGATACTGAAACTCTTGGTCAATGGAATATCAACACCAACAGAAATGCCGTTTCGACTTGGTTTTGATACCTTTGAATGACTTCAACTTGGGTTTTTCCTGGTTTTTCACATTTATCCAGTCAAAACTGGGGAAGTTTTTGTCCAAGCTACCAACATTCGGGATGATCTGAAGGGGTCATTTTGAACTTAGGCCATACAGTTATCCATTTTACCCTTGGGAGTCAAACATGGGTTTGTCTGAAAATAAGGTATATTCCCAATGAAATAGCCATTTATTTTTGGGATAATGATCATTAACCATTGGGTTTAGGGGTACACTATTTTCAGACAAACCCACATGGCTAGCTGGGAAATTCATCGGATGAATTCTAGTTTCTTTTTTTTGGGAAATTCATCGGATGAATTTTCCCAGCTTGCCATGTTTGATTGCCGGGTCCGGTAGATCATTTGGGCTTTTGAGCTGGGCCCCCAAAGCTCAGTGGACGATGAATCTGCCTACTGTGCGCTATGCCCATTTGGTTCTGGGATTTGCAAGCCATGGTTGATTGGTGGAGGGCAGCCACTGGTAATGACTGCTACATAGCTATTGAAAATTGCCATAGAAATCCTTGATTTAGCCATCAATAGCATGGTGATTTTCTATAGCTATGTAAACGTTTACCAGAGGGTATATCCATCAATATCCCAGTCTTATCCCATCATTATCCCAGCAAATCATCCATATTAAATCCTATAAAAAACCATAGTAGACCCACTAAACCTCCATATGAAGAGTCACTTTTCCAAAGCCCAGGGCCCCTGACACATCGGGGTCTCAGGAATTTGTCAATGCACTGTGATCACCTTCAATGCTGCCATCAGCAGCTGCGAACGTGGAGATCAGTGGGAAATGGCTCTGTTATTGTTGGAAGAAATGGAAGAGAAACGCATCTGGTCGGTGAATTCAAAAAGCTTTTGATGGGAAACTTTTGAGCTACAGGTGCAATGAACCACTCACTGATGCTACTAGTCTACTCAAGCATCCACTCATGACATCACCAACCCATCAGCTTACTATATACATTACTCCTTAGCTGTTCCCTCAAGTAGGAATCCAGAGGCAAGGTTTGGTGCGTTTCGGAAAGGTTTCGTGGCGCTACTGGAGAATATTTTTTTGGTGGTTCATAGCAACCCGCTAGTCGCGCAAGTTTCCTATTTCATTCGCTTGTCATTGGTGATTCGACAGTGAGAGATGGTGTCATTTCGCTATCGTTTTGGTCGTTGTCACCGCTTTCTTAGTCTCTGCAACAACAGTCCCTTTTCTTAGTGGTGCTTAGTAGGGAATGAGGGAATGATCCACTGGCTAACTATCAATAATAATCCCAGCAACCCCATTCCCAACCCATCCATTCTCTACGTTTTTAACGCACCAGTAAGTGGGATATTTTCCAACACCATTGATATCCACGAAACAACTCCCATTGAATCCCTATGAAATCACCCGAAAAGCCCATTAAATATCCACAACTTGGGTCATTTTGCCAGTTCCCAACCCATCATTGATCTCCCAGTCCCATCGACCGAGGATTCGAAGCGTCTCAGATCTCCTACAACGCGGCCATCAGCGCCTGCGAACGCGCTTCGCAGTGGGAAGTGGCGCTGGAACTGCTACGGGAGGCGCAAGGAAGGCAGTTGGGAGATGTGATCAGCGACCTGGATGCAGTGATGGGAAACCCGGTGGAAAGGAAGAACATGCTGTTGATGTAACTGTTGATATCTGTTGATATACTAATTATGTAGGCAAATGAAGATTTTTGTCACCTTTTGTGACAGGGAGTTTCGAGGTTTTTGTTTTTTTTTCTTTTTGATGCTTAGTAGATTCTCTTTTTCTTTCCGGGACAGCAGCCACAAGGTTATAATGCAGGCATCAGTGCCTGTGAAAAGGGCAAGCAATGGCGAAGAGCCCTACAACTACTGGAAGATATGGAGAAAAAGGACCAGACATTTTCTGAATATCTGGGGATATCTGGGGTTGGTCACATAGCAAATCCAACTGAGATGCACAAAGAATCCCAAGCATACTTATCCCGTCCCCCAAGCCATGGTTAGAATGTCGAGTCATATCTATCCAGTGGTTTACTTTTTACCGAAACCGAAGGCCCTTGATATTCAACCGGATCAGTCCTGCATGTTGTGAGCTGATGATGATAATCTCAGGACCTCTCCAAGAAGGCCAATGTGATCACATATAGTGCTGCAATCAGTGCATGTGAGAAGGGCAGTCAATGGCAGCGTGCGCTGATGTTGTTGGGGGAGATGGACCAAAAACAGGTCACGGTCAAAGTTAAATGATGATTGACATCGTTTATTGAGTACCAAACAGGGATTTTAGTACCAAACAGAGGGATTGACAAAGTTAATTAAAGTTTATTGATGTCTTTGTCATTTTCCCCCTGTTTGGTACTCAAATCCACAGATTTTCATAGTGAAAGCACCCATGTTCCGCATGTTTGGTGCTCAAAATCCACCGTGAGTCCCTGCAAAATCCTGAACTCAGGTTTCACCTGCATAAATCCATCATTTTTCCTTGTGAAATCACCCTTCCAATTGGGTTTGAACAGAGCACCGCAGGTGGCCGCGAATCTCATCAGCTACAGCGCTGCCATCAGCGCCTGCCGCGAGGAATGGCCGCAGGCGTTGCAGTTGCTGGCGCGGCTTCCAGAGCTGGAACTGCGGATCAATGTGATCCTCGATGGTTGTTAGCAAACCTTGGGGATATGTCATGGGATATGTACTGAGATATGTCATGAGATATGTCATGGGACATGTATGGGATATGTACTGAGATATGTACTGAGATATGTATAGGACATATTATATGATTTATATATGTGTATATTATATATGATGATGGGCATGTGGGAAATCGAGGTTGTAATGGGAACATCATCTAAATTAGGAGATTTTCCAGATCCCTCCCACAGTCATCCCCTCTGATGGTTACCTCCAGGTCTTGTTGACCAAAAAACACCATGACCCAGTAAAAAAAAGGTGATTTTATCCCCATAAGTTGGGGGTATGGGTATATATATATGTATATAAATATGTATATATAATATATGTATATACTGTATATATAATATATGTATATACTGTATATATATATATATATATATGTATGTATGTATGTATGTTATATATATATACTTATATATATACATATCCTTACCTTTTGTATTATGCCATATGATGGCTATGAGCATTAAAACCACTAGAAATTCAGTGCTTCACTGCCTTGGAAAGCAGCACCTAGGATCACGTGTAATGCATGCATCAGCGCCTGTGAACGTGGCAGCCAGTGGCAGCTAGCGCTTGAGCTCTTGAGCCAGGTACAGCGACAGGGTCTGCGGAGCACGGCGGTGACGTACCACGCCGTGGCGTCTGCGAGTCTTTCGGTGGGAGGATGGGGGGTGGATGTGTTGGTGCATAGAACGATAGAACATATTAGAATCTGGGGATTTTATCTTGGGGAAATGGTTTGTTTTGCAGATTTGAAAGATCAAGTTGATCAGAACAGCCTGAAGATATGTCTGCGTCCCATATTTTTTTGGGATCTTGGATGCCCTCTTTATAATCCACGCAAAAATTCTTCGAGATCCACCCATTTTTTCATGGTCCACTGGGACATTTTTTTTCGTGGAGGATGGCAGTTGGCCTTGAATTTGGTGGATCTACCAATGGAGACGCAGGAAGCAGTGGCAGCAGTGGCATTAGCTGAGAGATCATATGCCTTGGGTGCCCAGTGGCAAGCTGCATTCTGGCTATGGGAGGAGGTCAAAAAGAAACGAGTGGAATCGGATGCGATCATGTTGACGTCAGCCATCAGTGCTTATGAGAGAGGCAGGCTTTGTTTCTGTTTCAGGGGTGTGCAGCACCCCACGCCCGGGAAAGCCGGGACAAGAAAATTATACCTGCTGATGATTATCTTTCTTGAAAAGGTTTGAATTAGGATTGTTGTTTGCTGCAAATCTTCTTTTTTGTTGCTAATACACAGAGTAAACCATAATTTCACATCGCTTTGTTCTAAATATCCTACTCTTGTTGCCAATACATCCAATTATATGAACTATCTTCCCCCCTGCATATCCCCAATTCGCATCAATAAACTGGGCCAGTTTCTCCACTAGGACACCCTGCTATAGGTGGCGCATGGCAACACGCGATGTCTTTGCTGAAGGAATCGATGGAGAACCGTCTGGTGGACGGGATCCTGTTCGCTACAGCCATCGGTGCTGCTGGCGCCTGCGACCAATGGCAGAGAGCTGTGGCACTGTTACAGGAGATGCAGCAGTGGCAGTTGCAGATGATGCTAGGTCACAATAAATCACCAAGAAAGATGGGGAGATGCGACCAGACATGGAGATATAAGCAATCAGAATCAATCAGATCTTGTTGGTTTAAGGGGAAAATGGCAGGACAACTACTGTATCTTTTCTTGCCATCAAATTGCCATCATCTAGAGAGAATTCCTTACAACTTCTCCCTCAACAAGCTGTTCTCGGGAGTTTAATTCAGCTCTTCACATGCGAGAGTACGGGGTAGTGCGACATTGCCATACTTGCAAAGTCGTATGGATTTGCCACGCGATTTGCTTGGGCTAAAAGGTCAAGCCAGATGGCATGATCTTGCTTGATAAGACTGCAGTCATCGATGAGACTTCTCATGAATTGTAGCAAAATGATGTGCAATGGTAGTTATGGATAGTTATGGACTCAAATTGATAGTGGACTGTTACAGCAAAGCAACCTAGACCCCTGTCAATCTCCCAGAATCAAACATGGCTAGCTTGAAAATCCATCATTTAGTTCGATGATTTTCCCAGCTTTAACCACCCTTTTACTTTGGGGATTTCACAAAAAAGCCCACCATGTTTGATGACACCGGAGGGTCGTTTTTTTTTAAATAGGTTTCATAGGTCTCAACCAGTGGTGGCGCTGTTTTGGCGCCGAGGAGTGTCGCCACTTTGGCCTCAAGCATCAGTGCATGTGAGCGAGCTCTGTGTATATCACCTGGCTTCAAAGGAAGCTGATGCAGAAGCTGGGATCCAAGCAGTCCAGTCGCAGCTGTCGAAAAATGCCTCAGCAAAATGGGGTGGCATTGGTGCCATACAGAAAGAACCTTGGGGATTCTTTCCAGAAAAAATGTGGCAGAATTCAGATTTGGGAACTATATCTTAGTAATTTGCCAAGACATAAGCAAGGTACCAATATATCAAAGACCAGTGCAAAAAATGACATCTTTAAAAGCAGAGAGGACCATTCACCATCATAAGCAGAAATTGAACTTCTCATTAGCAGTTGCATTCCTATCTTTATGAGAAGTTCAATTTTCATAATTTTGGTTAGTTTATTTTGGTTATAGTTATTATTATTATCAGTTATATAATTTTGGAATTTCCATACGGGCATCAATCGAGTTGGAAAGGAAAGCGCTGGACCTGTTCGACCTGTTCCCAACTCTTTTGGCTCAAGGAGTCCTGGGTCCTGGCCTTTTTACGGGCGGATGGGGCCCCCGCAGTGAAATGTTTGTTGCTTTATGAACCCATCTAAATATAGCTAATATACTTATAAGTTTGTAAGTATCATAGACTATTGTTATAGTTAAAAGCCAACTTAGCTAACTTAGTTATAAGTATCATACACTATTGTTATTATACTTATAAACTAACTATGGGGCCCCATCCTGTATTGACTTTGTGGCTGGGATGCTTCGCTGCCCGAACTTCGGCGGAGACGGACTCAGCGCCGTTCTTCGTGGATTCGGACGGAAGTCGGTGGAATTCATGGCGCTCGAAGCATGAGAAGCTACGGCGGTCACCATATTTCACCCGAAATGCCATGGTTAATGATGGTGAATAATGGGATTAATAATAGTTTATAATGGTGAATAATGGTTAATGATGGTTAATAATGGTGAATAATGGTTTTATCCACATGTCGCCACCAATACCCTCTGGTAAACGTTAACATAGCGAACTGGAAAATCACAATTTTTAATGGGAACATCCACTATAAATGGCCATTTTCAATAGCTATGTTAAATTACCAGAGGGTAATGCCAATGGCAAATGTGGATAAAACAACGTCATAAATCATCCCCAAAATCACCTTTTTTTTATAGGTGGTATAAACCATCAAAAATGGGGTGGCAAATAAACTAATCCCATTATTATGGCGCTATTTATAAACTATTATTAATCCCATTATTAACCATCATTAACCATTATTCAGAACAGCATTAGCCGTTATAAACAATAATTAATGTCAACCCCGGATTTCGCTAAACCATGGTTGATTTTCATTAGGGGGGGTACGTACCCCCAAATAGTAATTGCATCTGATACTTTTTTATGGTATCCCCCCAATTAAACAACCGTTTGGGGTTTATTAATCCAGGGTTGACATTAATGGCAAATGTTACTGATGAACACATGTATTTGCTGGATAGTTTCAACATTTTGCACTTTTTTCCTGCGAGACGACTGGGATTTTCCCTGGCAGCACAGCATGCAGCCCAGGAATCCAATTCTGGCTGCGAGACAGCAATTAGAATGGAAGGAACTGACCCTGTCTGAAGATGGGAGCATCACTGGATTGACCGGAGGCGCAGCGTTTTTGCTTTTTTCAGGTTCGATGGACTCAGATTTTTCCCTCATTTAGTTGGCATCTTTTTTTTGTGGGTTCTGTATTTTGAATTCTTTCCATAGGACTCTTCAGGTTTCCTGAGGCTTGTCTCAGAGATATTTGTTTGGAAATGGTGTACTCCAACGGCCATGTTTTTCAATATTTTTTCCATTCAGATGCTCATAAAATAGACTGTATAAAATAGGTAAGCAACAGACATGCATCTCAGACAGAGGGGCAAAAATCAGGATTTCCCACAGCAGAATCTTTTTGGTTCTATGTCCATTACATCCCATAGTGCCAGCATTCTTGTCGAAGTTATACCGGAGTCATACCACCACTATCCTTTGTTTGCTTTCGGCGACTGTCTATTTTCCAAACCGGGAGTTTCCCAGCATTTGGGGAATCTATAGGGAATATATGTATATGCAAATATAAATGCATAAATAGGCAAACAAAATAAATACCTGGTAACCCTCCAGGTTGCTTTTTTCTGCTCTGTTTTAAGAAAACGTGGTTTTTTGCCATTTTGAACGCAAAAAGTGCTCTGGAACGGTTTTTTCCAATCCGAACGCTTTTTTACGCTCTAGAGGTGTTTTCCTTGCA
>Ga0126342_10015020_pt1 | contig 13607 bp, 14 predicted proteins | sample Cyp1metagenome_FD_92528 | JGI IMG/M metagenome (GOLD analysis project Ga0126342, IMG submission 92528) | Coral microbial communities from Lord Howe Island, Old Settlement Bay, Australia - Cyphastrea 1 metagenome | ecosystem: Host-associated > Invertebrates > Cnidaria > Coral ...
CAGACGCTTTTACGCATAGAAGCTTGTTCACAGAGCTTACAGACCGAAGGTTTGACGCAGAGAGGCCTTTACACAGAGCAGCTTTTACACACAGACGCTTTTACACAAAGATGCACAGAGCAGCTTTTGCACACAGACGCCCCCAGGCTTTTACGCACAGAAGTTTTTACACATAAGCTTTAAACAGACAAGACAAGCTTTTACACAGAGAAGCCTCTACATAGAGCATCTTTTATACACAAGCATTTACACACACACACAGAAAAGCTTTACACACACGCCTTTACACGCAGAGCCTTTACACACAGACGCTTTTACGCATAGAGCTTTTACACACAGACGCTTTTACGCATAGAAGATTGTTCGCAGAGCAGGGTTTACACAGAGCAGCTTTTACACACCGAAGCTTTTACACAGAGAGAGGACTTTTGCACAGAGCAGCTGATACAATCTTATACACACAGAAACTTTAAACACGCAGTTGCCCAAGCTTTTACACAGACAGGTCTTTACACATAGAGATCATAGAGGCATTTACACAAAAAGTTCTTCACACAGATGCGGCAGATGCTTCTGCACACAGAAGCTTTTGAACACAGATGCCTTCCCACACAGAAGCATTTACCCAGAGACGCTTTGACATATACACGCCTGTACACACAGAAGCTTTTAGACACAGATTGTTTTTCAGAGAAACACAGAAGCTTTGACACAGAGAAGCCTTTACACACAGAAGCTTTTACACACACAGAAGCTTTTCCACAGAAGCTTTTGAGCACAGGAGCTTTTACACACAGACGCCTTTACACACAGAAGCTTGTACACACGGCGGCTTTTACGCACAGAAGCTTTTACACAGAGAAGCCTTTACCCACAGACGCTTTCCCACAGAAAAAACGATTCCACAGAGCAGCTTTTACACACTTCAAAAAATCGAAATTTTACGTAAGTTTTTGACGCTCGACCATCATATCGTGCGAAAGGGTTGCATCCGTCATTGGAGAATCGCAATTTTTGACGTTGGACAATCATTTTGCGTGAAAGGGTTGCGCCTGACCTTGTTAAATCGCAATTTTACACAAGTTTTTTTTTCGCGCCAAACGGTAGTGCCTGACGTTTCAAAAAATGGATAAAGTCGCAATTTTACGCAAATTCTGGAACGTTTGCATCTGACATTAAAAAATCTCAGTTTTCCCACAGTTATTGCCGTTTGACTTTCATTGAACTTTCAAAATCACAATTTTACACCAGTTTTTGACGGTTGCCCCTCATTTCGTGCGAAGGGGCTGCGCCGGGCCCCATCAAATTTGCATTTTGCCACATGTTTGGATGTCCGACCTGCGCGATCTCTGCAGAGGGTTGCCCGTGCCCAAAAGAAATTCACATTCCACCAATTTCCACCACATGATTGGGCGTTCGAAACGCACGATCTCCGCAGCCGGTTGCATGGCAAAGAGGTTTCGCATTTCACCACACCACATGTTTGCCCATCCGACACGCACGATCTCTAGAGTAAGAAGGGCGGGGCAATAAACATACTTCACTCATTGCGTGTTTGGCAACTGTTTTCGTTTCTGGCTGTTGGGGACACTCTTTGGGCTTACTTAATATGTCTTAATTGGCCGACAGTCATGTTGATTCATAGCGGCATAGGAACTGAAACCGATGACGGCCGCGGAAGAGAAAGAGCAGTTGGAACTGGAGCGGCAGATTCAGGAGAATGGCCTAGCTGGAAAGGTCGCTTGGATTCAATTGCCGGATTTTGGATGATCTTTGATGATCTTGGATACAGGCGAACAACCGACCATTCGCAGAGATCGAGTATAAGTGAGAGACAAGGTATAGATTCTACATAGATTCTACATTGATATTGAGAGAGAGAGAGAGATATATATATACACACAGATGTGGCTTACATAAATTTTATCGATGGATGTAAAGATGCAGATGCTAAGGATGCTTTGGCCTTCTTGCTGTCCGCCAAATTGGGATCCTTGGACGATGCTTTCCAATATATGGACACGGCAAATCGTGGCGATTCCTTTGCCTTTGTGTCCTGGCATACGGGGCTTCTGGTGTTGAGAATCGAGCCTTGGAAGCAAAAGGATTCTGCAGGATTTTTTGTGGGATTGATGTGGTTCTGAGACTGTTAAGTGAGCCAATGTGAATGAACAAGATTGACCGGTGATTTCAAATATGTTTCAACTGAAAGCGCCGAATCTGAGGACCCGAACAAGATTGCAGGTGGGAGATGTTGTCAGCTGGCAGGTGTCAGTGTTGACATGGGCGTGCCCGTGTATTAACGTCACAATATGACCGGTTTGCACTGCTGGCTCCACGGTTTTATGGGAGGTATGTCGGTGAAGCAGTCCTTCCAGCGCATTTCGCAAGGGAAGAGTGAGATCTCAAAAGTGTCCTGGCAGAGTTTGGAGCTGTTGCGGCTGGGTTCTCCAGTGGTTTCCTGATTCTGCCGAATTTGGAAACTGCAATGATGTTGAAACTTGAGTCCGTTGAGCCTGTTGAGCCCGTTGAGTATTAAAATGAGTAGCCTAGAAGGTCATAACCGGTTTGGTCAAAAATGATTGTGCATTCTTACTAAAGATTATGCAGCCGTGTTTATGCAGGCCGCTTGGGAAGAGTACTTCGCAGACTGGGATGATTCGGCCTTTACCGGCAAAAGACGACGCAGGTGCAGTGGGGCCATCACCAAGACGCTCGTTTTGTTGAGTTCTAAAGGAGCCCAGATTGTTGGATGTAGATGGTTCAAGATTATTTAAGATCATTTGTGATGGATGGACAATTTGCCGTTGGGTTATCTTGAAGAGTTTATATATACATGTAAAACACGCGCAAACACGCACACATACAGTACCAAGACATTGCCATGCCATGCCATGCCATGCCATGCCATACCATACCATACCATATCATTACACACATAACATACAGAACATACATGCCATACATAACATACTAACATACATACACACATACATACGCACATACAGACAGACAGACAGACAGACAGACTGACTGACTGACTGACTGACTGACTGACTGACTGACTGACTGACATCTATGTATGCATGCATGCATGCATGCATGCATGCATGCATACACACACAGACAGACATACATACAAACAAACATACAAACAAACATACATACGAACATATATACATACATACGTACGTACGTACGTTCAGAACATAACATACCATAACATACCACAACATACCACAACATAACATAACATAACACACATGCATGCATGCATGCACACATGTCCATCCATCCATCCACCCATCCATCCATCCATCCGTCCATCCATCCATCCATCCATACATATTATATATATATATATATATATATATTTGTTAACCATCGACGCATGCACACACACTGTCTGAAGGCGATGGTAAACACACAGAACGATATATTTATAATATTACATATATACATATATCTATGTATATTTTATATACATGCGCTGATATACATGTTTACATGCTACAGAAATGGATGCATTCCCAGGGGTAAAATCACGCATGAATTGCCCAGGCAGGCCCTGAAACCAAAACTTCCTCAAGTTCCCAAGGCATCTCGCCTACTGGCAGGGGTCACCAGGGATCATTAGGGGTCACCCTTTGAAGCTTCATCATCAGAATCAGAATAACAAAATATGATAGATAACGGCAACGGTGATAATATCATCATAATAATGGTGATGATCATATCATTGATGATGATATTGAATGATAATGATAACAGTGGTGATAATCATAATCATCATCCCAAAATGATAGTGCTTGTATGATAGTTTCAGATGGTTTCCGTGTGGAACGTGCGGTCAAAAACAAAGAGAATAGTGGCATCACGTGGCATCCAGTGGCACTGCTCTACACTGAGGTGGAGAAACCACCTGAGCCGCCTCCCCCAGAGAAGCCGCCCACCCCGGAGAAGAAACCGGAGGCCATGGAGGGCCACCTTAGAGCCTTTTTCTTGATCTCCAACACATGGCATTATGAGTTTCTATTGGGGTAATCTCATATAAACACATATGACCTTCATGGTTCAGATGATATCAAATGATATCTCATCAACTGTTGCTTTTTACATTTGTTCGCTCCCTTTGCTTTTTTCAATCTGCAATGCAGGTGCGGACCAGGCACACATGATATCATATGGTGCTCACAAGTGCTTTTTGAGTTCAAGAGCCATGCCTTGGAAGCCTTGGAAGCCTTGGCCAATGGCTCACTGAGATCCTGAGGTGAATAAGTTGAAAAAAGCCACCATGAAGCTGGCATTGCTAAGTCGGCTTCAGAAAGAGGAGGCACGTATGAGTCAATATTTAGTGCATAGGACGATGGGCTCCGCATTTTTTCTTTTGCACACCATAAATTGTCAAAGATACACTTTGGGATACTTTGGCTGTCTTAGCCTTAGTGACGTTTCACTATTAATTATAGTAGTACTTCTACTTGCAACACTTCTACTCCTACCTCTGCTAATTACTACTATTCTGCTTGTTCTGATATGTTCTGATACAGCAGTACCTGTTTGCATGCGGGTGACAGTAGGATGCCGCCCCACAGGAAGAGGAAGATGAAGAGACCATCCGCGGACAAGCAATGGAAGAGCTCTCGAGCGTTCATCCGGACCCGGCGGCCGACCTTGGATGCCCAAGATATCCCAAGTTTCAAGACCCATGAATTGTCGCTCTGAATGCCCATCGATACCATGTATTCCACAATTCATATAATTCATGAGCGTTTCAGTACTGTTCAAAAATGGATGCAGTTTGATCGATTTAGGACCTTGCATGGTGTGGCGAATGTATGCGAATGTTCCAATCTTCACCGAAGCATTTGGCTCCAGAAGCTTGAAAGCGTCATCGCACAGTCGCACAGTTCTAGGAACAAGAGCACCAAGACAGCACCATACTGACCAGGCTCCAGTTCTTGTTGACTGTGGCACTCTTCTCAACGGTGTTTGCGGATCCTGAGGAGAACGCACAGGCCTCTGGCCGCAACCTGGAGAGGGTTGTAAGCTGCGGCGTTTGCCAGAACGTGCCCGAATCTACTTGCAAGTGGTGTAGCGGCACCAGTCAGTTCTGTCTCCAGTGTAAGTTATGGTGGTGGAAGTGGAACCTGTGCTGCCGGTTTGGTGAACTGCGGAGTATGCCGCTGCACTTATCCTACCGCCTGTGCTTACTGCGATGGAAAGGGTGGATCGGCTCCAATCATTGCTGATGCTGCAACCATCACCATCGGCCCCGGCATTGCGATCCTCTGCGCTTTCGCAGCTTACCTGGGTTGAGCTTCAACCGAGGCACAATCTAAATTTGCAGGTCTTGCAGGTCTTGCAGGTCTTGCAGGTCTTGCAGGTCTTGCAGGTCTTTTGTACAGCTATGCCACAAGAGCAGGCTGGATCCTCATTGTGCTCTGGTACAGTTCTGTTTGTCAGCATCAATGAGACGCATCGAAGTTGGCAGCTTGCCAAAAAATCCTGGACATGGGTGATGGGGATTGATGGAGGATTTTGTGGAACTGTGTGCTGCCGGGGGGCTGTTCAAATAGGACGGAACTGGCACAGTTGCTCCATCCTCGCTGCGGAGGACCAAAGCGTGAAACTGTCGAACCTTTCAAGAAAGAAAAGGGCGATACACTTGCAGGTGAAGGGCCATGCTTTGGTCATCGCTGTGTTTAGCTTACTGCCAAAGTTATTGGTCTTGCTTGATCTTGCTTGTCTCACTTGCAGAACCTGTGTTGTGTCAGGTTGCTCGGGAATTGAACCTTTGGTCTTCAACACAAGGTTCTTCCTTGCTGGTGATGCGGGAAGGGCCCATTTCCCAGAAACTGCGACAGGCACCTGGTGCGTTGAGTTTTTCTTGTCCAAGACTGTCATGCCAAGCTCATGTTGCAATATGTTGGACAACATGTTGAGTTGGACATAGTGATACATAGGCCCCATAGGCATTCAGCAGGCATTCAGCAGGCATTCAGCAGGCTCTCCATGTTAACGCTGCCAGGATGTGTTGGAGTTGCCATTGTGTTCGGGGATCCGGCTTCGAGCCAAAAAAGCAGGTCCTGGCCTGGTCTTGTTGGGCCGGACCTTGGCAGAGGCAGAAAACCTGCGTATTTCCAAGGTGCCTTGGTCGAAAATGGTAACAAAACTGCAGCTTCTGCAGCTGCTGTAGCTCCTATCATCTGAGTGTCGATCTGGGACCTCTCGGGATGTCTTAGGTCTTAGGATGTCTTAGGATGTCTTGGGACTGCCGAGGCGATCGGCCCATGCCCCAATGCAACCCAAGAGCTTGTGCTTCCAAAGGTGTCTTGACCAATGGAGTCCACTGCAGGTTTTTTTTCTTCCTCCTATTTTTCAATGTTTTTGTGCCGAGCTTCAAGATCTGCAACATGCATAGACAGCATGATTCTAATTAACGTGATTTCAGCATGATTCAAACATGCTCTAACTGTTTGTTCCGACTCATCCGACCCCAGTTCTCTTTGGCAGCCCGCAGAAGCTTGGCTGAAACATCAGGATAACATCGGGGCAGTCGTGCCGAGTCATTTTCCGACGTGGCAGCTTCAACTTCTGTCAGCTCTTTCATGCAGTGCACGACAGGTATAGAGACATTATAGATGACGATTTTACACTCTGATACTTGATTGTGGCTGTGGCTGCGCAGTGGCTGAAGCCCTGACAGGTTTGGTTGACGTGGATGAGGAGCATGCAGAATGCGGTATTGCATGTGGGGAATAAAGGCATGACAGTGCATTGGTGTGATGCCACAGGACGATGGCTACGATGTAGACATCTTCAATGACAGAGGCCTTCAAAGACCCGACTGACCTTGATCTTGATCCTCAACGTCAGTTTGCTACATGACTTGCATCTTGCATCAGTTTTTCTGTGGTGTGAGGCTCTGCTCCAGAAGTGGAGGAAGTCTTGAGAAGTCAACTTGCAGATCTACCCCTTAAAGAACCTTGGCACGAGGGGTTCGTCCTTGTGTGGAACCGGAAGGGCAGGATGGCAAGGGAGTTCTACCGACATTGACGTGTGAAATAGAGTCAAGTGGGGCCCATGGTGAACTTTGGTGAACTTGAATAGCACATCTCCTTCCATGATTTTCCATGTTGTGGCTTGTGATTTCATTTTTTGGATGATTTCCGCATCTATTTTTAATTATTTTTAATGTCATGCGTGCCAACAGTATAGATGACAGCGTCTGACATTCAGTATCATTCAGTGCTGCTAGAGTGCCTCCGATCCATTGCAATTCTAAATCTACAGGCCATGTTTGCGCTGTTGGCAGCGTGCTTTTTGAGGCCATGTATGAGTTTCCCGCGGCAGTTGGCCAGGCAAGGGGTGGACAAAAACAACATAAAACAACCCTAAAATTCTATGAAATTCTATCGGCTTCAGCTGTAGGATGCTGTAGGCCTCAATGAATGGCAGGACTTCCGTGACTGTGCAGTTCGAGTTTGCAAAGAATATGGCTATGACATCATCGGCGTTTCAGGCTTTCAGGACGATGCCCTTGTTTGACTTGTTTGATCAAGTTTGATTTCCAGGTTTTGTGAGGGGGGGTGTCATGTCTTCCAACATAAAGAGACTTGTTGCATCCTGCTCAGTCATGCAAGGAGCGCGTGGTGGTTGGAAACTTGAAGGAATCTGTGGAACGTTTGCATGCAGAGCTGGCTGAAGGTGTTCAACCGGGATTCGTCCAGCACCTTGGTTGAGATCCTTAGGTTTTTTCCATGTCGGGGATTGTCGGGGTGTTTATGTTATCTTATGTTGAGTTATGTTGTCTGTCTTATTCTGTCTTACTGCCGGCCTGAGGTTCAGCAATGACATCTCGCGTTTGGAGAAGGATTGTGATGGAATGATTGGAATGTAATTAAACGTCATATCCCAAACTTGGGAGTTCAAATGGGTTTCAAGGGGTCGTCACACTTTTGCCGCAGGAAGTGATTCGAAGGGAGGCACGTTTGAAAGGCTACATCGTGGTGGAGGATGAAGCCGGTCTCAGGGTCTCGCGGATGTCCCTTGCCCCAAAAAGTTGCGAGCAGTCGCACGCATAGCAGTGTTGGGATGTGTTGAGAATGCTGGCGATTCATGCTTATCTCAAAACAGTGAGTCCCAAAAGCCAACCTCCCAATGTTTTTCAAGCGGCTTTATCGGATTGGCATCACGGATGGTCCGTGTCGAGGGCGCAGCCACAAAGTGCTTTTCAAGGACTCTCTGTCTCTGCTGGGATGATGATCCCCACTTCACTATTTCATAATATGAATGATTGAAGATATTGAAGCAGTATCTTAACATATCTTAACATATCTTAACATATCTTAACATATCTTAACATATCTTAACATGTTTTTGGTAGTTTTGTTTTGGGTTGAAGCCACCAAGCCAGACGTGGTTGGATCACTGACATGGTCCCCGTGATAGCCTGTGGCTTGAGCTGTTGATGGCGCTGCACAGCCGTTGCTAAGGTCAGAGGCACCAACCACTACGAAGCTTGGCTGTTTGAGAGAGAGGTGATATGAGGTGATTCTCTGTTGATGTGTCAATCTATTTGATTCACCCTATGCCTTCCTTTGTCCATACGGTCCATTGTTTGCCTATTTGTTTGCCTATCAACGTGTCTTAATGTAGCTCATCTTGCCTGACTTTGTTACACCTTGCTCTTAGCTTGCCTTATCTTGCCCCATCCTATTCGTAGCTTCCGTTGTCTGTCAAGATACTGTACATTTTTATCATCCGTCTGCAGTACTTATCTATAATATCTGAGTCTACATATTCCTGTGGATGCAGCATGCACATTCCGAAGAGAAAGTCTGTAAGCTTGGCCACCAAGAGAGAGAGAGAGAGAGAGAGAGAGAGAGGGAGAGGGAGAGAGAGAGGGAGAGACGTAGTGGTGCCAATAAATGTAATTTAAATGAGATAAATATAGATAGTGTCACAAATGCCACTTGACGAAGTTGCTGGGGTGCAAACTGGCAGGCCTATGTTTTACGAGAGGTCTGTCCTCTTTGGATGTTTTCACGAATGCCAATCATTATCACTTATGTATTTTGATGTATTTTGATGTATTTGTATTTTGATTTGAAGATTCATTTAGTGCGTCATGTTGTTTTTTTGATCGATTTTGCACCTACGACTTTGAGCTGCGTTGAGGAAAGAAGAAGGCCCTCTCAAGGAGCTGTGCAAACTTAGCGCTGAGGTTTTTGCTCAGCAGCCTGGCATCCACTGGATTAAGAGGCTGAAACGCTGAAATCCCAAAGTTGAAGCTCTCAGGGAACCTTCGAAGAGTCGAGTCTTGAAACGATTCCAATAGAGATAATAGAGCACAAGACAGATAACAAAACAGATAAAACGGAAGGACATGGGAATCCTGTACAATGTGTAAGAAAATCATAGAAGATCCGAAGATCAAATGCTCTGGAGGACTTTGGTACCAGTCACCTAGAGCAGACTTGAGCTGACCAGGGTTCTGATATGTTCTGATCCTAGGTATGCAACTGGCCGAGCTGGTGTGCAGCATGGCCGCAGATATTCAGTGATGACGTGTGACGGTATGTGACAACCTATGGATGGCTTGGGGCCATGTCAGCCGTTTCCTATTCGCGATATTTCATGACATTGCATGACAGCTGCGGCAGGTCCAGCAAGTAGTATATCCAATGAGACAGAATTGGCAGTGCCACATGTGCTATGTGCTACAACTGAGGCATATTTACATGAGAAGGGGCGATTTGCCCCTGGGCAAGAAAAGATTTTAGTAATCAGAAGATATGAGATGTAGGCGGATCCTTCCATCCAAGTGTTGCATGGAACATCGGTACGATTCGGTGCGGCGTGCACCTCTCACTGACATTCCTGAAGCGCTTCTGAGGGCAATGATGCTGAGGTTTGAAGCTGAGTCGCTATGTTGTGTTGCATAGAGATTTGCCGCTTGTAGTGGGGTCGATTGAGAATTCAAGTGTAGAATAGCTGACTCCTTCACTTTGTTCTCCTGATTTCGTTCCCTAGCTGTAGGGCAAACTGTTGGAGGTCCCGGCCGAAAAAGAGTAAAAAAACCAAAAGGAAGTGACAGTTCAGTTCAGACCCATTTGACTGCTACAAGCGCTCTAGGACTCTAGGCCTAGAGGGCATCGAAACAGGAGGAATATCAGGATCATTTTGGAATTCACGAGAAATGATCCACACAGCTACTGCTAGGGATGTGCCACCTGACCGGGCTGAAGTTCTGGCTAAGCCGCTTTATGAGGTGATGGGTCCAGTGGGTCCAGCATTGCAAAATATTGCGAATTATATAAAGGTCCTTGGATATAACAGGTGATCACTACAACGGCACCAATCAAGTAACACATTTTGCTGATGACTGTCCCAAATTGCCAAACAAATCCAGACATCGAACCTTTACCTGCGTGGCGTCACTCTTTCGCAGCTGCAATGTTTGATCCTCATGTGACATTTCCATGAGGCGTTTGACGACACATTGCATTTGCAGATCGAGCTGACGAAGGCCTCCGAAGCAATGAGGATACATATGCAACATAATAATTATATATCTATTATTATAATTTGCTGTATTTACACACACACATATACATATATATATATATATATATATGTGTGTGTGTATTTGGAATATATTGATATAACATCATTTTTATATCATTTTATATCGCTGCAAATCACTACATACCTTTTGTGCTGTTGTGCCCGATCAAGTTTCCAGTGGGCTCAGCAAACAGCTGGGGTGAGCAGCACCTCAGAGAGCTCAAGGGTTAGTTCGCCTTACTTTGTGACTTTCACGGGCAGGCTTCTAATGGGCTGTCAAAGTTGCTTGGCAGCATGAGTCAGAGCGCAGGTTGACTCGCGTGTTTTTTTTTTTGCTAAGGGAATGCAGTTTAGACCAGCTCATTTGGTCCTCATTTTTTTTGCAGCAGAGCTGTCTGAACCAATCTTTGGCAGATCCCCAAGTCGGGACCCTCATACCCAACTTGAGGCAGTTCTTCAAGGTGTTTCTTGACAAGGCAGGGATTTCGAGACCTTTGGAGACTGACTTTGATGAAATTGATGCCACCTGATGCAACTGTGCCGCGCAGTGACCTGTTGACCTGTGGCATTTTGCCTTGGGAGGCAATGCAACAAGCAGGTTGGTATCCGAGCCCAGAAGTTCTCGAGGCACAGCACCCTTTGCGATCTCTGAAACAACGGGATTTGCTCAAGCACTGAGGCAAACTGGAGGGTAACGGAAGGATACGGAAGGTACGACATCGTGAGATATCGTAAGATGTTGATGTGGAAACCTGCAGGCTTTGCACAAGAGAGAAGAGGAAGGTGGCGATGAAGATGAGTATGATGCGGCTAGTGATGAGGCGGACGATGTCGCATCCGACAGCTGAAGGCTAGCTACTTGGAGCAGAACTGAAGCGCTTTCACAACCTGAAACCTTCTGCTTTTGCTCCGGTGTCTTGGCCGTCGGTGATGAGCGATGTATATAAATGGTGTTGTAAACAACTGTGTAAATGGATATTATTGGCATGTCGATCAGAAATTGACCTCATGCCTCCAAGCCCTGGACGGAATCGTGAGTCAGTCAGTTTTCAGGTTTTTTGGATCCATGCGGATCCAACGTATTGTTTTGTCATGTAATGATGTTGTGGACCTCACATCCTATGATATCCCATTGATATCCCCGTCACATTCCGATACTACAATATGATCGCATCAAAGGATAGCTGACTCATGCTGGATTGGGATTACTGATCGGCACCTGGAGGCAGCATAGACCGCTAGGAATCTAGGAACCTTCGGTTGCTGTTCCGGCCTGATCAGAAGCCAAATAGCTCATGGGTTGTAGGATGGCACCCATCAAAGTCAAGAGTTCATGGGTGGCTAAAGATGATAACGATATATATATAATATAAAGATGATAAAGGGATCATTTCTTGTCAGTGTCACCACACCCTCTTTGAAATCATGAAGGGATCTCAAGGGGTATCAAGGAAGGTGACAAGTTTGTTCTGACATCCTCTGACTTTGATGCGTTGTTTGCTTTTTTGGCTTGGCATCCAGAAAAGATGGTCCAAGTTTGCAGCAGTCCATGTGCGCCTTCCAGTGGAGAGGAAGATGCCTTGAGCATCCAACCGTGAGCCACATGATGTGTGCGTAAACTTTTACAACTTTTTACATCGTTTTACGGGATGACTTGAGGATGACTCAACTGATGACTCAACATGTTTCATATGTTTCATTGGGTTGAACTTTCGCCAAGATTCTGCAAAGAAAGGCGTAAGATTGCACGACGGCATGATAATTGCATTTAGGCTAGGTAAAGTAACAGACTAATCCGTATGCCACATGTCCGAAACTTGTAGCTCGCGTTTGGATGCCTTCATCCTTTCATTGGTGCAGGCCCGGTGTATGATGTGCAATTATGATGTGTACAATACTCGCAGCAGTGCAGCCAAAGAAGTCCAGAATTGGACTTTCCGTTGGACACCCGAGAGCGCTTTTGAAAGGAAAGTCAATATCTTTCCACTAGGCGCTAGATCACCCGGCCCTCCAATTTTCCACAGGTCGTCAAGGCATCTTTGGTCAGCTTTGATGGAACTACGAGCATCCTTTGAAGCTGAAATGTGAGATCTTTTGAGCATCTCTGAAGACATTCGAAGGCATCCTACATCCCGTGCCTTTCTCTGAAGTCTCTCCAAGATGCCAAATGTCAACCTGATGCCTGCTGTAAATCTTCGTTGAATTGTTCTCAGACGAGCGCTTTCCAAAAAGACGTGGAGTGAGTTTGAGGTTAAGACATTTGTCTTCTTCTGGGGTCATTCCATAGTGACAGGTTGGGATCTTTTCCCCGAATGCGTAGTAAGGGTTCCCGTTTCACTCTGGGGGTCTGGCCCAACCGTCCGCAACCGTTCGCAACCGTCCGCAACCGTTCGCAACCGTCCGCGACCGTCCGCAGCCGTTCGCAACCGTCGGCGCGAGGTCGCTATGGCCGTGCCTATGGTAAGTTCTGCACAAGGGGCCACTTTTGGAGGTTTCAAACGTCGCGTTGCTTCGTTTTGCGTGGCAGGCGTCGCACTTCCTGACATTCAGACGTGTTTTGTAGCGTGTCGAAAGTCGTTTTGTGTGGCAGGCGCAATATTTTTGCGTCGTTTTCAGAAGATGAGTTCCAGTTTTTGTGGCAGGCGCACCACTTTGGACGTGTCCATCGATGTTCAGTTTGCGTGGCATGCGGAGCACTTTAGACGTGTCGTCTTGCGTGTTTTTTGCAAATCACATTGTCAGGGCTTCGCGAAGTGGCGACAAGGTGCAAATTCCGTGGCAAGCGTGGCATTTTGTGAGATGTGATGAAAATTGATGGAAGCCTCGCGCGAAACATCGATTTTGAGGTAGCAAATTTGGAGGTTCCTAAGAAAACTTGTAGGAAAACATCGATTTTGCTACAAAGTGTGAAAATTGGAGGATGTCTCGCACGAAATGCTCGTTTTGATGCTCCCACGTGTCTCGTCTCGAGTCTCTGGTTTTCCTGTGGCCTCGCCGTGTCTATGGGGGAAGCTGCAAAACCTCTCCTTTTCGAA
>Ga0126342_10015021_pt1 | contig 13607 bp, 7 predicted proteins | sample Cyp1metagenome_FD_92528 | JGI IMG/M metagenome (GOLD analysis project Ga0126342, IMG submission 92528) | Coral microbial communities from Lord Howe Island, Old Settlement Bay, Australia - Cyphastrea 1 metagenome | ecosystem: Host-associated > Invertebrates > Cnidaria > Coral ...
AAAATTGAACAAAAGGTTCTACACTTCAAAACAGGTACGTGGATTCTGCGTCCAGAATCCATTTCAGTGACTTGTAACAGCCTCTTCGTTGGACTGCCACTGCTACAAGTCAGGCAGTCCCCCTGTTTTGATCATTGGTCTGAAAAACCGCACAACAAAAATCGCAAAAAACGAACCGCCCTTTGGAACAGGGTTTGACTCACACACACACACGAGGTACCTTCCATCGCCGGCTGCAGCCACTTTACACGAAAAAAGACACGGTTTCGTGCTCCGGCTTCCTCCCCAAAACCAGCCCCATGCAACATTCATGCAGCCATTATAATGCGTTTTGCAGCGCCACGTGCACATCCATGCAGCCATTACAATAAGATTTGCATCCCCACGTTGCAGAACACCAAAGAGGAACCGATTGACCTCGAAACGATCCAAGCGGCAACCACCGCAGACACAAGGTACCCTTCATCGCCGGCTGCAGCCACTTTACCCCGAAAAACATACGGTTTCGTGCTCCGGCTTCCTCCCCAAAACCGGGCCCATGCAACATTCATGCAGCCATTGCAATGCGATTTGCATCCCCACGTTGCAGAACACCAAAGAGGAACCAATTGACCTCGAAGCGATCCAAGCGGCAACCACCGCACACACAAGGTACCCTTCATCGCCGGCTCCAGCCACTTTACCCCGAAAAACATACGGTTTCGTGCTCCGGCTTCCTCCCCAAAACCAGCCCCATGCAACATTCATGCAGCCATTACAATGCGTTTTTCAGCAGCATGTGCACATCCATGCAGCCATTGCAATGCGATTTGCAACCGCGCATATATCGTTATTTGATGTATTGTTGTGTGATCTATCTATTGTTGTGTGATGTATTGTTGTGTGATGTATTGTTGTGTGATGTATTGTTATGTGATGTGTTGTTGTGTGATGTTTTGTTATGTGATGTATTGTTGTGTGATGTATTGTTATGTGATGTATTGTTGTGTGATGTATTGTTATGTAGTTTATTGTTGTGTGATGTATTGTTGTGTGATGTATTGTTATGTGATGTATTGTTGTTGTGTATTGTCATTGGATGTATTTTTGTGTGATGTATTGTTATGTGATGTATTGCTGTGTGATGTATATTGTTGTGTGATGTATTGTGGTGTAATGTACTGTTGTGTGATGTATGGTTATGTGATGTATTGTTGTGTGACGTATTGTTATGTGATGTATTGTTTTTGCTATTCCAGTCATTCGTAACTCACTCGGAAGATTGCTTCCCAACTTCCTTTGACAAAATACTAAAATATACGACAATATACGACAATATGCTACAATATACAACACAGTACTACAAGATCCTACAATATATTGCAAGATATTACTCAGTTATTTCATCTCACTATATGGTATAGATGGTCTATGTCGACATGGGACCAAGGACCTGGCCGTATCGATAAGATGTTCCATTTGAACTACATGGTGGGTGAGCAGGCCTGCAAAATGATTGCCCACTACTTCCAGCAGGACACGAACTTCGTAGAGAGGTGCAAATTCTGTGAGATGTGTCATCTCTGACGCAGCCAAGCACCAGGAGCTGGATTTGGAGATGGCAGCGCGTTATTTTGCGGCATTTCAAGAAAGAGATTCTGCAGTCTCAACACTCGCGGACACACACGCATGCACGTTCATGTGATGTAGACTATAGATGTGTTGTGCGTAACTCTTTCGCTCTCTCTCTCTCTCTATGTGTTGTACATGTAACATGTAATAACATGTCACTTTTTGTTCCATGAACTGTTGATACTGCGATCCAGCGTTCGTTTTGATTTTCTCCGAGGTATTTGCTTGCTACTGGACGGAAATGACCAGGCCAAGGTGCCAGACCTCCACGCGCATGCAGGGCACAGATTTTGGATTGGCCAGGAGTTTGTCCAAACATGTCCAAACATGGAGTATCCACACATTTGATTATGGTTAATCATTTTCATGAAAAGTTGCGATTTCGGGAGAGTAAGTCCATGTAAATCCCCTAGTTCTTCTGGAGAATCCCACATGTGCACAGTACAGTGTTTGGGAGTATGGCTCCGGTCAACGACAACATTTTTCTGTGACAGGCATTAGAGATTACTCCTGCGCGCTTAGAGCAACTGTGTGCGGAGCACGACAAACCGGAGGCGCACTAAGTGTACTCTCAGTGTCGCATTTCAAAGGTTGTGTGTAAAGAGAGCTGTTATGTTTTGCAGAGAAGAATCAAGGTCAAGACCCTTTTCAAAGTTAGTTTGATGCTCGATTCGTGTCCCCATATTTTTGATGGTGAACCCCTCAGCCTCAGCATTGATTGGCAGGACCTTTGTACTGCGCTTCAGGAGCTGACGGTGCCACAGAAGGCGTAGTGCCATGAGGTATACCCCCATTACCTGCCTATAGTAAAAAAGTATTGGAGAATATGATGATAGACTAGTGGAATTCAGGGATACCCTATGTTCAGATTGTTCAGTGACAAGAAATAATATGACTGTTTTCAGATACTTTACCGAAGGAAGTTCAGAAGGCAAACTTCCGACAATATGGACAGATGGAAAAGCAGAGGTGGGAAAAGTCAGAGAAGAGAAAGAGTCAGAAGAAAGAAGATGCAGGTGCGCGAAAAGGTAGAAAAGTCGCGAAACACTGTGTTTTTCCAATGTTTTGTGGCGCAGGAAGGTCGCGGGTGCGGAGCCATGTGGCCAGATGAGAGATGAAAAATTGCTTGCCTAAAACACCTCAACGTCGTCGGAGCGCTTTGGAAGTTGAGATGATGAAAAAGTGCACGCCATCGTGGCGCGAAGCACATGTGGAAGTAAAAAGTGAAAAAACTGACGGTATATCAGACCACTTTTGAGAGTTGACATGATGAAAAAGTGCACGCCGTTGTGGCGGGAAGCACATTTCCAAGGCAAAATGTGCAAAGCACACCATGCTCGGAGCACTTTTGGAAGTTGAGATGTTGTAAAAGTGCACGCCGTTGTGGTGCAAACCACATGTCGAAGTCAAAAGTGTTAACAAAAACAAAGGCGGTCTCGGAGCACTTTTTGAGGTTAGGATGTGGTTTGCGTCGCAGGCGCAAGGGATTTTGCACCTTCCCAAAAGTGAGTAAAACGTGAGGGTTTTGTCAGTTTCAAACACTTTGGGACATTTGGAGAGGATCTGCAAAGATGCATTTCGCATGGCAGGTGCAGTACAAGAGACATGTTCACCAGAGATGTTAATAGACGAGGGTGCTGATTTCCTGAGAGGGGTTGCATTTTGGTGCATCGGATCGTCAGGTTTGCTAAGATGACTTTGCGTGACAGGTGCAGCACTTCGTATGACTTGGCTTCATTTTTTCGTGGCAGGCGCAGTGCTTTAGACAGATGGAGTGACAAAATCCCAAAACGCATTGGTACGAGTCTGTCAGCTCTGCACTCAACTTTCCATTTTTAAAGGAAGCTTCGCCAGAATTGCCGCTTTTTTTTGATGTTGTCAAGTTCAAAACTTGAGGAAGTTTCGCAGAATAGCTTCGTTTTCAAGCTTGCAGAAAGACAGATAGATAGACAGACAGACAGACAGACAGATAGACAGACAGACAGACAGATAGACAGACAGACAGACAGATAGAGAGATAAACAGATAGACAGATATATAGATAGACTCAGAAAGACAGATAGATAAACATATATATATATATATAGATAGACAGACAGATAGACAACTGCGACTACACTACGCTACACAACACCACAGCTACAACTACACCTAGAACTTCAACTAGATTTCAACTACACTACAACTACACCAAAACGACAGCTACACTACAACTACACCACTACACTACACCATACTACGCTAGACTACAGCTACAGCTACAACTGCAACTACACTGCATTACACTACAACTACAGCTACAGCTACAAGTACTACTACCAAGAACTACTCTACAACTTCAACTTCAACTACGCTACAGCAACAGCAGCAATTACCACTACTCTACACTACAACTACAGCTACAACAACAACTGCAACTGCAACTACACTACAACTACAGCTACAGTTACAGTTACGCTACACTACAACTACAGCTACAACTACAATGTCACTCCTACAACCACTGCAACTACTACAATGACTACAATTACTATAACTACAACTTCAATTACACTTCACCTACGCTACAACTACAACTACAACCAGAACTGCAACTACAACAGCAACGTTACAATCAATATCAACAACATCAACTGCACTACAACTAGAACTACAACACACATTACAACTACAGCTACAAATAAAATTCTTTTGCACTTCGCTACACCACACTACATCCTGCAGTTGTGGGTGAGGTGACCACTGCAACCACTATAAAAATCACAGCCACCTTTCGGTCCATCAGTGGATTCGCTCTGCCATCCATGCATCACAACAACTCACCTCTCCTATAGTTTCCTATCTTTGAAGCTTCCGCCACCGCCTTGTGCGGCACCACTGGTATGTTCTTTGTATGACAAAATTATTCAGGATATATGACTGAACATATTCATTGAAGTTTACTCAAGGGCAAAACCATGAACAGTTGAGATTGTTTACGTGGATGAGTGGCAGTGAAAACCCCCAATCAAGGTAAATCATTGTTCATTTCGTGGTAGAGTATCTCGTCTCAGCTCTGTGGCTGTAGACTCAATCAGCGCTCTGTGTCGAACAGGTGACTTGTGTGCGAGTGGACAGCGCCACTGGGCCGGAAAGTCCACGCTGAAACGAAAACTAGACGACGGATGGCCCGAGAGCGTAGAGTAGCAGAGTCTTCTGTTGTTAGTACGGAGATATTATATGGCACAACAATATATCAAAGATGTATTATAAGCAGACAAGAAGAGTAGTATCAAGACAATATATCACAAACACAAGACGAGGGCCATACTCCAATGTCCTGCGGCACCATAAGTTTTTGATAGCAAGAAGAGGGCGTGGCTGCAGAAGTGTCAAAGGATATTGCGGGAGATGAAAGAAAAGAAGAACATGAACACCACCAAAGACATCTCCAAGATGGCGCTTGAGCCGGAAACAGTGGTTTGCCAGAGGGAAGTCAAACCATTGCGCGCTGTCGAAGCAGTACAAAATCGGCTCAAAGAATTTCGAGTGCTGCTGGGGTTTCTATCCGCACAGGCAATACTGCATGGGCTCTTTGCAGACGCGTTTACGCACAGACGCTTTTACACAAAGAAGCTTTTACACACAGAAGCTTTTACGCACAGACGCTTTTACACACAGATGCTTTTACACACAGACGCGTTTACACACAGAAGCTTTTACACCAAGGAGCTTGTACACACAGAAGCGTTTACACACCGACGCTTTTACACAGACACTTTTAAACAATCCTGCTTTTACACACAGACACTTTTACACACAGACGCTTTTACACACAGACACGTTTACACACAGACACTTTTACACAAAGAAGCTTTTACACACAGACACTTTTACAGACAGACACTTTTACACACAGACGCTTTTACACACAGAAGCTTTTACACACGGACGCTTTTACACACAGACGCTTGTACACACGGAAGCTTTTGCACACAGAAGCTTTTACACACGGACGCTTTTACACACAGACGCTTTTATACACAGAAGCTTTTACACACGGAAGCTTTTACACACAGACACGTTTACACACAAACGCGTTTAAACACAAACACGTTTACACACAGAAGCTTTTACACACAGACACGGTGACACACAGATGCTTTTGCTGGCGGTCGAACCTCATTTCGTGCGGAAGGGTTGCCGCCGAAGTTGTGAAATCGCAATTGTACCTCAGTTTTTAGCGATCGAACCTCGTTTCGTGCGAAAGGGTTGCCGCCGAAGTCGTGAAATCGCCAATTTACCGCAGTTTTTGGCGATCGAACGTCATTTCGTGCGAAAGGGTTGCCGCGGAAGTTGTGAAATCGCAATTTTACCTCAGTTTTGGCGATCGAACTTCAGGTTCGTTTCGTGCGAAAGGGTTGCGTTTCGTGCCGTCTCGTTGGCACTGCCCCGCGCCTTCAAGAGAGAAATAGAAAAGAAGGAGAGAGCAAGAGGGCAAGAGAGCAAGAGGACAAGAGAGCAAGAGGGCAAGAGAGAATGTTAAGATGTGAAGATGTGAGGATATGAAGATGAGAAGATGTGAAGATGAGAAGATGTGAGGATGAGAGGATGTGAAGATGTGAGGATCTAAGGATGTGAAGATGAGAAGATGTGAAGATGAGCAGATGTGAAGATGTGAAGATGTGAGGATGTGAAGATGAGAAGATGTGAAGATGTGAGGATGTGAGGATGAGAAGATGCGAAGATGTGAGGATGTGAAGATGAGAAGATGTGGAAATGTGAGGATGTGAGGATGAGAAGATTTGAAGATGTGAAAATGTGTGACAGACCCCCACTACAGTATTAGAAGAACCCTTCGCTCAGACGCTCTCGGGAAAAACATGAAACAACTGTAAATGAAGGTGTTCAGCGACTGAATTGGAATCATTTGGCCTTGCTCAAAAGATTTCACCGACATTTTTGATGTTGCCATCCACATCTTCTATCAGTTTTTTATTTCTATTTGTTTTTACATCTTCGGCAAGGTCAATGTGGAGAAAACCCTACAACTACAACGGACGTCAACGGCTCCACCGATTATTGCAGCGGATCAGACTACCAAACGCTGGTAGGTGTTTTATGTTAGGATATGCCAGGTTTGCTGGTTTCTCAAAGTCTTCCAAAGGGGAGATTTGATGGGGTGGAGGCAGTTGGTTGAATTCCAGCCTCAGATTAGCTGTCCCCCTAACAGCTTTGTTTCCCATTGCTTCGATTGGATCGGATGGCTCTGGTAACCCCGGCGGCTCTGATCTTAGTAAAACATCCGTGCAGTTGCTTTGGTCGTCCTTGCTCGTGTGCCACCCAACCTCGCATAAATGTCTCGAATATGTCTCGATATGTTGCTGTGCTCTCCTTACATTTGACTTGGACGGCAGATGTTGGGACGACAGATCCTGGAAGCCTTGACCACAGCATATGGCCGCTGGCTCAATGGCTGAGGGTCCGTCCGGGTTCTCGGTGAGAAATAGTTTTGCTGAGGCAGAATGATCTTCTCCTCAGGCTTTATTCACGGCGACCCACATCCAGGGTGCGATCCTCAATTCGGAAAGGCATCAAGTAGGGCAGCTGGGGCTTTGAAGCATCGGCAGGAACATCTTCATCTTGGAGGGTGGAAAAGTGGCTCTCATCGACTGCGGCCAGGTGAACTCGTGTCAACCTGCTGAGCAGAATCGCACAGTGGGAACGGATTGCCAGGTAGCTCAACTCTTCCGTGAGCAGCGACTCCTAGTTGCCGAGGCAATGCTAGGGGAGATGACTCTACAAAAATTGAATATTTACTGATGGATACAGGATGATACGGGTACTACATGGCCTCTATGTGCGGTACAGTGCTGCCCATGGTTTGGCCTTTTGTTCAGTTCTAGGATTCTGAGACAAAGAAGTTTGGATGTGTTTGTTTGAAATATTCAGACCATTTTCCTCATTAAACTTGCGGTTTCGGGCCATCCCCCATTTTCGGACAAACCCAAACGTGTGCTGCTAGGCAATCTTAGCGGCGTCAATATACGACGGCAGCCGTGGTATGGTTGAGCTGCTGGTCCGAGCCCTGGCCGGGGTTTGGACTTGTCCTGTTCCATAGGCATGTCTTATATAGATTCTGTTTGAACAATGATTGTTTGCATATATTTTCGGGTTCCTGAATATTCAGAATCCCTATTAAAAAAACAGAGTGTCAATGCTTGGCTCTTCGCTGTTTGCCTGCCGCGGAGGCAAACTGCGTACGCAAATTCGGTGTGACATTCTTTGATGGTGGGGGGCATAGTGAAAGGAACTTTCAAGGTCTAATCACAATGAACAATAGATGATTTTAGTAGTTTGCATTGTTTGACTTCATGTTTGAGCTAATTATTTGGGTTTAAAAATTGGGTACCCAATTCCACTGCTTGATCTTTTTCCATTCCAATGGCCACGGGGGGGAATATCCCATTTTGCCCAGGTCAGGAGGATGAGGATGCCTGCGCAGTGCCTTGATATTCAGGAAATTCAGGAAGTCAGGAAGTAAAAAGATTCGTTTCGCCTCGGAAACTTATGGAAACTGATGATATTTGATAACGACGGTGAATTTTGCACCGTTCGCTAGCCACTCCACTGCTCCACTGCTCCACTGCTCCACTGCTGAGGCGAGCTTTGCACTGTATTTGTTTGGTGAGAAGGATGTGATCTTTCCTGGTGGCTACTCCAAAGAGGAGTTCTCCTCCAAGAGCCCACTACGACAGCAGGGAACTCTGAAAACTCGCGATTGAATGGACGAGTTATTCACACCCCTCATGGTTCGTATAGCTTGCATTTCTGACCCAAAGTCCAGGTCACTGAGAAAATGAGATTAAAGTTATCTTAGATTTCTTAGATGTTCTGAGTGAGAGCATCCTATTGCTGCAAAGTCTGTTGATGCTTAGGCTGAAGTCATTTCCAATGGAGCTGGTGCTTTTGGGAAGAGCGTGCTGGGCTTAGCAAAACATAGAACAACATCCGGCACCTGGCACCAGGATCTCTAGTTCCAATATTTTCCACGCAGTTCCTGCAACTGACTTTTGCGTGGCTTGGCACTTCTCGTTTGCACTCAGTTCTGTTTTGGTCAAGGCAGGGCAGCAGTCTGCTTAAGCTTAGATGTGCCAAAGGCTGTTGATCTTTCTCTCTCTCTCTCTCTTCTGCAGGGAGTGGCAGCTCGGCTTGGTGTAGACTGGAGCGTGGCCAAAAAGTGGGCTCCATTGGCAAAGGACTGGAAAAGTCTGCACGCTTGCAGCCTCATTTGGCATGGTTTTTGGAATCACCTTTCTTTGGGTAACTGGGATGGTTGAAGAAGCCTTTCGCCCTTCAGCTGATATGCTGTTCTCTCGGTGCCCGTGAGAGCTATGCTATTTGATTGCGAGACTTCCTCAAACCTCTTGAATTACCAGTGTACTTCAGTATACATTCAAATGTTGACTTGCTTCGCAAGATTCCCTTCCAATCGAACATGGTTCTCCAAGTGGATCTCTACATTTTTTTCAGCGGCCTGATATGGGTATTGAGGCTGACGAATGCAGGTAAAAAGCTCTTGTTGGAAATGCACTGCCAGACATATTCCTGTCATCGATTTGTTTGGTTGTTTCAAGAGGCACTGAGCCCCTTCGTCTTTCCTGATGCACCCCTTCCAGATGTTTCTTCATTTGCCAGTGCCTACATTGCTGGCCAATTCAGCCCATCTCTATCTTCTGATTGTGGCAGCGCTGGGTTTAGTTTGCATCTCAGTCTGAGCATGTCGCAGGACGCAATCACAGCCTTGTGCAGTGAGGATGCGACTGGAAACTGCACTGCAGAGATGTATATATATATAATATATATATATATATATTATATAATATTATAATATTATATATGGCTTGTGCATGCTTGTGTAACACTAGCAATAAATGAATGGGGAGGCCTAGAAACCAAGACGTATTCAAAATTTATCTGGGAAGGCATCAAGACGTCTTTGGAGATTTGACAGAAAAATTATCCTTGTCCATTATTGTGCGCAACCCTCTCCAGGACGAGTGTCGGTTGCCTGCCTGGGCACTTCAAAGTGTCCTTTCCTCAATGCCGTGCCGGTGGGGAGTTGTCCAAACATGTCCCACAAAATGAGGCACCCCAAGAATTAAGACAGTTTTCAAGATGGTGGTTAATGATGGTTAATGATGGTTAATGATGATTAATGGTGATTAATGGTTTCATCAGTTGGTTTTTCTATCAAGATGTCAATAGCACCATATTGCGCATGATTTCATGCCACTATATGTTGGGCAAAGCCAGAAGGCAATGCATCGAGATGATGCCGGGGCTTCTGAACGCTTGCGCTTTCGAGATGCTGCCAGAGGATGTGCCATCGCTCAGCTGGGGTTTAAATTTGGGCCCACATAACAACAGATCCGTGTTATATAATAATTATCTATCATTGTTCCTTGGGGACGGGTTAAAACCAATGAAATTCATTGGAAATCGGCATTTTTCTGGATCCCGCTGGTGGATCGATCCAAATCTGGGGCAAGGTGCTTCTTTGGTTCGCCGCTGGGGCATTGAGAAAGCCCACCTCTGAGTCACAACTGTGGGTCCTGCCTTGGTTTTGAACACTTCCCATGCTGGACTTCTTCCATGAAAGCATGCCAGACAAGGAAGCGCTTGACTTCCCACAGCTTTTCTGACGAAAGTCCTGAAAGTCTTGAGGCCGCAAGCATGCTAGCATCGCAAAAAAAGGAGGACAGGTTTGTATCAGCAGAGCTGTGATGCATGGTGTGGCATTCCTTGCTAGACATTTCTGGTCCCACGCCTTGGCAGGAGATGTCCAAAGAGTAGACATGTCATTTGCCGCAGCCCTCGCCCTAAAGGGGACGATAGGCGAACCGCTCTCGTGATTGGATCGATTTTCCTGAAAAGCTGGCGATCTCTGCAAGTCGCAGCTGAGTTCCGAGCATCGGCAGCACAACCACTGTTTGACAAGGCCTGAGGCCTAATCTTGATGCAACCGGGCTTAAATCCAGCGTCCTTGCCAGTCGCTCACGCTCAAGTGGTAGAACCATTTGCTTAAGATAGAGACGGGAATGGACACCTATCCGCTTGGATCTTTGCTAAACATATCCATCATATCCCACGCTTCATGGAGGCTACATGACCAATGCACAAGAGACAAAAGGCCGTAGCGAGTGCCAGAGACGTCACGCGATCGCTGGACGATGCGGTCAAAGCTTTCCAGGTGTGCGCCGCTGCTTGTCACCCGTCACAATTTGAAGGGAACGAACACAGAACGATTCTCAAGCTCCGGCATCAACAATATCCCAACATCGAATATAGATATTATTGCTAGTACAAACCAGTACATTCAATAGTTACAATTTCTAATAGCTGTTCACATCATAGTCATGGTAGCTAATGACTCTATGACTATCCGTGATCTAGTTTTTCTTGGGGCAAGCGCCAAGGTTGTGCTGGCTGTCCTGGGAAGGCCTTGGCCGGCTTGGCTTTCTGTGGCACAGAGGCCTGGCAGCCAATGGCCCAATGGCCCAATGGCCCAATGGCCCAATGGCTGGTGTGACTTCCCATATTTTTCCCATGAAAAATGGTGCTGTTTCCGTAACTAACAATGAAAACATGGCATTTTTGCCGAAGTCTGTAACTATGAGAAACGGGGCCTGCCACTCCCAATTCGTGGGGCAAACCGTCCACGAAGTGCTCAGGACGCACCGGATAGCTCGCCTACAGCGGATGTCCCGGAGAGCAGAGACCGTTTCAATTCCGCGGTCAGAGAAGTTGCGCGCGTCAGGGGCTCAATCCGAAATGGTGCCGTTTCAGGGTTTTTTCAGAAAGGGGATAAGAAATGATACTTGTAGGAAATGATAGAAAGCGAATGGAAGCGATGGGAAATGAGAGGGAAGAGGCTTCAAAGTAGCATTCCATCCCATGGTCTTCATCTTTTCCCAAAATATATAACTGTTTATGAGCACACAGCATACCCCACAGACACACCCAATTATCATAAAGACGTGTTTATATTCCACTCTATGACCCGAATATATATATATATGTATATGTATATATATATATGTATATGTATATATATATTATATATATATTGATTAATGTACATGTTATATTATATTATGTATGTATATATATATATATATATTATATGTAATAATAATACTAATAATGATGTTATATAGAGCAAAAATCACTCCCCCATGAGGGGCCGTTCTGTATATATAATATGTATACATATATAATATGTATATATAATATGTATAATTATATATATTATGTATAATTATATTTAATATGTATATATATAATAATATGTATATATATACACATAAATATCATTGTATCCTCATTATGATAATAATGCGCCCTGTATATCCAGAGATCAACGCTGGTGCGAGGCTGCAAGTGCTGGGGCTGGATGCCACGGACCCCGCGATGGCTGAGGTGAAGAAGGCCTTCAGGTGCCATTGGTACGCCATGAAAAAAACAGGGATTTAGTAGGAATATCACGGGAATATCATGGGATATATAGCCAAGGATAAACGCAGAGTTGGATTGGAATAGGGGCTGGGCATAATGGGGTTAGAACTTCTAAAAAAATGGGGATATGGGATTTCATGGGAATATAATGGGGATGATCGTCAATCCATCAAATCCATCGGCCTTATATAGTAGAATAAGGAATCCCATTCATGGTGAGATGACCAAAACCTACAATGTTTTGACCATGGCAGGACCATGAATGAAGGTAGAAACCCTGCTGATGGCAAAGATGTCAACCTCCATGTTCGGATGGTAATTTATTATCATTTACCCTCTGGTAATTTAACATAGCCATGGAAAATAACCCATTTATAGATGGTTTACCTATTAAAAATGGTGATTTTCCATAGCTATGTTAGTTTACCAGAGGGTAGCATGAATTACCAAAATGGATGGTGACTGTGAACATGTCCAAGACACGTTCAGACATGTCACCTGGATGTTGGAGATGGTCCCCAGAGGCGGAAAGTTGCTCGGCTTCATCCTGATCTCAAAGGCGAAAACACGGAACAAAGCAGCGACCAGTTCCAATGGACAGCGGCTTCCATAAATTATATTAATACAATTAGTTCCAAATATATATAAATAAATATATATATATATATATATATATATCAATATCAGAAGTACAATTGATATTCGGCTATTTTTTTTTTTCAGTTCCAAATATCAATTTCACAGTTTCCCGATATCTCCCACATCGTGACCTTGAAGCCAGGTGGATCGGAATCGGCCGAGTTCCGGAAAGTCCTCGATGCCTACGCTTTGCTCAGCGGGCGACGCCCGAACCTGAGCTGATGCTGGTGGCAGATGCCACGTTTTTTTTTTTTTTAACTTGATCCACTTGAAAACCACTTGGACATAACAAATCATGAACATCATGAATGTTCAAGAGATTTGAACAACAACTGATTTTCATCCAATGATTTTTCACATGTGGAGCACATTTGTTGATGCCACTGCCTTTTCCATATCAGTTTCAGCCGCATAGGTCCCAGTACATCAGCCGAATCAGCTGATCCCTTCACGGGGTGCGCCCTGCATTGGGTCATGGGGGTCCTGCATGGTGTGCGTTCCCTCAATTATTGGGGATTTCATGGGGATAAATGGGGGGGTACTTGATGATAACCAGTGGATTTGATGATTTGATGATTTGATGATTTGATACATCACTTTTAGACAGACCCCTGTCGCTGGCCGGTCCAGGTTTGACTTGAGACGGTCGACCAGGGGGAAGACAGAAGCTGAGCGGGAGGCAGAGTTCCAGAGGCCAGGTTACGGCAAGGCCTTGGGGGAAACATGACCAAATGATACATTGGCCACAAGAACAGTTTGAAACCACATCAATTGAATGAGTGCCGGAATGATTGCGGTGACAAGCAGGAAAGCCTTTTAGGCATGACTTAGGCGTGACTTTTGGAAACAGCGGTGACAAT
>Ga0126342_10015022_pt1 | contig 13607 bp, 12 predicted proteins | sample Cyp1metagenome_FD_92528 | JGI IMG/M metagenome (GOLD analysis project Ga0126342, IMG submission 92528) | Coral microbial communities from Lord Howe Island, Old Settlement Bay, Australia - Cyphastrea 1 metagenome | ecosystem: Host-associated > Invertebrates > Cnidaria > Coral ...
CACTTCCAGGGCAATCGGTTGTTCCATCCTGATTGGTTGAACGACTTCATGATGTCATTGGTGTCTTATCATTTGTCAATATTCATATTTAGTTATACATCAAATGTGGTTAAAATAGGGGTTTAAAAAAACATATCTATTTATATATTCATCAAAAAAACATAGGTTATCTGATTCTCAACCACAAAAAAGTAGGTATAAAGATACAAAGGTAGATGTATACCCTCTGGTAAACTAACATAACTATGGAAAATCACCATTTTTAATGGGAAAACTCACTATTTCTATGGCCATTTTCAATAGCTACGTTAAATTACCAGAGGGTAGATCCAATCCATTCCAACTGGCTTTCGTTTTACGGTATTTGATGGCTGGGGCGGGTGGCAGGTTTGTCGAAGACAAAAAAAACGCCCCCGAATCCATCCGTTCAATGGGCTGTTGCTCTGAAATTTTGGGGGTACCCCGGGTACTGTCATAGCAGATGACATCACTATTTGGGGGTCCTCCCCCGAAAAAAAACCAGTTGGTGAGCCAAGGTGAGTTTATCAATCCAGGGACGCTTCGGAGATGTCGAAGAAAAAATCTCATAGATTCTTAAGTGGCGCGAATCATAGTATATACATGTATATAATACAGCATCGATTTATGCACCGAGTCGTACATCCGAATCCCAAGGTTTATCATTTGTCATACATTTTCCAATTTAGATTGGGCTTTCACGTGCTATTTGGGATTATCCCGCCATTTTTGGACTCAAAAAAAGGTTTTGGACCATCCCAGTGATGACTTTGTTTGTCGTTGCCAGCGGAGTTTCGGGGCCGGGGGGTATTTGATATTGGGGAGTGATTTTTGTTGACTGATAAATCATCACAGATTTCCCCCGCTTCGGGGGGTTTTGACACCCCATGTTTTACTTCAGGGATTTCAAGGTTTTTCGTTTTTTTTTTGGGAGGGAGCTGGCTGCTGGTTTTTCCGAGTTTTTTGTCGGGGATTCTCCATGGGAATCTCCGAGGGAATGCCATGGACGTCTTCCACGTGGTCTCCCAGCTGGCGCGCAAGAGTTCCAAAGACACCATCACTGAGGAACGCATGCTGAAGGCCCCGAACTGGATAACTATAGTTGATTGATGTTGATAGATAGGGTTTTAATAGGGATAGTGGGATTGTTCTGGATTATTAATGGGATTGTTTTTTCTGTGCCTCCAACAAGCATGGTTTATGGAGGATATAACTATATATAACTATAGTTTTCGTAATTTCATATGTTTTCATGGGAGATTATGAACTTAAATTATAGTTTTCATGTTTTTTTTTTTTACCAACATAGTTTTCATGAACCTTGACGTCACTACACATCACTTTTTTGGGTGAATTCGCTGGTTGAATGCGCTAAGGGGGGCTAAGATGCGATATCTGTACCGGACATGGATAGGTTTCAATGGTCACCGAACCAGTTACCTTCCATTTTTTCAAGTAACCATCAATGAATATCAATGATGGGATGAGAATGATGAGAATCAATACTTAGATCATATAATTATCAAATATTATCAATAGGGACTGCAGTATACTTACCTTAATGATGGGATTTAACCAGCCAAAAATAGCTATTCAACCAATTCACACACAATTAATACTTGGCCAGGAACGCCGCTCTTGTGTAGTACTTTGCCAGATCTTTTGTTGTACACAAGCCAGCTAGTCGTTTCTGGCAGGATATCCAAGATTGGCAATGTAAGCAACATGCGTATAGAATGAACCGTTGTATGGGAACCCGGGGATAGCATGCAGCATAATGGAATATTCTGGGATACACAACGATATGACCAACCTGGATTTTCCCAGAAATGGGGGATACCGCAATGTACGGCTGTTCAAGTAGGTTTAAAACCTTTCAGAAAGGGGCGTTTTTTGGGCCAAACATGAGTGGTGTAACGGTGTAACCATCAAAACTGGAGTTTGGCAGCAAATATGCGAACATTTGGTTTCTCCAGAGATTTGGGAGTTGCCCAAAAAAAGATGTACTGTAGATTTTGGATGGGAAACGTGTTGGATTTTTTGATACCCTGTTTTCAGACAAACCCCGTACACACAGGACTAGAGAAAACGAACCCTATTTCTTTTTTTTTCAGATTTTTTGAAGAGACCAACACCGTTCCAATCAGACATGGCCACCTCAGCATATTCATCCATATACACCAAAGAAAATTGACATATTAAAATGATGAGCTGTTTGGAGTTGATATCTGTCAAAGTCTGCCTCATGTGCCAAGGGTTTCATTCCACCTTTTTGTTCGGTCCAACTTGTTGGGCTTCGGAAGGCAGGTTGCAGCGAGGGGGTGTTGCGGGAGTGCGAAAATGCGGTCCAGAAAGGCCGGAGCTCCAAAACCTCGGGGGCTCAATGGCATCAAAGACCAGTCAAATGATGGGAAACACCTGGTGATACCCTCTGGTCAACATCGCGCATTTCTGGTTGGTGGTTTCGAACATGAATTCCATTTTTCCATTCACTTGGGAATGTCGTCATCCCAACTGACTTTCATTCCATCATTTTTCAGAGGGGTAGGTAGGTTGAAACCACCAACCAGTATCATATTCCATTATATTCCATTCATATTCCAGTTGTATAACCATCCCATGATTATCCCATCATTTTTGTTTATCCCATGATTACCATGATTTAGTTCGATGATTTGCCCTCTGGTTATTTAACATAGCCATGGAAAATAGCCCATTCATAGATGATTTTCCTATTAATACCTCAGTTTATAGGGGATTTTCCATGGCTATGTTAGTCATAACCAGAGGGTACCTATTAAACAACGGCCATTTTCCTCGTGAAGTGGCTGGATGGGATGGGGTGCTTGGGACGATGGAAATTTTGGTCCCGGAAACCTCGGGGTCCCTTTCGACATTTTCCAGCGCAGACACTGACATGATGACATTGAGAGTTGGGGATATTCCATGTAACACTGGGGGGATGTTGATAGATAGCAAACGGGTTATGTCAACAGAAATAGCTATTGAACTTAAATGGCCCATAGAAATAGTGAGTTTTCCCAGCTATAATATGGTGATTTTCCATTGTTATGTTAGTTTACCAGAGGGTATCTTCCATTCTATATTTATTGTGGGGTAGTTTCCAAAGAATTTTTGAACAACAATGGTGTTTCCAGCGGCATCACGAATGCATCGCCAGCAGTTTCGTGCCCTCAGGTCATTTTTCACATTTACTCATGGCAGGCATGGCAGTTGCATGATGTGTTGAACATATCATATATGTTATATTTAAGCCATTTCAAACTTTCCTTGTAAATACATAATATATATATATTATATATAGATAGACACACATACACATATTTTCGTAGGAGCAATCGAAAGCAGAAGCCCCAATGAAGTTGGGGCTGACAACCAGGCGTTCCGGTGAAGATTTTCCCAACAAAAACAGGTCACTTGTTTCACCACGTCCAGGTCTCTTTCTTAAGCAACCGGGTGTATGGGACATCAGACTGCAAGAGATGGATGTGGTGTGGAAACTCAGGAGGGACTGTGTTTTTTTTTTAAAATGTAGTTTTAGTGGGGTTTATTGCCTGGATACCTGAGATACCTATTAGCCAGTCAGTATAATGGGAGGGTAGGGGTACAGTATCTTCAATGGCTCTTTAATGATTTCAGTTTTCGTTTTAAGTCATGTGCAAGCCCCAGTTTTTTTTTTTTTTTGCGAAGAAACACAGCACCCCAAGTAATAAACATTGAGTATGGCATATTCTTGGGTTTAGCAGTTACATAGGTTTCATATGGTTTAGATCACATTGTCTTCGTCTCGAAATTGGCCGCTCTTTTCTGAACGACCAAAGTGGAACACGGGAACCAAAGAAAGGGTTCTGGAGATGAGAGCCCACTTGGCTTTGTCTGAAAATAGACCCCCCAAAAATCCGTTGGTTTTGTTCCTCGTATTCTGCCTATTGAAGGATATACCCTCTCGGCGCACAAAATTGTCTCTTCAAAGTTGTAAGCCCTGCCGTGTCACCGCGCTCCGGATGGTGGAACACACACACACATATATATATATATGTATATATATACATATATATACATATTTATGTATGTGTATATATATATATATATATACATATATGTGTGTATATATATATATATCAAAAAAGGGATCCGTGTCAAATTTGGAACCCCAAAACTCCGATGGCCATAACCTGGAGGCCCATCCTGCACACCTGGGGAGAACTCCGACAGGTAACACGATCCCCAGACATCTACCTCTGCGACAAGGAAGAGAAGATGTTGTACCACTGGTCCGGTACAGAGGTGCAGCACGACCCATGGGTCGTCCAATATGTCCAATGGCAGGACATGACAGTGACGGAACAAGCCATGGATTTTGATCAGGGCTAGTAAATCTCTCCATTTTTTTTGATTTTTATCTAACACCTGGGTGTTTCATGTTCTTGGAGATTCTTCCCAAAGGGCACCCCTATATAAAATCACACAGCAACTTTGTTCTGATGACAAACCCACCAAATTTTGGAGAAGTGTTTGAACTCACATTTTTTCTGATGTCCAAAGACCCGGCTTATCCCAAGAGATTTCTGTTTTGGACTCGGTCCTTTCCATGGCACAGGCTGGCGTGTTGGCGTAGGGGCGACCCAGTGATTTTTGTTGAAACGCCTTCGGTTGGGGTGGATCAAAAGCGAATCTTTGAGCCCATGGCATTATAATATAACCCTATGGATAATCAACATTAACTAATGATGATAACAGTTACCTTTTTTTAGAAGCTAGACGCCAGAAGCTAGTAATTATATGTAATTATAAGCTGGGAAGGATATGAACTATAACTGACTATAACTGACTATAATCTGAAATAAACTGGATCGAAATATATCATTTGTTTATAAGTTGCAACTCCCCAGTTCTAAGTGCAACTCTTCATCCATAGCAGTTTTTTTTTTAAATCTCCGCATGGGCGCTTCAGATGGTGTCTTCATCTCACCATCCCATAGCTTTCCATATTGTGCGAAGATCACCCAACAACAATAAATTATATCAATTATATGTGGGTGATCATATATTCACCCACCAAAAATTTCCATATATGTTTATATGTGTATCAAATTATATCAACATATAAATTCAACCACCCAAAAAGATGCAGAAAAGAAGATCCGCATCCTTTTCTGACCGGGCTGACCGGGTTACTTTCCTGCACCAAGGAGCCCCTTCAACTCGGTGACCGACGTGGTGGTCACCAGCGACAGGGTCTTCCTTTGGCAAAGGCCCTTGTACAAGGCGTGGGGGTTAGTAATGCTTGATGGCAAGCACCCAGAGATGGGGAATGATGGGGAAATCCCCGAAAATCAGTTTTTTTTTTTAGGACATGATCCTAGAGTCCATGAGCATCTATGATTCGAACCAGGAAATGATCAACATTCCTGATGAATTCTTCATCTCTTTTAGTATGTGCACTGGAGGGTCATAATTTATTTTTCCGCACTCTTTATGGAGGAAGATGCTCACCAGCCAAACGAAACGGTTTAGTAGCAACCTTATTAGAGTGTCACAGATGTTTTTTGGCTAGAGAACTCAATTTTGACTCATATTCAAAAAAATCAGAAGAAACAGATTCTCTGGCCAAAGTGAGGGTTCAACCAAAAGAATTGCGAATACCAACGGCAATGGGGGTTTGACAGTCCTCTGGGTCTTGTTGGTCGAAGGGTGTCCGTATTAAATTGCAACACGCACCATTTTTAAGCGACGCTCCCCTAGTCAAAATTAGCCGGTTTATGGATCTATGGATCCAGTTTTCTCATACTTGCTAATGGTGAGTAGTTGTTCTTTAGTTTTTTGCTCCAAGGCCAATTTCCTGGTGTCATCCGGAGAGCACTTCACAAGTTTCAATGCCGAAACGTCGAACCTGGCACTGGAGCACAGCCCATTTTCGAGCAGACCATTCTTCATTGAACATGGGATCAGGATTTTCCAACATAGGTTAGGTCCTAGTCCTGTTTCTTGGTAGAAGCTCCCAGCCCCTCGCCACAGTACCTAGAAGCTCCCAGCCGCCAGAAATTCGACTGCAAGACGTGTATGTGCTGGGGCGCGTGTTGGTGCGGATGGCTGTCCGGCTCTTAGTGCTTCACAGATGGCTTGTCTCCAATGATAGGTCCGATAGGTGCGAAACAGCAGCCCAGAGGGGTGATTTAGCCTTGACAGGAACATCCAAAAGTGGCCAAAATGATGTGCTTCCGGGTCAAGCGGATGATATGATGGATGCAAAGAGGGCTTTTCTTTGAGTTTTGGTTGAAAACACTGACCAGATGTTTATTGATCCATAGCCAGGCGCTGTTCATAATTTTTGTGCCAGAATTGGATGAATATTTGCGGGAACTCCCTATTTTTCTGTGTAAACAGCAATGCAAAAAGCCATTTAAGGATGAACATTTACAGGACACTTCTTCTTTTGTCCATGGTGAAGTATCTTCTAAACCACCCAGGACGAAGTGCACAACTGACGTCTGCGGGCTAAGTTGACGAGGGCCGGAGGGGTGGTGACTTCAGGGCTGCAATACTGGCCGGGGAACAGCGGACACGGAGCAATACAGGAACATCATCTATGTAAATGGATGTGGGTCAAAATGGAAGACCTAGGGGACCACAGATGTCAGTCTAGTTTAGTATTAACCATCCAATTATTGGGGTACCTAATTTTGACCCATACCCAAATGAATGTAGACATATGTTTGATGTAAATGATGGGATTTTTCATTGCCAACTTAGATAACTCAAGATTCTTCACAAAGGGTCTAGATTTCCAGACAAAGAGAATTCGGTGGCATTGAGACAGTGCTGTCCTGCAAGGATCCTCGCTTCATGTCTAGCATGTTTTCGATTTGCTACTTAAATAGCAAGCTATTACACGCCCCTCCAGGGTTCCTCATGTTCCTCGGGGCTGCCAAGATCCAGGACATGAAAAACCCGGCAGAAACTGCCCTCAGAGTTTCTCAGCTAGATGTATCATATATATATACACATTAATACACAGAATAATTATATAATATATCACATTTATACCAATATATCTTCTTAATCTTTTGAATATACTAATATATGCTTATATATTTAAAACATCTATTTGTAGATGTTCTAGTTTTCATCTAACCTCCCCAATTTCCACCGAAAGCATCGAGGCCAGTTCCCTTCCCAACACCATGTCCTTCCTCTGCTATTCCGCCATGCTGAGCTTCTCTTCCGAATCCCAGGCGGAAAATGATCGAATGAACCAAGAGGATTTAGGGGTTACCCGGGTTACCCCCTATTTTTTCAAAGCCACTTCCTGAAATTTGATGGGCCAGGATGGGAATGATGGCTTAGAAAATTTCTGCCAGATTTTCTGCCAGATTTTTCTGCTAAAAACCACCAGTTTCATCATTTTGATCCCCCAAAAAGGGATGATCGCTATCCGGGTGCTATCCGCAATTTTCCTTCGGACATCGTCAAGTCCTTGGGGGTCATCTGCCATCCATTGGATCATTTTGGACCAATAGTTTGACCCCCTTCCCGCGACATGAAGAATGACATAGAATGACATGGAATGATCCAATTTGGCCCCAAAAAAACACTCACCAACTCATAGTTCCCTACTAACATCCATAACCAACTTGGTTATCCTATGGTTACCCCAAGGGTTAGCTGACATCCACCACCTTTGGTTACCCTCTGGTGAAGGTGGACCCGCCTCTGTGGACAAACCCAGTGCATCCACCGGTGGCTTTGACCGCGAGATCAAGGATTTTTGTAGCAACCCCTCCAAAAACGATGCGCAGAAGTGTTTGCAGGATCTTATATATACAGTTTATACTATAATGGATAATATATATATATACATAATATAATATAATATAATATAATCTAATATAATATAATATAATATAATCATGTAATATAATGTTCAACTCCGAAGGAATAACCCGCTGGACTTTCCGGGCTTGACATTAAAGTGAGGATATTCCATACATGACTCTTCTTACCTGGATATAGTGGCACACATTATATATATATGTACATAATTTGACATAAGTGGCTGGTTTATAAACCATACAAATTGGTTACTACCCGAGTACGACTTCTGCGATGCACCCAAGTGGGCAATCACGAAATTGCACAGAAGTCTGACTGACTGTGCCTTTGTAATAGAGAAGAAACAAGAGCTGGGGGCTTATACCAAATATCAGAAATACAATAAGTAAATTTTGGTATACTTACTATTATACTTGTTATTATCATTTTCTGATATTAACTATACCAGGAAGTATCAGCAAGAATAGTTGGACAAAACCCTTGCTAATTCTGGTTATATGATATGATAAGCCCACGAATCTATCACTTGGGGATGATAGTTACCACCCATTTATGGTGATATAGAGAATGGTTTATTGTAGGGTTTACCACATTACAGGTGTCCCAAGCGTGTTCATCCATTTTTTTCAACTGGGTCAGAACTATGGGTACCACGAACTGCAATGACGAATTCAAAGTAAGGTTCAAGATGGTACCCTTTGTAGTTGTAAGTTTGTTTTCTTCATAAGCCCCATTAAGCATAGATATCTACTATAAATCCTATCGAACACCACCTTATGTGTCTCTTCGGCGACCTGTTCTGTTCATGGGTAACAATCACATCAATTAGTGGAGTTTTCACTGTGGTTTCATGGGGAAATTAGACAGCCCCAACTGCAGCAACTGCTAGACTGCTAGGGCCGGTTATCGCCGGTTATCACTGTATCAGGTTGTAGCTCTTACCATTTTCAAGAATTGGAGATGGAAGCATGGTTTCTGATGGTCTTTCATGGGCATTTTGAACAAAGTAGAGGGTCCAACTATAACTGGAGGGTTTCATGGGAACGTCAACTATACATAGGGGGATTTTCCATTGCCATGTTTGATTATCCGAGGGTATCAGCAAAATCACGCCTTTCCCTGAGTATGTAAGCAATGACCAAAACCCCGGTAGATTATGAACTCACCCAGAAAGAGGATTCCTGTTCTCAAACCAACCAGTATACCTGCTGGTAATCTCACAGTTTGCTAAGGAAATCCAGCATTTCTAGATGATTTACCGGTCAAAATGCTGGTTTTTGGCTCAACCTGTTGGATTACCAAAGGGTAATTGTAAGAAAGCTTTCTCTCAACTGCACTTTGCATGACTTGATAGGTTGATTTGTCTCAACCTCCATGCAGTCACTGATCAACCATTGGAGATGTTACCTTAAACGCAGGTCCTTAGGACGTTCACCGTAAACCTGAAAAGACGCTGGCTTTGTATTTACTTCAGGGTCTGCAACGCTACATACCCGAACCCATAGAGTATTGCTATCCCTGTGGGTCAGGGTATCTATATATATATACATATACATACACATGTTATGTGTATATATATATATACACACATATATATTTGCACCGACCTAGGAGTTGTCTTCAATTTTTGACCTCCGGAACCTCTTGTTTCATACCTTGCTCGACTGGAGGTTCTTTGTCCGTGCATCGACGAGTGTTGTGTGGCGACCCAACGGGGCCAGGATGGGCCAGGCCTGGCTGGTCCCAAAGAGACTGGGATGATTGAACACGAACGATCCCACGTCATGTGTGGGTACTGGGAAGGTTTATGGTGGAAAACCACTTAAACTCAAATAGATGAGTATGATGACTTTTCATAAACTGGTACCCACCATAAACCATCCCAGTAGCCACTAATATTTTATGGTGGAAACATATAAATGATGAATGAAAAAATTGGAGGGGGATTCATCATATTCGTCAATGCCAAAACGGATGATTTCTGAGAATCTGATGCCTGGGGTTTCCTTGTCGAACCTGGGCATCGCATCCCAGCACATTTGGATTTGTCTGAAATAGGATTGTTTCTCAAAATCTCTTGATTCATCAGCATTTTGAGTTGCGAAAACTTGCAGCACCAATCATTTGACCTGGCAATGGAACATCACCCTTTTTTAAAGTTGGGAGTGTCCGGCCAGTTAAAATATTAAAAGGTACCCCACTGAAAGCACTCTCGTCATCAATGGTGGCAGCACGAATGAATGGCTTGCCAACTAGTTGCCATCATGATTGTGTCACTGAAGCGTCAAGCAGATATAGCTTTGTTTGAAAATGGTCAGGACGCCCAAGTCATGGCAATTTCAGTGGGGAAAATCAGGTCTCAAAGACCATCAAATTTTGGGGGGTACCCTACCTCCATGCATAAAATCGACCCAGACATGGACATTTAATACGAACAGATAGATATTTCCAATGGCCGAGTAGTCTGCACATATATATACATATATATATATATATTGCATATAGTATGTAATTATATATACACCATATATCCACTCATCCAAAAATCCATCCATCAATCTGTCTAGTGACTCACCATGAAGCCCCAGCTCCACTGCCGGGCTTGGCAAGAGCTGCAAGTCTCCCTGTTCAGAACGTGCCCTTTGTCCGTGGTCCGAATTGTTGAAAGATACAGAATATGACCCTCTGGTAAACATACAAAAAGCGATTGAACATGGCCATTTATAGTGGATTTTTCCATTAAACATGGTGATTTTCCATAGTTATGTTAGTTTACCAGAGGGTACAATGTAATACAACTATCATATAATATACAGTGAGTCAGTTGTAAAAGATATACAAGTGATCCCGTTTTTCAGTTTTCCCTAGGTGCATGCACCACTCGCTGCATGGTTTGCGACGAGAAGTGTGGAACCGTGGAGTGGGACAGAATCGCTGGGGCCGGTTCTTGGGGGCCGTTGGAGCCTGGAGCAGCACACTTTGGACCCCCGAAATCCCATATAGGTTGAGTGGTCCTAAATGGTGAACATATATAGAGTTGGGTCGAAACCAATCTGGAGCTGTGATCATCTTTGAGGTGCGTTGTGAAGATGGAGATGGTGAACAGATTAGAAGAGATACCCAGTCAAAGTTGGGTAACCCATAAATTCTTGCTGACATGTTCAAACCGCTCAAACTCTTTGACCCCCCAAAATGAAACCCTGGTGGAAATTCATTTTGGGTCACCTGATTGGAGTTTTTTCTTTTTAGAGTGGGAAGTGATTATACCAATTACCCTCTGGTTATTTAACATAGCCATGGAAAATGGCCTATAGATGGTTTACCTATTAAAAATGGTGATTTTCCATGGCTATGTTAAATAACCAGAGGGTATATAGTGCGGGAGAAATCCCCATCGGGGGAAGATATCGACCACAAAGATTGGGCATTCGGCAGGACAAGTGCGGCTGCATACCGAAGCGGCCAAATCCCAGAAGTCAGTTGTACTTGCTGCCGGGAGACCCGGTTTGGCCTCGAGGTATGAGCGGATGGTTTTCATTGGGGTCTTTTCGCCGAATGATATGTGTGTAGTCCGAAAACGGGTAGGATTTTTCCCCTGAATTGCTGGCCATCAAATGGGGAAAATGATGGAGAAAATGCTGACCATTGGGGTTGTTGCGCCCTTGTTCTTGGTCCGTAGGTGCATGAGTCTCACTGGGAGTCATAAGCTTGTTGCAACTCCAGGAAATGGGGTTGACGGACTGACGTAACATTCGGGGCATGGGATGTTCATTGGGGTATTTCAGTTACCAGAGTTGTGGCCCATTTGAGTCATATACAGTATCCTTCATTAAACCAACAAATATACTGTGGAACATATACAGTTTCTAGATCACTCTCCTGCGTCCATGGATTTTTTCTTTATCTAAATATGCATTCCACTAAGTCTTTTCAACTTTGAATAAACATGGGTCGTGAGACGATGATTGTTCGTCGCCTTTCAAGTAGGGCCTTTCAGCACGGCTGATCTAATGGGGGGAGGAACTGGAACTGAAACTGGGATTTTATGAGATTTGAGACCACCATCCACATGAAAATTCACTGTGTCGATAGTGAGGTAGTACAGGTTCCCCCGTTTCTTTCAGAAAAAACCCAAATGGATCTAGCGACCATGTCTGGTTGGTGGTTTGGAACATTTTTTGATTTCTCCCATCATATTGGGAACAATCATCCCAACTGACTAATATTTTTCAAACGGGTTGAAACCGCCAAACCAGATGTGCGTGGGGCACCAATCTGGTCATTTTATAGGATTAAATCAGTCACCTGTGCGGGGGTCAATCATTAGCGTCACCAGATTCTCAAGGAACTTGATCAGAAGAAAAAATCGTAGAACAACAAATTGGTCACCCTTTGGTAAATTCATCTAGCTATGGACAATCACTGGTTGGTGGTTTGGAACATTTTTTATTTTCCATTTCATATATGGGATAATCCCAACCCCATTGACTTTCATATTTTTCAGAGGGGTAGGCTCAACCACCAGATCATGTTTTGGTAAATCATCGAGCTCGCAGCAAAGATTCACCCAGCTCTCGAGGTGGCGTTCTCGCTTCAATGGGCAGCAGCCGGACCTGACCACGGTCTTGCGACCCTACATGGTCCGGGCACCTGGGGATAGGGCACCTGCCGACGAAGCCTCTACAAAAAGTGATACATGTGATACCAGAAATGTGTATAAAAGTCGCGTTTTCTTTAGAAAGACCATCTGAACACATTTTGCGACATGTTTTAATTTTTAACTTGGTGGTTGGTTGCGAAAAGAGGGTTTGCGATTTCGGAAGCGCCCGAGCGTCCACAAATTCGATGTGTCGGTCCAGACAAAACCCGACATTTCGCTGGGTACACAGTTCTGAGTAGCTTCCACCATGAAAAATCCCGACCAAACCTGCTCCATTTTACCATTTCAGCGCCACTTCAATTTCTGGTTTCCTGGTATCTTAAGTTTAGCTCAAAACAAGCATGGCCCACAACAGCAGCAACAAGTTGAAAGGCCTTGGATAGTGGCATCGATGATGCCTTCCCTCCAGGATCTCAACACCACCCGTATGAAGGATGACGAGGAAGAAGGCGAGACGCCGATGGATTGGGTACTCGGTCATCCCATTCAAATTCCAAAGGTCTGTGGGTAATTCCATTCAAATTCCATTCAAAGCCCCAATTGTTTGATCATTTTTGATGGTCAAGTGACAACTCCTTGCTTTATCACAGAACTTCGGCCGTCGATCTCACCATTTTCAATGGTGACTTCTCAGCTTTTTCAAATTTTTGATGCCTTTTTCTACCTGACAATCCTATAATGATAGATTTATATAGATTTATACTATTTATGTTTATACATATTACTAATCCTTATAGTTATACCTTTAACATCCTTTAATGATATTTCGATCTTCCCCCTTTTGTGTTGATCGCCCAGCACCGAGCACCCAACAGGTTTGTTGGGACGGGTTATGGACCTGATGCAAGACAACGGCCTCCTGTCCCGCGACACGCCGGAACAGGCGGGCACACGGCTGAGTCCGTGGATTTGTTCTTGGGACACTGGGGCCATTTTTTTTTGTACATATGTATGGATGGAAGAAATCCTGCACCAGTTGGGAACTATTAGGTACCTATGAAACACTGTAAATAATGGGATTATAATGGGATTATAATGGGAAAACCCATTTACCAACTGGTGCAGGATTTCTTCC
>Ga0126342_10015023_pt1 | contig 13607 bp, 9 predicted proteins | sample Cyp1metagenome_FD_92528 | JGI IMG/M metagenome (GOLD analysis project Ga0126342, IMG submission 92528) | Coral microbial communities from Lord Howe Island, Old Settlement Bay, Australia - Cyphastrea 1 metagenome | ecosystem: Host-associated > Invertebrates > Cnidaria > Coral ...
AAGGTGGTGCCCCATAGTTAGCTAAGTCGGTTTATAACTCCCATAACTATGGTTTATGGTAGATATAACTATAGTTAATGGGGTTTATAAACCAACTTATAACTGGGGGGCACCATCCTGTATTGGACCTTTCTCTGAAGATCTACTGAAGAGGCATGTTATTCGGATTCTGTTTGGTGTTCCAATCCGGGTTCGTACATGGTCATGGGACAACCCAACTGGACCACCGTCTTATGAGATATCCAAGTGATATGAAATTCGATTACTACCCTCTGGTTATGACTAACATAGCCATGGTTTTTCGATGGCCCATAGAAATAGATGGTTTACCTATTAATAGCATGGTGGATCTTTCCATGGCAAACTGTTAGTCATAACCAGATGGTATATCTATCAGCACTATATCGAACTCAACGCTACCCTCTGGTAAACTAACATAACTATGGAAAATCACCATTTTTAATGGGAAAATCCACTATAAATGGTCATTTTCAATAGGTACGTTAAATTACCAGAGGGTAATTGTAACGATATGTCGATAGGTTAACCTGGCCATCCCTGGATCCGAGGACTCCTTCCAAAGCCAATCTCCCAAGACCATGAATCGCAGCGTGCGCAGCTCGTTGGCTTTCCCAGTCCGCGACGCCGGAGTCCGCCGGAGTTGAGGATTTTTTTTTTTGAGCACCCTATCAGGGGAAAAAAAACATACTTAGATGGGCCATGGAGTTAGTTAACTAGTTAATAAGTGGATTATAATTGGGATATTGGGGGTTGTATCCCCGGTTACTAACCAGTTAGCTAATCCCATGGCCCATCTAAGTATGCTTTACCACCAATTGGAGGTTTTTTGATCTCCACAGGCCATCACATTGCCTGCATGGCAGTTTGTATCTCCGGTTCCATGCCTATTCCACAGTCTTGTGGCTCCATGATTTCGCTGGATTCGAAAACTTTTTAAACGACTGTTCGTATCAGAAAAAAATCCAAAGCCATACTGTTCAGCTGGTTGTTATTTTGGAACATATATTTTCCCCAACCAGATTGGGGATGATGATCCAATCTGACGAACTCCATCACTTTTTCAAGGGGTTCGGTTGAAACCACCAACCAGGTATCATTACAAACCACTTGTTATAATTTCACCATAACCCTCTGGTAAACGTTTACATCACTATGTCAAAATCCACCATTTTATAGCTGGGAAGATCCACCCACTGGCCATATCAGCCCACAGCCAGGCCGGGCTTCTCGAGTCATTCGGGCCATGATGACCTGAAGAGTCGCTTGCAATTCTCCAGCATGACCGAGGGCGGCGTAGGAATCCCAGGAAGCCACAGCCCTGAGACGGTTGGGAGTACTGAGAGATGGGCCATGGAGTTAGTTACCCTCTGGTAAACTAACATAGCTATGGAAAATCACCATTTTTGATGGGTAAATCCACTATATATAAATGGCCATTTTCAATAGCTATGTTAGTTTACCAGAGGGTAGTTAACTAGTTAATAAGTGGATTATCATTGGGATATTATAGGGGTAATATCTATATCCCCAGTTACTAACCAGGAATCGCTAATCCCATGGCCCATCTAAGTAGTGAAACTCAGTATCTGTGGGAGCTGTGGCTGGCTGCAAAATCCTCAAATCCCTTGGTTGATATAGAGATTTTCATTGTGAATCAATGGTGGAATTAGCAACAGATCATTATTGATACCCTCTGGTAAACTAACATAACTATGGAAAATGGCCATTTATAGTGAGTTTTCCCATTAAAAATGGTGATTTTCCATAGTTATGTTAGTTTACCAGAGGATATATCCAAACGTGGCAATAGAAAATCCCCCATAAATCAATGGAGATTTTCATGGGAAAATTATCTATGCATGGGGAATTGTCCATTGCCACGTTTGTTTACCAAAGGGGCAATCCAGTTCAACCATGTTGCAACCATGTTGCAACCATGGTTATATACCCAGTAAAACCCAACTGCACCCCCAAGTAGGGAACCAAGACCCTCAGCTGCTAGACTGGGGTCCCCCTAGAAAATTACTACATGAAGTAAAAAAAATGTTGAATCTTGGATGATGTAACCATTATTACTGGTTGGTGGTTTCAAACATTTTGTTATTTTCCATAATATATAATCCTTCCCATTGACTTTCATATTGTTCAAGATAGTTAAAACCACCAACCAGACTATTATTAGTGATCATGGCCATTTGATCCTACCTAAAATGATTAAAAAATAATTACATAAACGAGTACACGTCGATGTTCACAGCTATCCGCTATCCGGGATATCCGGGATATCGACCTATATCGACCTGAGGTGAAGAAGGGCCCAACCTTTATGCATACCGTCTCCAATCACAAATCCGGTGCGAGGTGGCACCTCGGGGAGACCACGGTGGCACCTCGGGGAGACCCGAAATGCTGGAGGATTGTGATTTATCAAATGGTTAGAGGGAGCCCAGTATGGTTTAACCATCAACATTTAATGGGATTTCATGGGATATGATGGGAATATCATGGGACTATTATGGCATGGGATATAATATATACATCTATCTGAGTAAATTTCATCACGACCTCGTTGCCACCGAAGCCTGGAATCATGGATTATTTGAGGGGAATCATCCCCTTTTATGGCCGAACTATTCAGAGTGAAATATCGTAATTTACCAAGAATTTCATCTATTTAACAGTTTCTTACATATTTACCACATTTCGCCTAGGCGGGGTCTATCCCAAATCAGTAGTAACGTTAGTAGAGTTGACTCAGCGGGATGATCTTCCAGGAAAAACTTGGACCGTTCCTTTGGGGATGGTTTTTCAACCAGAGCCACCACCCATAAGACGGATCCGGCTGGTGCTGGTAGAAAAATGCGAACATTGATTGGGGGGTTTTGTTGATGGGATCCATGGCACACCATTTTTTTCGCAGCACCGTTAGGATTCTATGAACCAGGGCTTGATTTTGAAAAGGTGAAACCTCTTCCGAAAAAAAGAACCGAAAAGTCCACATGCCCTTCTGATGTTTTCTGCATGAACGTCTCGAGGAACCTCCGACCGTAGGTTGATAATGAGACTTGTTTGGGAAACAGGTTAGATTTGATGAGTTCTGTGTAAAGTCATATAATACATAGTTATCATAAGTTGTCATACTTTCTATTGAAGCACTTTTAGAATATGTTGCAAACCAGAGGCTTAGCGGCTATGCATATGCACAACCTCCCGGCCTGGGCTTTTGATGGGCTAGTCCCGAAAAACAGACCTGTCTACAATCGGTTACTGTTCAACTCGGTCGCAATCGATTAAAACTGACTATATCAGTTTTAAATTTATAAATGTTTTAAGAATTATTTATTAACTTGTTGCAAGCTGGGTTGGACTCCATTTTCAATATGTACGTTATAGTCTATAGTTGTCAGCAGATTTTTTGTAATGAATGACATTATCCTCATAAATGACCACAGTAGTCTCATCCCAAAAAAACATTAAACGCCCATAGAAATCATGGTGAAGCATAGTAGCTTTACACATATTGGTACCATTTAATCATTTAGGGGTCTTGAATACGATGGGTTCATATCCCATTATATCATACCTATTCAATCCTATTCAATCCTATTCATATATCATTAATACAAAATCCATATGATATATATATATTATCCCTTGATGTTTTATGAATATCCCATTGCCTGAACAAAAAGGACCCCATTGAATAAACCGCTGGCGAAGTGTTCGAATGGCCCATTTTTCGACGCCACGTGATGCAGGTGGTCCTTTGGGCAGAAAGGGTGTGGCTGGCGACTATTTCAGTGGCCAACGAAACAACAAACAATTCCTCAGATTTACCCTCTGGTAAACTAACATAACTATGGAAAATCACCATTTTTAATGGGAAAACTCACTATAAATTGCTATTTTCAATAGCTATGTTAAATTACCAGAGGGTACTCACTCCCAAAGCATGTTTTGGTCTCCCATTTCTTGGGACATTCAATGATATTCAATGTTCATTCTCACAATGATGACAACTATCCTCAGCATCTTCTTCGTTGTCATCGTCATCGTCATCCTCATCCTCATCATCATCATCATCATCATAATCATCATCATCATCCTTATCCTCGGCCGTATCCTCAATCACATCCTCACGGTTCAACTCTGGTTTCCATCATCATTTAATATCTCACAATCAATATATATATATTATAATATAATATTATATATATATATATCATCATATAGAGAATCTATAGTGTCAATATAGTACAGTCACAGAAACAGTAACAGTGTCGACACAAAACCTACGGTAAACCATCCTCAGTCGCCAGGCAAAGTACCTTCTTCAACAGCACCGATTCGCCCCCTCCTGGAGCCTACAACTTGTGCGGCAGCGCAGCAACCGTTGCGGCAGATGTTGTGAAGAAACGTAGATGTTGTGAAAAAGGTCCCGAAAACCTGATATTGATAGATGATCGATGTATAATAGTGATCTATCTCTATATCGTGACTCATGGATTTAATATGATTAATTTATATGGTGGTTTCCTGAAATAGGGCTACCCCCAAATCATTCAAATGTTCATGGGGATTTTCCATTGTAAACCATCCATTTTTTCAGATTTTCCCCATGGAAAGCCCGTTGACCTAGGCCTAGTGGTCCAGGTGCTGCATCTGGTGGCAAGTACAAGGAGCAGGGAGTGGATCTGGGGAGGTTTCTATGGGGGAGATCACCAGGTCAAAAATCCAGCAAAATTGGGATGAAATCATGACATAATTCATGAAAAACTATAGGAATTTCATCAGATAATGATTGGTTGGTGGTTTGGAACATGGTTTTTATTTTTCCATTTTTTTTGGGAATAATGATCCCAACTGACTAATATTTTTCAGAGGGGTTGAAACCACCAACCAGATATGATGGAATATGGTTGTCTTTGCAAGTGGAGTTTTGATCATGTTTTATCGAACAATATGTGGGTAAATGACCAATCAATTTATCAGAATATCATTGTTATAGGTGGGAATTACCAGTTTCGATGGTTTGATTGTTGGGTTGATACCAAAATGATGCCTTTACCATTTGGACTTGTATGGATATATTTATTTGTTTATTTTGATTATTGCATCATACAACGCATAGTGGGGATTGTTGATTATTGATTCTCTGACATTTGATGATTTGATGGGTTAATAATCTAATAGATATTGTTGGTGGCTCATCATGAACTTGGATTTTTTGCTAACGAGTGAAACCAAACTGGCTCATCAAACTGGCTGCTTTTTTCAGCCACTTTGAAGGGTTGTGACTGCAACCAGTTCGGGATTTGCATGCCTGAAGTTTTCATCCGCAATTTCAGAGCGGCCATGTTCTTTATGGAGTAATCTTTGCAAGCCATCCTTTGGCTTTCATGCTGGACTTGCTTGGGGACAGACTATAACTCGTATAACCAACCCACGCTGCTGCAACCCTTGCTTCGTATGAGCGTAAGCTCGAACGGATTGAACCGTAAAATGGGAGGTTTACCATCTGGTTTTTCAGGTCACATATGGCTTTGTCTGAAACCATTGATGGTTTACCATGCTTTTCCCCATCAAAAGGACCATCAATTGGGGGTATCCCACGTTCTAAGACTTCAACAGATCCATATAGCTCCATTGTTCATGGATATTCATGGATATTCATGGGTTACATATGCTTAAATCATGTTACCCTCTGGTTATGACTAACATAGCCATGGTATAGATGACCCATAGAAATAGATGGTTTAGCTATAAAAATGGTGATTTTCCATGGCTATGTTAAATAACCAGATGGTTAATCCCATTAAATCCCATTAAACCACCATCATCACCATCAAAAGTCTTTAAACCACCATTTTCCTATGGGTTTCCTATGGTTTTCCTATGGTTTTCCTATGGTTTTCTACGGTAAATCATGTTGTTTCCTTATTTTGGATTCTCCAAATGGGTGAAATCTGGGAGTTTCTGCCGAGAAACCGCCCAACTTCAGCTTTGGGGGGAGCACCAGATTCGCTTTGGGTCACGACCTTGGTCCTTGGTGATTTTGGCAGAAATTCATGGACATATCATGGATTATGGATGATTATGGGGGGGTTATATAGAATGGGGCAACACACACACATATGTATATATAATATAATAATTAATATAAAATGATATAATATATTTGTAATATATTATAATACAATATAATATATAATATAATATAATACAATATAGTTTAATACAATACAATACAATACAATAATATAATATAATATAATATAACATAATATAACATATAGAGAGAGAGAGAGAGCGCCCGGCGCCCAAAGCTTTGCCTTTTAGTTCCTTATGATCATCCAGTGGATGTAATGCAGTAGCCTATTTTTAGACAAAGCCATTTGTTGCACTTTTATGACTTAATGGAGTGGATAACCCAGAACTTCATAGCTTTGCTGACATTTGATGACCAAGTCCGGGGCTGCATCATTTCCTGTTGAACTTTGGTGGCAAAGAAGATAAGGAAGATTGATTTTCGCATGACATATCATGATGTTGGTTCCATGTCTTTGATTTCACAGCCAGAAGCACCTTGTTGCCTTGTTTGTGGAAATTTGGAACATGATGTTCACCAAGGTGACTTTGGAAATCTGACATGGTAATCTGCATGTTTCATGAAGTTCGATGGTTTACCAACAATGGGTTATATATGGTTATATGGGGATTATATGGTGGTTATATATTATATCAAAACTAAACTTGATATTTTACTTTGCTACTTGCTACCCTCTGGTAAACGTTTACATAACTATTGACAGATCTACCATTTTGTATGGGAAAACTCACTATTTCAATGGGCCATGGCTTCAATAGCTATTTTGACATAACCAGGCCGGGTAGTTCACTCCAGTGGGTGAATCACTCGCCGCCCTCTCAGGTCCCTCAGAGAAGAAACAGCCTGGCCCTGGAGCGTGCCCCGAATGGTGCAGTGGTGATTTAACCAACACAAAATTCGGACCATTCGAATGTAATCTAATGGGTAAAAAATGGGGGGTTATATGCGGATTATATGGTGGTTATACATACATATGTATATTTATAGATATATCGGGGTAATATGGTGATTATATTGGGACATATGACCAACTTCATATGATCTGGGTCTGAACATGGTGACTTATGCAACAACGAATTGGGGTTTAACCGCAATTTGATGGGGATGAATTTTGACAATATTATGATAACGAACTTACGACTTACATAGTGTGATTGTAATTCGCCTGAAAATAGGGTATTCCCTACGAAAAAAACACATAAAACACATTGTTTCTATCCTTTTCTCATCAAAAATAAAACATTGAAATTGCTGTTTTGGGGTACGTTATTTGGAGGATTTCCTTGTTTTTGATGTGCACATGTCTGTGGCCAACACTTGGGAAGGCCCCCAACATGTTTCAGAGATGTTGTCCATGTTTGGCTTGGAGAGCTGGGAACAAGCGCACTACCCAGCGTTTGACTCATAGCATTTCATGCAACATAGCCAGATTCTTCAGATGGCTAAGAGTTATCCATGTAATTCCATATTTAGATTATATGAACAGAAACTATAAAATGCAATGATTGTTCATGAAGATTTTTATTTTTGTTTTATCTACCTTATCTATATATATATATATACTTAAGACCATTTCTAGACTCAGGGATGCAGCCATATGAAGTTAACTTGATGGTGAAGAATCCTCTCATTACATACCTTACAAGGGTTACAGGAAGAAACATCGCAACTAGGTAGGCTCGGCACTTTAGCAACCCTCATAGATATGGCTTAAAAAGGTGGGAAGGTTGGAAATGATTTGTTAGGTGCGACGTTCTTCTATGTATTTTTCTATAGATCTTGTTGAAAACTCGAGTTAACTGTGGAAAATCACTATGTTGAATAGAGAGAATTCATATGAATTCATCTAAAATGGGCTATTTTCCATAGCAATCGGGGTCAATTTACCAGAGGGTATATCAATTTGTGGCCTCCAAATACCCAAAACCTTGACTACCGTCCAGGCCATGCAGTGAATTTTGAGGTACAACCCAAAAGATCCCCTGCTGACCGCTGGTCCGAAGGTGGAACCACTTGGCTCGTAGTGGTTTTTTTTGTGTCTTCCTGACCATGGTGAAACATCGGATCCATTTTTTTTTTTAAGAAATTGGACCCAATCGGTGGATGATTTGAAGGTCTAACTCTCAATCTGTCGATTTTTTTTTTGTCAGACAGACTGCTTGGTGGTTTCATGTCAACAAAAATCCCATCCCTCTACGGAAAAAAAACAATGTTTTTTGGCCTCCGAGATGAGTAGATCCCAATACAAAGGCCATGGATTTCTAGAACGTAACTGAAAGATGTCGTAGATGGATGTAGATGGTTCATTCATGTTCATTCCAGGCGTAAAATGCTGAGCCATGCGACTTCAGGAAACTTCTGTTTGTGAAGCTGCCATGACAGTTTTTGTTGATGACCTCAACACAGACACGTCGTCACGTGCTTGGACATAGGTCCCAGGATCCCAGGACAGAAATGGTAAGGCCTCAAAGCTGATTACAGCCCAAATTGGTGGTTTACTACAAAAGCAAGTTTGGTCGCTTTGGTATCTTATTTCTGAGCAGAAGATTTATGTAAGGTTATTTTTTTTATTGGTTAACTATGATCCTATATCATATTATATAAGATATAATTAATATACATTAGAGAATTGGGGAGCCGTCCTAAAGCCGAAATAAATCAACTAAGTCTGATCATTCATCAACTTTGGAGCGGCTTAAACCCTGCATCGCGCAAGTTTTGCCCAAGGGTTGCCCAATGTTTTGCGCAAGACCCGTGGAAGCCTGAGGCATCAGACAAGAACATGACGTAACAACAATGCAACACAGAAAAAGTGGACCACACTGTGGTGGTTTGGTGTGGTCATTCTGGACATCCCCCCATCTATATAATATGCTATTACAATACACTATACTAATGCTAATGCTAATACAAATACTTAATACTAATATCAATACTAATACTGATACTGATACTCATTAATACTAATGCTAGGAGAGCGCTTGGAAATGTGGGCCCAGTTTTTTTTTTTTTCTGAATGCTATACCATACCTTCCTATACTTTACTATGATATAATATAATATAATATGATATAATACAATATGATATAATATATTGTAATAGATATAATATAATATATAATATATAATATATAATATATAATATATAATATAATATATAATATATAATATATGATATATAATATATACTATATATAATATATTACAATATAAAATAATATATAATATAATGTAATATAAGTGTAAATAATGTAATATAAGTGTAAATAATATAATATAAGTGTAAATAATGTAATATAATTGTAAATAATGTAATATAATTGTAAATAATATAATATAATATAATATGATATAATATAATATAATATAATATGTAATATAACAGCCCTGTGTCTTCTTGCAGTCTTTGACCAACAAGATCCGGCTTTATCTTTTCCGCCAGGTGAGCTTTACCGGCGGAAATTCTGGACGAGGCTTACCCCTTCCAGAGGTCGGCGAAGTGGATTAGCAACAACCAAACGCGTGGTAGGATTCAAGGGGGCGCTTGCGCCAGTTTGGGTCTCTGAAAAAATAGGGGTTTTCCTATGAAAACATAGGATTGCCCATGGTTTTCTATGCAAAAAGTAGGGTTTTCAATGGTTTTCATTGATCAATTGATTGATGATATGCGTGTCTCTGAAAATGAAGCAATCATTTTATGGGACATATATATATATATACACATAATGGACATATAATGGGGATAACCAACAATCTGTTGAGAATTTGATGTGTCGAAAGATGGGGGGTTTGCCACCAAATGGTAGTTGTAGTATATGTTACTTGGAATGGAATTTTGAGGCTCCAATTTTCAGACACACCAAACGAAGGCTCTGAGACTGTCCCTGGTTGCGTGCTGTTTACATGTCAGTCTCCGGCCGCAGGAAGGCTTGTTTGGTCAACAGGAACTTGCTGTGATTTTCTGCTGAAACTTGAGTTCAACCACTAAATACGGTGAAACCAGCGAACATCCTTGAAAACATTTGAAAACCAACCATTTTCGATACCAATTTTGTTTGGGTTTCGTAGTTTCGTGGCTGAATTGCACGAAGGATCACGAAAGTCGAATTGCCCCTGCATACTGTTCACCATTGAGTTGGCTCAACCAACCATGCCATCGCCAGAACGCTCCTGGTCCCGGGGCCTATGAGCAGAGAAGTTCATTGGGGAAAACGAAGATGTTCACTGCCAGAGGGTTGGGAGCACCCAGCAATACCCAGCATCCAGGAGGATGAGGGGGACAGTGCAATGAAAGTACAGATATGTTGAGTGGGTTTCAGATGTGGTTAAGCATGGTTAACCCCAAATCCAGCGAATTCTCATCATGTTCATTCATTTTCTATATGAAACAGCATTAACATCTGTATTAACTAACCTGATTAATTATTCAGGAATATGCCTGATATGCCCCGTTTTCAGGCATCCATATCATACTATATAGGTTACGAGGAGATCGAAAACAACCACCAATGGGTAGGGCACCTTAAGATATGTTTTTTGGATTCTCCAAACCTTGGATTTACTCACCAACACATGACGTGGGGGATTAGGGACCCAAGGTTGGGAAAAGTGGCTACGAAAAACCTCGTGGTCTTTGGAAGAAACTGTCAATGGATTGGTTATAGATTTTCCCATTAAATATGGACTTTCCTGTAAATTTTCCCTTAAACCAATCCAGTGAAACTGGTATTATGGCTGGTCCTTTTACTAGCCAAAATTACCACATAAAGATACATAAAATATAGCTGCTTCATCCGCAGCGAAGCCGTCATGCCAGGCCAGGCCTGGTCAACATACCATGATCATGTGGGGATGAGTCAAAGCGTGGTGAACATCAGAATAGCTGCAATGTGAGGCCCCCAAGATAGCGTTCCGTTGGTTTATAACTTCAATAACTATGGTTTATGGTACGCAAATAACTATAGTTACTGGGGCGAATTTAAACCAACTTATAACTGGGGGACCTCACATTGTAGTAGAAACAGTATTTACAGCCATTGATCCATATACTAATCTGGCTGGACAATCTCCCTATGCGTACCAAGATCAAGCCATATCAAGGCCACATCATTCCCAAATCGCAACCGACTTTACAATGTCCACAACACACAGAATCAACAATTGTACATGTAATTGACATTACCATCTGGTTATTTAACATAGCCATTGAACATCCCTTATAAATGGAGGTTTAGTTCGCTGGGAAAATCATCTATTTCTATGGGCCATTTCCCATGATTTCCCATGGCTATTTTTTACATAACCAGAGGCTAATGAACTACCAATGAGTTAATGTACCTATTAGTGATCACCTACTAATTAATTAACTAATCACTAATCCCATTAATCCCATTAATCCCATTAATCCCACTAAATCCCACTAAATCCCATTAAATCCCATTAAATCCCATTAAATCCCATTAAATCCCATTAATTCACTACCATTTCATGGATTTTTCATGTGGGCCTAGCCTCGCATTTCTTGCCATTTCTTGCCGAGGCGAGCCTTGAATTCCTCCGCACGAAGTAGATCTCAGCCAGGCTCTGCGGCTGTGCCCTCCAGATTCACCATTGGATTTCAGAAACCAAAGGCATATGGCGCTAAGCGTCAGCCTTAAACCAAGGGATAAACCAAGATCCACCATGGCTCTTCCATTTACTTTATAGATATCATTTCTGAAATGGTTTCCCTATAAAATTTCCATATATTGTTCTCTTTAGTAAGGAGAGTAGAGTAGTATGTTCATAGTTGAATCCCAATGTTTGGTGGTGATGAAGCCTCATCTTTGATGCACCAGCGCTGGTTGTTAGATCGACATTGACGTGGTAAAAGGTACCAATTCTAGGATTGTTGAAGCCTTGTTTGTTTTGAGGGACATCATGTACAGCATTGTCGTCCCCTCTTTGCTGATTAAATCCAATCTTTTTGTGGTTGGTGCACCCCAGCTAGTGAGTGGGTTATAACCCGAGGATACCCGATGTTTTTTTTCTGTATATATATATGTATATATATATAAGTAGGGAGTTAATCGAGTTAGTCGGTTTGAACTAATCCACGTTACTCAACCCCATATGCGAACCATGGTGCTGGAATATGAATCCCAACATTTGCCCCAAAAATCACCCAAACCCATAGGATCCATGTATGCTATATATGCTAACATTTACCATCAATATACCCCACATGTTAGCATATATACCATACATGGATCCTATGGGAAATGTAGGTAAATATTCCAGCACCATGGTGACATGGAGCATCTGGGAACTACTGTAATTGGGGTGAAGCCATCAGTCCTATCCCGAACTCGCGGACCGGAGCATACCGAGGTCCAGGAGCCTACGATCCCAAAAACAACGCGGTGCTCATGGGAATCCCCAGGCGGGCCATTTTAGGCGTTTTTGGAAAAACCCCACGGATGACTAGGGATGGCATCCGGAGATCATTTGGGGGTTTCCATAGTGATGGAATTTTTCCAGCTGTCAAAGGTTTGATTACAACAACTAGGACATATTAATAGACCACAATATCATATATGGTATATATATATATATATTATATACCATATATTATATAATACACCATAATAATATATATATATATATTTATATATATATGATATATACTGTGAAACTTGGATGAGGCTTTGTCAAGCCCATTGCCAGCAAAACAAACGACAGGTTCCAGAGTCTCCGCTCCTCACAGCGAGCGAGCGAGGGGGGCTGACTGTGTATGCAACACCCTGGTCCCAGAAACGGGACTGCCATTTTGGAAGCCCTTCCTTCTTCCGGCAATATTGCGGCCCCGTTTTTGGGGCCGGTTTTTGGCCCCAGTTTTGGGACCACAAAAGAGCAGACAGGAGCTGCTCGACGGTCCTGACGGCCCGGATTTCGTCCAGCACACACACATCCGTATAATGCTATGGGGGGACGTGGCGCAGAAGCTGTTTTGAATCAGTGGAAAGGGCCCACTTTCCGGGGCCGCAAGAAGCCATGCTAACCTCTTGCGCTCTGGCAGTGTGCCGTCTTTACAACGCTTATGTCAGGAAGCTGTTTTGCACGCATCTTGGGATGGACTTATAACCTCTTATTTACATGCGGGTTGGAGGGGCATAATCGGGACGTACGAGGGGCGTAACCACAGATGGGAGCCGTAATCCCTTATTTACATGCGGTTTTGAGGGCAAAATCGGGACGTACGAGGGCCGTAATCATAGATGGGAGGGGCGTGATCCTTTATTTACATGCGGGTTTGAGGAGCAATAGTTTCGTGTAGCGTGGTCTCCTCGGAGTTTATCCACATGGGGTTCTACATCCCTTGCCTGTTTTCGAGCCACATGCCTTCCCAAACATAATCCGTTGCAATTGGTTTCCTCACAGTTCGGTAGTGGAGAATGCGTTTGGCTGTCAGTCGGCTTGTACTCAAACGGCGCTGCCA
>Ga0126342_10015024_pt1 | contig 13606 bp, 9 predicted proteins | sample Cyp1metagenome_FD_92528 | JGI IMG/M metagenome (GOLD analysis project Ga0126342, IMG submission 92528) | Coral microbial communities from Lord Howe Island, Old Settlement Bay, Australia - Cyphastrea 1 metagenome | ecosystem: Host-associated > Invertebrates > Cnidaria > Coral ...
CACTCCACACTTTACACTCCACACTCCACACTCTACACTTTACACTCTACACTATACACTCTACACTCCACACTTTACACTTTACACTCCACGCTTTCCACTTTACACTCCTCACTCCACACTCCACACTCTACACTCCACACTCTACACTTTCCACTCCACATTTCACACTCCGCACTCTACACTTTACACTCCACACTCCCCACTTTACACTTTCCACTCCACACTCCACACGCTACACTCTACACTCCACACTCTACACTTTACACTCTACACTTTACACTCTTCACTTCACACTCTACAATTCACAAGCTCCACACTCCCCACTCCACACTTTACACTCCTCATTTTACACTCCACACTCCTCACTCCACACTTTACACTCCTCACTTTACACTCCACACTCCACACTCTGCACTTTACACTCCTCACTCCACACTCTACACTCTACACTCCACACTCTACACTCCACACTCTACGCTTTACATTCCATACTCCACACTCTACACTTCCCACTCCGCATTCTACGCTTTACACACTCTACACTCCCCACTCCACACTTTACACTCCACACTCCTTACTTCACACTCCACACTCCACACTACACTTTCCATTCCACACTGCAGACTGGTAACAAGGGAAACATGTACAAAACTGTTCAAATAAACTATTGCAGAAAGGTACTGTGCGTGATTGCATAACCATGTGTTTTGACATCTGTACCATTAACATACGTGTGAGCATTCGGGTTCGTGGGCTTCATCTTGTTTCCACCCAAAAATCGCCAGGTTCCGTGCCATCCTCCTCCACCGCGGTCGCATCTTCTCGGCCCTGCAGCAGCCTGCGCGGGCGCAGCGCGACTTGCGCGCGGCGCAAGATATGGGTGCCGGAGGCGACTGGGGCGGCTGGGCGACTATTGTTAGCGCAACTTACCATTGTTAAGTAATTATCAAATACTGACTATTGGAGGAGTACCCCCATAATTAATATGCATGGTTTATTAATCCGGGGTTGACGTTATAGATTACCCTGTGGTAATTTAACAGTTTGCGACCTTGAAAACGGCCATAGAAATAGTGGATTTAGCCATTGAAAATGGTGATGTTCCATAGTGTTTCGTATGTTCACCAGAGGGTAACTCACCATTTCTGGTCCGTGAAATCAGAAAAATCAGAAAAAAAGTTGGGTAAGACCTGGTAAAACCCCATCTCTTCCGACAAAAAGCAATGCAGTTAAGGCCCGGAATACCAGTTATAAGTCAGTAAGTCACCCCATTTATGGAATGATAACCCCATAGAAATAACAATTTAAAACCATTTGTAACTGGTACAAGGGCTTTAACTGTAGCTATCATTAAACCTTAAACTAAAGTAAACTTGATTGAATGGGATAAAATATGATAAATGAAGTGATGATGGGATTTCAATGAATGATAAGATAGCAAGGTGAGGCAGTGTTCAAAACCCCTGTTGGTTGATGATTAGTTCTGGGGTAATACTCCAATGGGGAAATCCCTACCAACCAGGATTAAATGGAATGACAGAGGGATTTTCAACACTGCCCAAGTTGGTTTATAAAATTGGAACTTATAATGGGATGCAAATAGGTAGTTCAATAGGATTATGATGGGGGTTGGTGTTGTTGTGTTTTTTTTGTTTCGTGAAGTTAGCTATGTTGGTGGCCACATATTCTTGTTTCTATTAGTATATCTAGCATGTTTCCAGGAAATATTTCATGGACATCATGAAATTTGATGGTGTTTATAGCTGATGTGTGATGGCTAAGTTGGGGGCCACATAACTCCAATAACTATGGTTGATGATACTTATAGCTATAGTGAATTGGGTTTACAAACCAACAAACATAACTGGGGGGCCCCACATTGTGGTATAACTAGGGTTTGTGGAAGATATAACAAACCAACTAGTCACCCTTTTGTAAATTCAGATTGACCCCGAAAATCACCAATTTTGAGTAGAAATCAATCTTCCAACCCCTATTTGGGTCATTTGGGTCTATGTTAATTTGCTGGAGGGTATACTATTGGTATAACTTGGTTTATGAAAAGATATAACGAACTAACTACTGGTTGGTTGTTTTCCATATAACGAACTTTCTTACTTCAATGACAATGTTGGGTTCAAAACTCTGGTAGCACCACCATTTTTCTCAGGTAAAACCCATGGTAAAAACCATTTTCCCGGGTAAATCCATCATTTTTCGCAGGTAAAAGCATGTAAAACCACGATTTCCCATCTCATCAACGACCTGGCAGTGTGCGATGGAAGCCACCAGCAGTGCTGTATCTCTACCGGCGGAAGTAGCAGGATTGGATGCCTCGAGATACGAGAGGTCACAAGCCTATGGCGTGAGACACAAAGCCACAAAGCTTTACTCACCTCAATGCAGGAACTTCAAAGTATTGCTCTGGTTGGTGGTTTCAAACAGTTGGATGATTTTCCATACATGGGATAATCCTAACCCCATTGACGAACTCCATCATTTTTCAGAGGGGTTCAAACTACCAACCAGATTCCTTCACCCCATGGTACAGGCTGAAGCTGAAAGAGATAGAGATGAAACGCAGCCGGGTGTCAACATCGACGCCCTTGTGTCCTTGTGGAGGTCGAGCGTAGGCGTGTGACCCCAGTTTTTGATACGACTTTTGAGATCATCGTCCCTCTCAGGGCCCAAAACTCCACAAGACACGCTCCGCAATGTCACGCCGCAAAGCATGTAAATCCACCACTTTCCCAGGAAAATCCGCCATTTTTCCCAGGAAAATCTAGCATTTTTCCCTGGTAAATCCTCCATGTTCAAAATTTTTCCCAGGTAAATCCACCATTTCTCCTAGGAAAATCTAGCATGTTTATCATTTTCCCACGTAAATCCTCCATTTTTCCTAGGGAAATCCAGCATGTTTATCATTTTTCCCAGGTAAATTCAATTTTTCCTAGGAAAATCCAGCATTTTTCGGAGGTGACCTGCTGGGTTTGGGTCCACCTGCTGCGGCATCCGCGCCAGGTGGTGAACTGCTCGAGGCCCTGCGCGAGGCTCGACAGGCGCTGGAGGAGTTGGAAGTCCTGGAACGGCAGAAGGAGATGAAACAAAAGGTGCCCATGGGTTTTTCAAGGGAAATAGTGGCTTAATGATGGTCAGTGGAGAATTAATGGAGAATTAATGGGATTTAATGGATTTTAATGGTGCCGATGGGTGTTTTTCAAGGGGGATTTGTTGATGGGAGGAGTGATAAAAAATGAAATTTACACATGGTTTAATGATGGTTACTGGAGAATTCGTCATCATGTTTTCCACTGGGGGAATAATGGGTTAGTGGAGAATTAATGGAGAATTCATCCGCATTTTTTGGGATTTCGTGATGCTTTGTAGTGGACTAATGGAGAAATCATCATCATTGAATGGGATTTAACGGTGTTTTTCAATGGGATTTGTTGATGGGAGGAGTGATTAAAAAAATGAAATTAAACATTAACCTTCCATGAATGATTCCCCTGGTGTTACTATCTTTCCCAGCGAATTTCATGTGTTTGTGTTTCTAGTGGGTTAATGGAAAATTAATATGGATTAATCATCATGCAATGGGTATTTAATGGGCATTAAGATGTATAACCAACCAAGGTTCACTTAAACAGTTGCCGCTCGGGCTGCGGTGGGCCGGCGGTGGATTTTGAAACGGCCAATAGTTGAGCATTAATCATTATAGGAGGTTATACTACCTGGGTCATTGGGAATTATTGCTACACACAATATCGATAACTATGAACCAACCAGTAAAACGGGATAGGAGAGTGATATGTTTCATGGTTCGATTGAAATATGAAGATATCAATGGGGATAAAGATACTTCGCATATATAGGAATGTTATATCCCACTATGTAGGATTGTAGTGGGGTTTAATGGGAATTATAACGGGTAATTGTTGGGATATCGATTAAACATATCGCGGCTATCAACCAACATACAAGGAATGGTGGGAAACTGGCTAGATCAAGATGTAAAATGACCAATGTTTGGTTGGAGGAAACCCGTTGAATATGTTTTTTTTCGGTCATCCTGAAATCTTGACAAACCTGGGTGATCACACTTGGATTTTCGAAATAGCCTACTTGGGGCAGATGAGATTCCAAATGGCTATAAGTATGGCATCTTAAGCCCCAGTAAGTTAGAAAATACCCCCTCTAAGTGTAGATATCCAGTTCCACTTGGAAGTGCACTTCCAAGAAATGGGAGCAGTGGCTGCGATCTACCCCTGGCAGGGTTGATTAGTTCGGGGATTATACTACCCTTTATATCTTGGGGATTATGTCATAATCCAAGAATGGGGAATCCCTACAAACCAACCAGGATTAAATGGAATGACAGAGGGATTTTGAACACCATGATTTAAGTGTATTTAACATGGCTTTCAGATATGGAATTTAGCCAGTGGTGAAATTTTAGGACTGGGGAAACCTTTCAAGTGCGGGACCCATCGCCGCCAACAAGAATGGAATTTTACCGTTGAAATCCTCGATCCATGAAACTGGTATGTTGCCTGAAACAGCATAGCCATAGTGTTTGGAAAGCATAGCCGAACGAACCAACTCTTGAAGATCATGAGCCAACAACGAACGCCCTGGCAACGGACCTGTCTCACGCGAGAACACCAATTGATGGGCGCACCTTTTGACATACGATTTAGGTTTAGGAGGGACAGATTGTGCGTGGCACTCACCACTTTTAACTTATGCTAGTCCCTGAGTTTCCACAGTGGGGGTTCTGGTTGAGAACACATTGCGCCCTGAGCTGGGCTCAGTGTTTGCCTCTCCAGATTTGACTGTAACCACATAGTCACAGCAACACCTGGAGTCCTGGAGCATGGCACAAAGGTGGTGCCCAAAAAACTTATATCCCAAGTGATGGCAGGGGTCCAAGAATGTTTCAATTGTGCCGGATTTGCCTCGAGCATGGCCGGTACGGCCTTTAGATGCCTTTAGCATGACCGGGTACAATGCTTCGCCATGCTGCAATGTACTACCGACTGCTGGGCGTGCCGAGCAACGCCAAGCGACACTACTTAGCTGCTTGGTCCAGGCAAACTGGCGTCAAGGAGCTCAATTCGGAGACGGGCACAAGACCGCCCCCGGCCACTACGATGGAAAATAGATCTTTCAAACGGCAGAAGACATTGTCGTGTTTCCTCCCAGACAGCACATCCAAGGTTTGAATCACCCAAAGCTGGCGAGTGGGAAAATTTGAGAAACTTTGGTGAAGGCTCTGGTAAACCCGTGATATCCACATCAAATCCGATACACATTGGTGGTAAATTCCACATCTTGCATCCCAATCACCAGGTTCATTGGGTAATTTGCCTATACAAAAAGGGCAATGCGCCAGTAGATCTGCACATTTCTTAGTTATGATCCCATGTTTGTGGGTTAAACCTCAATTTTGCTTATCCAGAAATATCATCTATAAACAGCTACATCATGATACTACACCAACTATTGATAACTATTGGATATTATTGGATATTGGATAGTGTTACTCTATTTGACAATATCAACACTATCCAATAGTTGACAAATATATTCTGTGGATAAACCCTATAGTGTTTCTGTACTATTCTATTTGATCCATAGTTAAGGCCCGAAATGCCAGTTATAAGTCAGAAAGTCACCCCATCTATGGAACATAACCTCATTTATAACCATTTATAGCAATTTATAATTTATAACCATTTATAACTGGTACAGGGCTTTAACTGTATAGTGTTCCCGTGGATCCGTGCTATAACTCTGCCAAAAACACTTCCACAGCACTGTTTTTTTTTTCTTCGCGTCGAGGTGCCTGTGACAGTTCTGACCGGTTTCCTAGGGGCAGGCGCGGAGCAAATCTTGGAAACACACCGTTGCTTTTGGGATTTGATAGGTACATGATAGTGCGAAAATGTAGCCTCTGGTAATGACGAACAGTTTGCTATTGAACATGGCCATTTACAGTGGATTTTGAAAATGAAAAATGGTGATTTTCCATAGTTATGTAAACGTTTGCCAGAGGGTAGTGCAACCCAAAAACATAGAAAATGTGTAAACCTGGAATTTTGTGAAGCAAATATCATGGAAGTACCAACCTGCTGGCACGCTTTTCATCATCTATTTAGAGATTCTTATACTAGGTCCAGTGAAATTTGTTCCTTTGCTAAGTTGGCGGAAATTAGTAGGTTAAGTGTTGGATCTATCCTAACTTCATCAGGTACTTCTAAATGATGCTCTAAATGTTGTTTGTTTTTGGTTTGAACATCAGATACCATAGTGGTTTGATCATCATTTTCCACTGACCTATTGCCATAAAAGTGTGATATATCCACGATTTTTGGACAAAGCCGCGGCCGAAGATCCAACAGAAATACGCTGGACAGATGTTGCCGCCAGTGGTTCGCCAATGGTTTGTTGGTTTGTTGGTTGTTTGGACACTAGAAATCCCATCCCCTACATGACAAATGACCCCACTGCGGAACTCCTGAATGAAAAGCCTCTGGTAAACTGACATACATAGCTATTGAACATGGATAGTTTCTAGTTGATTTACCTATTAATACCATGAAATCGTGGATTGCCCATGAAGTTCAGTGATTTACCCATTAAAGATGGAGGTTTCATGAGGCTTCCCAAGTCGGGAGTACCCCAAAAACGCTGAAAGGTTTATTAGATGGAACATCCATCTATAAATGGATGATCTGGGGGTACCCCCATGACAAAATGGAAACCTCCACATGGATCCACATGGCTAATCCCTGCACAACGACGCAACCTCTCATGGGGATGGCAATCGCAGAATCGCAGGCAAGACGACCCTTTTGAACTACATCTTGAAGGCAGGGTGAAGCTGCACCGGAAGCCTGTCGATAGTCCATGCAGGTCCATGGTTGGAGCACCATACATTTGCGCCATCAAATGTGGAGGTTGAAGCAACGTCAAATGTTCGTAGTGTTCCAAGCAAAGGTCTATGAATAGGGGGAAGCAATTACAGGATGGGGCCCCCAAGATAGCTAAGTTGCCTTATAAGTGGCTTAGCTATGGTTTATGGTAGATAGAACTATAGTTAATTGGGGTTAGAATGGCTCATAAACCAACTTAGAACTGGGGGGCCCCATCCTGTATGAACTAGCAAACAGGGGTGTGGGTGGCGGACCAAAGAGTTATGACAAAAGAGCCTTTCAATTGGCCAGACCACTTCTGATACGAACTCTTTAGACAAACTCTGAAGATACATAATGTATCTTCATGTATCCAACAGAAATGAAGAACATATTTGGCCATGAATGAGGACACTAACCTATCAAGGGGCATTGCAGAATGATAGTCATCACGTAGTGCAAGCAAGCAAAATGTTGTTCAACCAAGAGAAGGATTGCGTTAAATCATATACCAGACGCGCGATATGACGTGAAACTCCACTTGGCCGGGATTAGCCTTTGGTAATCGAACCTGGCAATGGAAAGTCCTACCCATTTGTTGGGGATTTCCCCTTGCCGTTTTTTGTTGTTCCACTAGTTGGATTGACCACCAATCAGTGGGAATGTCCACCAATCAATAAGCAAACATTGGGATATTGGTCATTAAAACATGGCAAAAGTGTTTGATGATTTCATGTATTGTCAATGGGAATTTCAGGATCCTAAAATGGAGGTACCCACCATGTACTAGGCCTATGTTTCAGGGCTATGTAAGGGGATATCCCCCCAAAATACGGCCTTATATGGTACTAACGTACCTCCATTTTAGGATCCTGGAGATCTCCCATTGATATTTGTTTATTTTCAAACATCTTTCAGATGAGCCGAAGTGACCGGCATTTTTTTTTGGGATTTGGAGCTGCTGCTCGCTCAGTCGCTCACCTAACCAGATACTTTTCGACAGCTCTTTGAAATACATCTGCGGATCTGCGATGGGTCAATCATCATTTAAAATGATCAAACTCCCACAGGATGGGGCCCCCCAGTGATGTGAACGTTGGATTAAAAACAATGAAATAACCCCGATGAACTATAGTTCTATCTACCATAAACCATAGAATTCAGCCACTTATTTATAAGGCAACCGAGCTCGACTGCGGGCCCCACCCATCCTGCAATTGGATTGGTAAATCTTGGAAAAGTTCCCCGGTTGTGGCTGCAGTGCACTCCAATAATGAAACATGGGTTTACTGATGATTACCCTCTGGTAAACATACAAAAAAAGATGGACAATCACCATTTTTAATGGGTAAATCCACTATTTCTATGGTCATTTTCAATAGCAAACTGTTTGTTTACCAGAGGGTACTGACTGTCTAAAGTTTCCGCACGAAAGGTAGAAGCCAAGAGTTGCAACGTTTGCAGATAGAAATTACCACTTTGGATCGCGCTCGTGATTCACACTTGAAACATGTTGCAATGGTTATATCATGTTATATCATGTACAGGTTGCCCCACTGGGCACGTCACCCCTATACTTGGAGATGAAAGAGGCTCAGGAACAGGAAAGATGGGGAGCATGACAAGCTCAAAGATGAAGCCTGGTCAGTACGCGCCTTCACAGTCGGACAGGGCACTCGCTGGCGACAGGGTGGCTACTGTGGCTGCTTCAGTGCCTCGCACAGACTCATCATTGCCGATGGACGCGCTTCGCGCTGGTGCCGGTAGAAGAGGGACGGGAACAAACTGGCACAGAATCCCCGACCCGTTCTCGCTGCATTATTTCCAATTACATTCCAGTTTACGTTACCATTTACATATTTTTTCCCAAGAAACCCCCATTCAAATAAAGATTTACATCAGCGTTTAAAGACAATTTTCCCACCAATATCCCATTAAAATAGCCATGTCTGGTTGGGTCATTGCTTGATGTGTGCAGCTTCTGCCCCTGACGCGGCAAATATCAGGCTCGCCACGGCTTCCGCTACGCGGTGATTGAGAATGAGGCTATGATCTGAAAAACAACAGTGATATGATACCCCCAAAATCCCCTACAAATACCCATAGGTGAAATGGGTGTGTCTGAAAATCGTGTACCCCTAAAGCCAATGGTTAATGATCATTATCCCTATTAAATGGCTATTTGTTTGGGAATATACCCTATATTCAGACACACCCAAATATGAAACATTGATGGGGTTTTCGTTTTCTCATGGGTGTACCTCCAAATCATCCAAGTGATGAATGACCATGACTTAGAACTTGAAACCTATGGTGACTTGGGGATCCCCCGCACTAAAAAAGAAAAAAACATGTATAGTCATAGTACACATCCATATATGGATATATCCATATATATATATAAATATAATATATAATATAATATATATATATATACATATATATATATACATATAATATATAATATATATAATATATAATATAATATATTTATATATATTATATATTACATATATATATAATATGTATATTATATATATATCCTAACTTACAAGTTCAGGAAGATCAATATCCTATGGATCCAAAGGCCTCCTTCTTCTCGAAGAGACTTTACGTCCCAAAACAGACCCAAGTTCTTCCGAGAGGAAGATAAGTGTTTCCATAGGGTGTGGTTATCTGTTTTTTTGGTGAGTACCTGGTGGAAACACAATGAATTCACTTCACCCACTCATGGTTAAAGAAAAAAATACGGTACATGATGTAAAAATGTCATTCATTATGAATAATCTACTTATCACTTATGATGATACCCTCTGGTAAACAAACAGTTTGCTATTGAAAAAGGGCATTTATGGTTGATTTATCCATGAAAAATGTTGATTTTCCGTAGTTTTTTGTTTGTTTACCAGAGGGTAATGATATAGATAGTTTAGACGACAACATAGTAATCTATAATTACAACTTCTGGTGGCCAGGTTCATATCCATCGATTTGTGTTTGGTATGGATACATAAATCCCTCATGAATGAACATTTTAATCGGGAGTTTCAAGGAATTAAGCCAACTCATATGGTGATTTTGTTCAGGCCCTAATGGGAATTTAAGAGATAGCCTAAATCAAATGTGACAAGCTGGGAGATCCCCGAAATAAATGGAAAAATCGAAAGGCATGTTACCAGAAGATATTTCTTCAAGAGGATTGTTACCCCAAAATCATCCCCAAATCATGATTTGAAATTTTGGGGTACCCCCTTGTAAGAAATCTCTGTACAAAGAAAAGAAAAATCCTACTGGCATTGTTATTGTTTATGTTTCTATCTTTTGGGTGGCTACTATACCCTGCATTTTGTTTTTCATACAGTGGGTGTTTTTAGCCATGAAAAGGATGATACATAATTGCAAGAGATTACCAGAGATTACTACTTCAAATCATTTCAAATGGGTATGGATCAATACCTATACATACCATTTTTAAGGGGTTATTCACATCCATTTACCAGCTATTTTGATGTGAACAAACATGGGGTACCATTGGTTTTGACCCATCCCCAAATTATTTCAAATCTCTTGCAATACACTGTAGATTTGCAAACGGATTTCTCTGAAAATAGGGTAGCCCTAGATCCATTGGTTGATCATGATTTTCCCTATGAAAAAATGGCCATTTGATGGGGAGAAAACCATGGCTTCGAACAGACCATGGAGATCACCTTCATGGGAGATGAGCATGACCCAGAAATGGTGGGATCCAAGCAATCGATGAAGATTTAACCACTGGTAACTGAACATAGTAGTAGTTCAGGTGGAAACAATAAATGGTTGGCGGTTTGGAACCATGGAAGTTTATGACTTTCCATTTAACATATGGGATAATCATCATCCCAACTGACGAACTCATATTTTTCAGAGGGGTTGAAACCACTAACCAGATAAGTATGTCAGTATCATTGGAGCTATACTAATAGTCTGATCCAATACTTGTTTAGTATATTAACATAGAGGTTTCCCAAGTCATGGGGTACTCCTCAATCATCCACTAAAACACCGGATGTGAAATAAACCATCCAGCGGGGTACCTCCATGACTTTGGAAACCCACAATATACAATAATATACAATACATATATATATATATTGAATAAATATCATATTCGCAATTTTTAGTAATTATTTATCCACTTGTCCATATTTCAGTTTTGGGATGATATTCCAGCCGAGTATTGAAGTAATTATTTACTGATTGAAATCAATTTCTCTCCAAACCTTAATTTTTCTTGCCATCTGTGCCAGCCTGTCGATGCATTGGGGCCTGGTGATTGGGAGGACGGTTGAGGGCGACGAGGGCTGGCGGCGTGGCTCAATCCGCGTGGCTCAATCCGATTTGTGTACCCTCTGGTAAACGTTTTCACTTTGCTATTGAAAATGGCCGTAGACATAGTTGAATTGGCCATAGAACATGGTGATTTTCCATAGTTATGTAAACGTTTACCGGAGGGTAAGCCTGGCTTGTCTTTCATATGTCGCAATGGGGGGGAATAAATGAAAACCTAAGCCCTTCAAGCCCAAATCAGCCATTCACTCCGAAAGAAGCAAACAACCAAGAAGAACGAAGCGCACAACAACAGCTGGGCTGTTTGAAACAACAGCTTTCACAGAGGGGACCTGGTTTTCAGCCCAGGGAAATGGAGCTGGAGGCCGCGCAAGAAGAGCTACGCCAGCTACAAGCCCAGGAATTGAAGGAAGCAGAGGTGAAGGAGGAGGTCGCAGCTCTGGCACCACATGTGGCCTTCTTCACAGCGGATTGCAGCCAAAGGTCTGCGCCCTTCGGTGATGCTGACAGGAGTGCTACGGCCGTGCTTCGACCCAAGAACTCCATTGTGTTTGTGCATCGCATGCTGCCACCAATTGCCTTGGATCTCAAGTTCTCCAAGAACCGCCTTCCACGCACTGGGAGGAAGCCTAATGGCACCTCAGATGCAATTAATGCAATAATATGCAATGAAAAGAACAACAGACAAACAAAAAACAGAAAGAACTGGTCAAAGAAAGAAAGAGTTCAACAAAGAAAGGAAGGAATGAAGAAAAGGAAAAAAGGAAGAAAGATTAGGAAATAGGAGTAAGAAAGAAGGGAAAGAAAGGAAGCAAGGAAAGGAAAGGCATTTGTTGTATCAGGTTTTTGCGGCTGGACCCCTGTAAGAACGTTGTGGATTTTATATTTCCTGAAAGTATTTTTGAATGAATAAGGGCTACTGCTGCAGAAAGGTTGTGTCCAGCAATCAAATGTTGGTGAATTGTATCCATTTCATCAATGGCTGATGTCAAGAAACTGATATATCCTGGCACTACATGGCTTCAATCCATGTTGGTGATATTCCCCACGTGAGTTTGTTTGAAAACAAGGTACCCCAACCTCATTTGTTGGGCCTAATCATTCTATAATTTTCTGGACCCCACCTTAAGGAAAACTGCGATTCCTGAACTCAGCAACTGGATTTAGCAGACAAGATCGGATCATTTTGAGCTGATTGAAGGTCAAGATGCTTCTCCCAAGTTGACTTCTACGGTGGATGGACAGTTGGGGTCTGAAAATGGGATGTACCCTAAGTGTCCATTGAAGAGGGAGAACCCAGTGATTAGCCAATGGATTTGGGGCGCGGCTACACTCTTTCATAACCCAGTTGACGTCAGTTGTGAAGCCAGGATGGGAAGCACCATGCATGGAGTCTACGCATCGTAAACGACGTGCTAAACGCAGGGAATGGATGGGTTGCTGGGGGTTGCTGGGATGTTTATTGATAGTTAGCCAGTGTATCATTCCCGAAAATTCCCTGCGTTTAGCATCAGTAAGTTTAGCAGCACTTCCGTATGGCTTTGATATATTATGGTTTTCATGTTTTCACTATCCAATATTTGGGGGATGAACTTCACCGCTTTCCAAGCGGGATGCACATCCAAATCGTGGCCTCGCTGTTCAGGTGGGCCAAATTGGCATCGACAACCAGTTGCTGGATCGGAGCAGCATGCAGCGAACGAGCGAGTCAGTGCGGCACTAAGGGGCGGGGTGCACGGATCGGCGGTGCAGGATCGGCCAACTTACTAAGTGAGTACAGGATGGGGCCCCCAAGATTGCTAAGTTGAGATATAAGTGGCTTAAGTATGGTTTATGGTAGGTATAACATGGTATAACTATAGTCAATGGGGATTATAAATCAACTTGTAATTGGGGGGCACCATCCTGTAGAAGAACTGTGGGAAATCACCATGTTTAATGGGTAAATATAATAGGCAAACCAACTATAAATGGGCCATTTTCTATAGCTACGTTAGTTTGCCAGAGGGTAAGTGGTCCAGTGGTTAGTAAGTGGGGTTAGTTCACAAAGTGATAACTGGGACCCAGTGATAGCTCAGGGAACGTTCTCGATTGCAACACCTGCTGCGGGGCAGATACTGCGAGGCTTGACGACGGATCATTCATCCCAAAACCTGGCTTTCCAGCGCTCCGACAGTGAGACAACAAAGAGATGCAGCAGTTCCAGAGACCAGGAGAAGAAGGTAGAATAGAATTTACTTTACTTCGTGTGATCCCCACCATGACATTTATACATTTTCTTACTGGCAAATCTTCTGGCATTCTATCTGACATATCTTCTGGCATTCTATCTGGCATTCTATCTGACATATCTTCTG
>Ga0126342_10015025_pt1 | contig 13605 bp, 16 predicted proteins | sample Cyp1metagenome_FD_92528 | JGI IMG/M metagenome (GOLD analysis project Ga0126342, IMG submission 92528) | Coral microbial communities from Lord Howe Island, Old Settlement Bay, Australia - Cyphastrea 1 metagenome | ecosystem: Host-associated > Invertebrates > Cnidaria > Coral ...
CATATCAGGATTCATTTTTGACCGCAAACCTGGCAACCACCAGAACCAACGCAACTAGTGATGCAACCCACCAAGCCTTACCAAGCCTTACCAAGCCTTACCAAGCCATCCAAATCATCCAACAATCCACAGGCCTTCGTCCTTCCGCTGAGGACTTCTTCTGGGGTCAGTCTATGTGTGCTGTCAATAGAACGGTCCTGAATAGAAAAGAACAAGACCAACCAACGAACCCAAATGCAGTCACGTAAAACACTTTTGTCAAACAAACAAATTCATTTCGAGGGTTTAGATTTCCACTACCTTCAGGGGTTGGTTGGCCCCCTGTACAATTGCGTTTTCGGGGCTCAAAACGTAAAGAAAATTGGGGCTGCCCCCCCGACTTTGCAATCTTTGTAGAGCAGTGATGTCCTTGTAGAATCTATGTTTTCCAAACTTTTTTCCAACCAGCATTTGTAGAGGGCCATGTGTTTCAGATAGGTGAGGTGGAGCAGTGGAGCAGCATTTTGTAGGGGTTATTTTTTTTTTGTACAGAAACCGAACGCTTCTTTTTGTAGAAAACCAAATCTTACCGGCTTTTGGTAGAGGGGACTCTTTTGTAGTGGGTGAAGACTTCGAAAGGGGGAAATCTCTGAAAGTCTATGCAAGACCTTTGCTCCCTCAATTAGCCCGGAATCCTGTTGCTTCCTGTTTTTCTTTGCTTTGGCTCATTTGGGGTGTGTTGTTTGGCCTCGCTCTCATTTGCTTGTATGTTTTTCGGTGAGTTTTTCTTATTTGGGGATTTGGGGGTGCGCTTTGCTGTGGGTGTTCCAGGGGTGCATCTTTCCAGTGATGTTTGCACATCTTCTTCGGTTTTTACATGTTTTTACCATCAGATTCTTTTGCATTGCTTGCTTTTGCTGGCTGCTTACCTGTGTCTTGCATTGCCACATCTTTGGCTTTCTGTGGGGACCCTCGTTGTTGTGCATTTGGTGTGTCACCGCTGGAACATGCATAAAGCGACTTTTTTTTTTCAAATTCATCATTCATCTTTGTCAGTTAGGGTTTCCCAGAAGCACGCACGAATCTGTTTGGACGTGCATTTCTTTCGGTAGGTGTCTCTTTGGCCTCGATGAATTTCCGCCTCATTGTAATTGGTGCATATTTTTCATATTTTCCTATGTGCTTGTATGTTTGTTCATGCGTCAATGCATGTCAATGCATTTGCATCAAGAGAATTGCGACACAATGCGGCCAACAAATCACCCAAAGCAAGAACTCTACAAAAAAGGCTGTCCCTTCCTGAAGGCTCTACAAAATGATGTTCTCAATCTTTGTCCTTTGTCGAACCAAGACGCACCAAATGCTCCAACGTGAGGTCAGGGGTGGAAGACACGAGTTGTGAGGGGCACCTGACATATTTTTTTCGAAGAATTGTTCTGGCCAGAAATCAAAAGAATAACTTCTTCTATGAGAACAGGGAGTCTACTTTGGAGGGACATGGAGGGACCATAATGGAGGCTGAACAACTGTAAACACGTAAATACGTACCAATAGTTTCAAATAATCATATAATATCCTATAATATCAATTTGCGCAAAATAAGCGGGAACAATTACAATCAGCAACATGCAAAACACACAACAGTATATATTAATAATTATTAATATATAATCAACACAATTTAAACGTATATATATATATAATATATATATATACACCTTTTTTTGGGGGGGGACCCAGCTGGATTTTCCTTTAATTACCTTTCAATATTGAGAAACATGGAAAAACACATAGACACCAATATAGCCATAATTAGAGAAATAAAAGATACACAATAAAATTGACAAAAACTAATAAGTAAATGAAATAGCGATATTAGATTCAATAAATCAATGCCACCTTCGAAGGTAAGTATCATTTTCCAAAGCTATGAGTGACATGCATTTTGTAGAGGTGCAGTTTCGACCCCAAAAAGGTGGTGTCTAAAAACCTCACCAAGCATTTTAGTGAACTCTCCACTGTCCACTTTCCCCAGAGATACCCAAAGCACACTCCACTTTTCAGATTCTTTCTGCGATTTGTTCTCATCGGCTTGAAACCTACCAAAGGTTTCAGCGTTTTTGTACACTTATCATAAATGAGCTTGGGGCTCATATTCAAAGGATCGATCATACGTATTCAGACATGGATTGATAGCAGGCCAAACTGCAGTAAAGCAGTGGAATTGTGGAGCCAAACTGAACAGAATGGAAGAAACTCTGCTAGGGTGCCTCGAGATACTGTACATACTTTCCAGCATGCATTTTGTAGAGCTGTTTTTTTTTCGCCTGAACAGCATGTAGTTGTAGACCCCTTGCAGCAGGTTGGCACTGCACTTTGTACTAAAAGGAGTGTGTGTTTTAATTTGTACCTACTCCATGGGGCGGCGGCAACTGACCCCCCGAACCCAAACAACCAGAAAAATTCAACATTTGTGTACATTCTTCCCCTGTTACCGTACCAGTGAGACTGTGGAGTGTGGAATGGGGTGGAGTGCAGAGTGCGGAGTGTGAATAAACAGTGGAGTGTTGAGTGGCGAATGTAGTGTGTAGACTGTAAAGTGGGAATTGTGGAGTGTGGAGGGTAAAGTGTAGAGTGTGGAGTGTAAAAAGAAGTGTGGAGGGTAAAGGGTAAAGTGTAGAGTGTAGAGTGTGGAGTGTCAGGTGTACAGTGTGAAGTGTGGAGTGTAAAGTGTCAAGTGTAGAGTGTGGAGTGTCAAGTGTCAAGTGTAAAGTGTAGAGTGTGGAGTGTCAAGTGTACAGTGTGAAGTGTAACGTGCAGAGTGTCAAGTGTACAGTGTGAAGTGTAACGTGCAGAGTGTAGAGTGTGGAGTGTAAAGTGTATGTGTAGAGTGTGGAGTGATGTGAAGTGTGGAGTGTAAAGTGCAAAGTGTGGAGTATAAAAGTGTAGAGTGTGGAGTGTAAAGTGTAGAGTGTGGAGTGAAAAGTGTAGAACGTGAAGTGTGAAGTGAAGAGTGTGGAGGTGGAGGGTAAAGTGTCAAGTATTGAGTGTGGAGTGTAAAGTGTAAAGCGTGTAGAGTGTGGAGTGTAAAGTGCAAAGTGTGGAGTGTGGAGTGTAAAGTACGGAGTGTAAAGTGTAGATTGTAGAGTGTGGAGTGTCAAGTGTAAAGTGCGAAGTGTAACGAACAGAGTTTAGAGTGCGGAGTGTAAAGTGTAGAGTGTCAAGTGTAATGTAAAGTGAAAAATGTGAAGTGTTAAGTGTGAAGTACAAAGGTGTGGAGCGTAAAGTGCAAAATGTGGAGTCTAAAGGTGTAGAGTGTGGAGTGTAAAGTGTAAAGAGCAGAGTGTGGAGTATAAAGTGTGGAGTGTGAACTGCAAATGGTAGAGTGTGGAGTGTATAGTCTAAAGATGTGCAAAGTGAGTGTGGAGTGTAAACTGTAGAGTGTGGAGTGCCAAGTGGAAAGTGTGGAGTGTGAAGTTCAAAGTGTAGAGTGTGGAGTGTAAAGTGTCAAGTTAGAGTGTGGAGTGTAAAGTGTAGAGTGTGGAGTGTAAAGTGTAGAGTGTGGAGTGTAAAGTGTAAAGGGTAGAGTATGGAGTGTAAAGTGTGGAGAGTGAATTGTAAAGTGTAGAGTGTGGAGTGTAAAGTGTAAAGTGCAAAGTGCGGAGTGTCAAGTGTAAAGTGTAAAGTGTGAAGTGTAGAGTGTAAAATGCAAAGTGCAACGCGCGGAATGTAGAATGTGGAATGTTGATTGCGGATGTGGAATGTCAACTGTTGAGTGTAAAGTGTGGAATGTGAAGTGTGGAGGGTGGAATGTGGAGTGGCATGTGAAATGTTCAATGTAACAGTGGAAAGCGTGGAAGGTAGAGTGGGGAGGGTCGAGTCTAGAGTGGCAAGTTACAACATCACCAAGTACCGCGCCTGCCACGCAAGACGGCACTCTTACAATTCCCCACGCCTACCACGCAATTTGCACGTTGTCAGTTGTCACCACTTGGCACGCCCTGACAGTGAAATTCGCAAAAACACGCAACACGACACGTCTAAAGTTCTGCGCCTGCCACGCGAAGTGAACATGAACACGTCCAAAGTGCTGCGCCTGCCACGAAAAATGGAACTCATTTTCTGAAAACCTTGCAAAAGTATTGCACCTGTCACACAAAACGACTTGCGACACTCTTGCAGACAGACATGTGAGAATGTCACGAAGTGCCACGCCTGCCATGCAAAACGACATTGCAACATATGACAACCTTCATTTCTGAAACCTTCAAAAATGACGGGTTTTGACATTTCCCCACAAGCACGGCGACGCCACAAGAAAACCACACGTTGTAGCTACAAAATAGAGTTTTCCTAATGAAACCCAAAATCTGCTACCTCAAAATTGATGTTTGGTGTGAGGCTTCCGTCAATTTTCATCACATGTCACAATTGTCACAATATGCCACGCCTGCCACGCTTGCCACGCAATTTGCACATGTGATTGGCAAAAACACGCAGCACGAGACGATAGAGGTTTCCAAGTGCTGCGAAACCTCAAAAAGTGACCACTTTTCCAGCAGTCGCTATAGGCGCGGACGGTTGCCGCAGTTGCCGACGGTTGCGAACATGAGAGCAGCGTCCCGCGAACACGTCCCAACCCCTAGACCCCCAAAGTAAAACGAGAACCCTTTGCTACGCATTCAGGGGAAACAAATTTATGGACCTACTGTACAGGAGAATTCCACATCACACATTTTTATTAATGGCATTCCTACATATCCTACAGCATTTTGTTTGTTGCGTTGCAAGGCGCACAGCGGGCCTGAAGATGGACCGCATTCGGTCGAGAAAAGTGGTTGGAGACATAGACATAGATACAGTAAGGATCAGTAAGGTACTATGAACTACTGCCTGGCCAAGATGTGGTTGGCTTCCGCAGCCAGTTGGATCGAAGAGTGAGAGGTGTTGATCCTGGGAAGGCTTGAACGTGTTTTTTTTTGCTGAGCTTCATGGTGACAATTTGAGTGAGCTCATACCACACAGAAAGTACTTGTCGTAGAGACTCTGTGGTCACACGCTTTCCATGGCGGAAGTCGAAGCTGCTTCGGCAGCAGAAGTTCTCGCTGGACTCCCCAGGGATGCTGACTTGGCTGACGTGGCCGATAGGCTAAGATCTCTGCACAGCTGGCTGTACGAACCAAGGCTGGTGACACGCACTCTAGCTCGCTTGGCGGCATCCCAGGCATCAACTGCACTTCAGGTCTTGAATTACATGCAATCTCAGAAGATCGAGTCCAATGCATTCCACTACACTGCTGTAATAGCTGGCTGTGCGCGCAGCGGCTCCTGGAGGGTAGTAGGAAGCTTGCTGCAGCAAATGGTTGAACAGCAAATTCAACGGGACTCAGTGACATTTAATAGTGCGATCAATGCATGTGGGAAGAGCGCACAATGGGAAACCTCCGTGCTATTATTGAAACGCATGGTGGACAGCAATCTGACCCTGGGCACCGACACCATGAACTCTGTGATGGGAGCCTGTACTGCAGCAGGTCAGTGGGAATGGGCCCTTTGGATGTTTGGGACGACGTTGGGATCCTTGAGTCCGGATGTGATCACCTTTTGTTCAGCACTGGCTGCTTGTGACAAGGGCAGTCAGTGGAGGCGCTCTTTACAGGTGTTGGCATCCAGTGCTTCAAGCTCTGTGCAGTTGGACAACTTCGCTTACAGCGCCGTGATTTCGGCTTGTGCCACTGCAGAGCGTTGGGAGTTTGCCTGTGGCCTTCTTGAGAACCTGGGGAAGAAAGCAGTGTTAGCAGATCTGGTGACGCATGGTGCGGTCCTGAAAGCCCTGGGTGCTGGGAAGGAATGGGCCATGGCACTGGCACTTTTTTTTGACCGAACAAACCATGAACTCAGTGAGGTGACCCAGGTGACCTGCAACAGTGTCATCAATGCATGCTCTACAGGAAGTCAATGGCAGCACGCTTGTTTGCTGTTGAACTCCATGCCGGACCTTGGAGTTTCACCGGAAGATGTGAGTTACAACACGGCCATTAGTGGATGTGTCCGAGGCCATGCCTGGCAGCAGGGCTTGATGCTGTTCAACCAGATGCACCAAGCGTTGGTGGAGCCCGACCATATCAGCTTCAACAGTGCACTCAGTGCCTGTCACAAGGGTAGCCAGTGGCAGCTTGGGCTCACCTTACTGGAAGAGATGTCAGAATGTAGCCTTCAGCCTGATGAGTTTAGTGTCACAACAGCCTTGAGTGCCTGTGAACTTGCTGGCTGGCAACTGTGCCTCCAGGTGCTCCGGAAGCTTGAGAGGCGCACAGACGTCACGCCGATCATGTTCGGGGTGCTGATGAGCGCTTGCGAGCGCGACAGTGCCTGGGCAGCTGCCCTAGCCACCTTGGATGCCATCATCTCAAAAGACCTGATCCCAGACGCTTTACACGCAGGATCTGCGGCCAATGCCCTGCGCAAATGCCAGGGGCCACAAGCAGCTCTGGAGCTCCTGGGGCAGATAAAGGAACTTTGGAGTGATGCGTGGGCAACAGCAGAGCACTTTCCAGGAAAGCCGAGGTGGGAAGCATCTAGTAAGATCATTCAGGTTGGTCAAGGAGTGGTGGCATGTTTCAAGCCAGCTGGGATTGCCACGGAGGTTTTTGTGGAGGATTTGGCTGATGAGGTGGCGGTATCCAAGGAGGCGTTTAGCATAGTGTCCAGGTTGGATCATCCAACTTCTGGCATTTTGATGGTAGCACTGGGCTTGCAAGGTTCTCCAGCTGCCAATTGGCTGCAGGGGCAATTTGCCAGCCGCTTGGTTGACAAGAAGTACATTTGCCTTTGTGAAGGTTTGCCCTTGGGCAGTGTTGGTGCCACGGGCAACATTTTTAGCCCGTTGGCTGCAGATGAGGTTCGCGATTGCATGGTGGTGCCAGAGGCAGGTCGTTTGGGTCGTGAATCTTGGACAAAGTACCGGATCCTCGCCAGGTACACAGCCCAGGAGGCTTCACCCTATGAGCTGATGTTGCTGGAAGTGAAGCCCATCACTGGGCGAACGCATCAGATCAGAGTTCACATGGCCCACTTGGGTCGTCCACTGGTAGGTGACCTGACCTATGGGGCCAAAGACCTTTCAATTCTTCCGTGTGAGCGGCTCTTCCTGCACTGTCGGCGGGTTCAGTTGCACGATTTTTCGGACCAGATGTTTTGCGCCGTTGCCAGCTTGCCTTTTGAACTGCGGCAAGTTCTCGCAAAGTTGCAGCTCATGCCGGCTGCATCCGGCCGCAAAAACGGCCTCTGCCGGGCAAAGGAGGGAGATGCCTGAACAGACAGTGTCCTCATCCTCACCAGTGAGGATTTTTGGCCAAATCATCCTGGTCAATGCCAGGTAATCAGCCGCGACTATGATCCCCGTTTGGATTCATTTAGTGATTCTTTGTTACGAGTAGCTAGTAGGGGCCCATCAAAGTCAAGAGTCACGAGCCGACTTGGGAGGAGCCTGCTCCTTTCAGCGCCTCGACTTGGGACAGGCTGGGCCGTTGGCGAAGAAATATCCTTGTGCATCCTTATGCCTAATGCAGCTGACTGCTGCCGTCAGGCTACCTGAAGCTGCTACCAGCTCGCTGGCCAGCAATCTTGGCATACCAGCCATGGGCTGAATATGTGGAAACGGTACGGCATGGTACAGAATGATACAGCTTACCCAATTATTTCCAGCTTCCTTCAGTCTTATGAAGCACATAGCAATCCTTCCGACATGTAGGACCTGAAGCAATGTTGGCAAACGAGCCCGCGGTGGCAACGCAGCCTTTGGTCACCTTACATGGACCGGGACCATGGTCAAGAGTCAAGCTGTTTGCAGCCTGATGTTGTGATGACCGGCCCAACTAACCCAACCCAACCAGCATCAACGACATTCAACGACTGAGAGAATTCATATTTCATCCACCACGATCCCACAAAGCATGATCTTGTCATATTGGAGTTTTCCGCGGAGGAGTCTGAACTCTGGAACAGGGATTTGGGGAAGCTCCGTGGCATGACATGGAGGGCCTGGAGCCATAGACGTGACGACATCGTCGTTTTTTTCTCAAAAACTCAGCGATATTTTTCTGAGGTTTTGCTTCTTGAAGGGTCTTGCACTTAGATACCATGAAGTTTGGGTGGCATGAGGTTCTTTGAGCTCAACTTCGCTAACTTAGCAGGTCCAGTTTTGAGCATCATCCGGGTTGCTTTGCCACACAGTTTTGATGACTGGTCTGAGGCTGAACCCCAAGGCGCCGCAGCACGAATGTTTGAATACGTGGAGTATCTATGTCTATGAATATCTTGGTAACAAAACCCAGCTTGTGGTATTTGAAAGTATTTGATATGTATTTGATATTCGGTTTGGGGTCCTTTATTTTTTTTGGGGGGGCATTCGCTATTGTGGGGGATCGGATTGCTAGTTGCGCTGCTTGGATGTGAGGCATCGCAAGACTTTTCCGCTTCTCTTAGGGCTCCGTGTCCATACGATGGAGTGGGAACCCTAGGATGACTCCACTATGACTGTGGAACTTTGAAACGGAATCATGCAAGGTAGGACAGTTGTGTGTTGGTGACAGTTTTGATTCATTTTCCCTTTTTCTTTAGTTGAAATTCGATATAATTCGATGTTTCTTGCCACAATCTCTTCAAATTTAGTTGGTCGAAATCATATCCCGGTGCCATGGGGGCCCGCTTTCCGCGACGGCTCACGGTGCAGCCATGTGCAGCCTAGGTGATCCGTCGCGACCTGGCCCGGACACTGCCCAAGGAAGAGCTCTTCAGGGAGAAAGATGGCACACGTCCCAAGAATGATGGAAGTTGAAGGAACATGATACACTGTGATACACATCGGCTTCCAATGGTTTCCAATGGTTTTCAATGGTTTTCAGCTACAAAGGTTGTGGTTCCAAGCATTTTCAAGCAGCAGGTATGGGGATTTGAAGCGATGATTTTCATCAGATTTTTGAGCAACAAGAAGATGCATTGGAAGAAACATGGGTTGCATGGGGGGTGATGCAAAGAACAACCCACCTGAGAAGCCCACGCTACCAACATGTCTGTAAGGAGTTACAAGGAACAGCAAATCCACAAAACCTCCCACAAGTTGGGATCTTACTCTAAGATTCCACAAATATAGAAAGACTCTGCGAGAATAAAAAAACACCAGGAAGTGACCAAATGCAAAGAGAAACCTGCGACTATGACAAGGCAAAGGGCAGCAGAGTTTGTTTCGAATTCTCCGAGCGCTTGCAGTGCTGGAACCTCAAAGCTGTGACCGTCACTGTGACCTCAAAGGGCTCCAGGGCCGGGGCAAAAATGGGACGCATAGATATCTTAGATGTGATTTCTTCTGGTTTCTTGGTTGTTACGGATTAAATCCACCAGTTCTAGGCATGGCCCAGGACAGAAAACTGATGGCATCCGGCCTCGGGATCTCTTTGCTATGAGGCACTTGTGGGACATTGGATATGTCCAGAGTCTCAACTTCGTGGTCGCAACGCTCATTGTAGCTGGATCCCAAGATATCCAAAGTCACTGAGCTCTTTTCGAGAAGCAGAATAAATAAATAAGACATTTATAAATATTTATAATAGCTAAATCTGTGTGCATGCTCATGGGGATGTATGCATTGGTGGCAGCACATGCATCCTGAATTCTAGCAAATTACACATCTCCACATCTCCCCCCTCTGTATGCAGCCTAGGTTTTGTCAGAAGAGTCAGAGGTGTGGTGGGAAATCAGAGTCAAAATCATATCCCAATGACGCAAAGACTCACCCAGCAGAATATGTCTCTGCTGGAGGATGCGATCTTCCGCTGCGCGCAAGCGCTGCTTTTCCGTTGGAGCACCAAGGGTGGAACACTTACATAAAAGTTGGGAAGTGGTAGTCAAGCCTTGGTACCTGGGGTTCTAACATGAGCAGCCTCTAGGATGGAGGGTTTTCAACTTTATTTTTCCATGATTTCGATGTGATTCAGATGTATTAAGATATGTTTTGTTTTAATGATTTGTTTGTGGCCTGGTTTTGCAGCCATGAGTTTGATATGCGGTTTCAGTATGTTTCAGTTATGATTTTGATATGGGTCGAAATTGTGATTTTCATCTGGGTCAAAGCTGTGATTTCTGTGTTTCGATTGTTTTGGAACTGTCTTGAAACCATATCAGACTTCTATCAAAATCGTATGAAAACCATATCAAAATTATCAAAACTATATCGCAAACATATCAAAACCATAATAAAAACCTTTCAGAAACCAACCCAAAGCGTGTCCAAGGGTTGCTTCTGTTCACTGGAACCCCCAAAAAGCTGCTTGCCCCAATATCGAAACCATATCAAAATCATATTCCAAATTCAAAGCCTATCAAAAAATATCTTAACATATCAGCACCGTTTAAATTCAAAAGAAATATTTCGTGAATTTGGCTTCCTAGAGGGATTTTGATTTTATAAACCTGGGATGTTTAAATGTCTCACCGCCAGATGTATACCATGATTACCATGGCATATCAACATGGGATGTATGGCAATGGGATGGCAATGTATGGGATGGGATGCAACCGCGGCTGTCGTCTGAGGCCACTCACTGGCCGATTTCTACAGGCCACGTTTTCCCAAATTGGGGGTGACAGCTTGAAACCCAGCTGCTGTGCTTGGAAAAACTATGGAATTATGGAATTCTGAAAAATCTGGAAATATGATGAAATATGATGAAAGATATGAAATATATGGATGTCCATGCATGTCGGTTTTTTTTGATTCCCTTGAATCAACCGACAATGATTCTCATGTTTGCACCAGTTGCGTCATGTGGTTTGGTGAGAGCCCCCATCTATTCTATTTTTCTAAAATACTAACATATCTAACATATCATACCATCATTTGTTGATTAACACCTTCATCTCCTTTGAGGTCTGGCAGTTTGACCGCATTGTAGAAGCCTTCCTTCCTGATGTTCATGCTGCGACTTGGTGCTACCAGGTACTGTACCAGGATGGGGCCCACTGTAAATCATCCCGCTGGTAGGGGTGCACAATAATCAATAAAATCAATAAACCAGTGCCGTTGGTGTTATGGCTTTGTGGATCCATGTGGATCCCACAGAAATCCACAGAACGAAAATTGCAAAATGGTGGATGACTTGGAGCTTCCAACTCATTCGGCTGTTGAACAACTCATGTTTCAACAAGATCCACATTACATTAGCCCGACCATTTCTCAGGTTCTTGAAGTGAATGGGGTGACGGCTGAGTACTATGCAATGCAGTGGTTCCTGACCCTTTTTGCTAGCGACCTTCCGCAACGTACAGTGCACCGAATATGGGCGGGTCCCTCAGCAAACGCAGCTGGAGCGAATTGCAACGTTGAACCACTCCACGGCTGAAATCCTCCCTCCCTGAAATCTAGAATGGAATCCATGAAATGGATGTGGAAGATATTCAATTATTATTTTTTCTGCCAGATTTTGCCACAGTTTGCCGCTTTGAGATGTTTTGCGGATTCCATAGTGGATTTCGAAGGTTTTGATAGATTTTGGGTGTGTTGTTGCAGGTTTCGTCACTAAGGACAGATTTTTAATTGCTGGATGGCAAGTGGTCGTGCAGGCGCAGAATCGGAGCTGCAACGCGGGAAGCGGACTTTGCTGGGCCATGGTGAGTGGTTGCTTCATGGATGTTCATGGCTTAGTTTTGAGCCATGAATGGATATGAACAGAGGCAATTATATACTGTTAATGTTATATTATTTTATATTGCTTTCCTGCCAACACTTGCATTTTTATCATTTTTGCAGGTGCTTACAGGTAGCCATGATTGCTTCGGCGCAAGCCGCCAGGTGGGTCTTGCGCTGCTGAAGCAAGTGGCCGATGTGTGGCCCTCACTGCAGGGGGAACCTTGCAGCTGTGGAGGAGTTTGTGTGTTTATATGTGTTTATACAGACGCATTCCGCCGAGGTGTTGCAATCACTGGATGCGTGTGAGACACTGACATTCCTCAAGAAGTTCGTGTTGGAACCATAGTTTTGCACATGCCTGCGCTGGCAAAAGTTACAGCATGTTCTGGCTGATTCATTCTATTCCTTCTCGCAACAGCATTGAATGCTTTCTCGGAATTTGAGACTCCCAAATTCAACAGTGATTTACACTCAAATCCACCATTGAGTATATTTTGTTCGATTATTTTCCCATATGTTCCCATTTTTCGCCAAGGCGGATGAGACGTTTTGAGCTTCCCAGCTGCAATGGGGTCAAGTTGTGTAACACCTGGGTCCGGTTTAATGGGAGTATATAATCAAACAATGATGAAACATGGCAAAATTCATGGGGAAGATGATCAATATAATTACTGTATCACCACGACGCACCCATGACAAACCATTAGTTAATGGTGGATACTACCGCAACATTTGACAGTTTTAATGAGGACATTGACAGCCTTCATGGATCTTTGAGGCCTGAAGTCCTTCTAGCTGATGCGATGCAGTTCGAAGTCTGCGACTTGGGTCGTCGCAAAAAACCCGGCACATCGGACATCGTTTCCAGTTATTTTTCTTCTACTGTAAGTCTTTGTTCCCACGGGGAACGGTTCTGCAAAGCCTTAGAGATTCAATGACATTCACAAATGAATACGCAATTGAGTGTCCCAGAATTCGTTTTTTTTTGGTGTTTTTTTGGCTCTTTTTCGACACCGTTTTCAGCCCTTTGGCCCTGGACGAGGTATCTCATCAGATGCTCTCAGCACTCGAGGCGGCATACAGCTGGGAGCCCTCACGACGGGACGGACATCCAGGGATCAACGATGACTCTGGTTGAAAAATCATCAGGAAGCTATGGCTTTTCCCCATCAAATATATGGGTTGGCCATGGTTGGCCTGTGAATTTCCAATCAATCCAATGAATTGGTCAACGTGGATTGATGTGGATTGTTTCTGACCAGCTGAAGCGTTTCTGGATGTTTGTAGCATGAAAGCCATGTCCATTGGATTCCATTGGCACATGTCGCTATGATCGTGACGATGCTCCCATGAGCCGAGGTTGGGAGAAAAGCGACGCAGAGCCGAAGTTGGTGTTACGGAGGGAAGGCGGGTGTTCAGTGAGTTGTGGGCAATGGACATGCCCAAAAACTGGGGACCCGACCATGTTCCACCATGTCCCACCATGTTCCACCACCAAAATGTACCGACCTAGGTAAAGTTCATATGAATCTCACAAACGCAATTTCAGGAAAACATGTTGAGGGTATCCCGTGTCTTGGACACACCCACATCAATCCCAGAAAAGCCAGAGTTCCTGGAAGGGAAGCTTTTCTGGGAAGTGAGACGTGTGCAAACTGCCGGGGACCCAAGCTCTCTCAGACAGATGGAGAAAAAAAGTGGACGTGATCCCGAGCAGAAGGAATTCATATTGTACCTGGACCATCCATCCATCCCTCCCTCCATTCATCCATACATCTATGGGGCACCCCAGAATGGCAAGGACAGCAATGGTTTGAAAGGGCACGGGGGTCGCATTTGCCCCTAAACCATCTTGGGTCGCATTTGCCCCTAAATGAAGGGGGATGAAGTGGGTTTAGGGGCGAATGTGACCCTCGTTTAGGGGCGAATGTGACCCCTGC